>OLNC01000166.1_pt1 | contig 77684 bp, 74 predicted proteins | sample 1672011 | NCBI WGS metagenome assembly OLNC01 (sample SAMEA3136636, study PRJEB25190) | human gut metagenome | biome: human gut; feature: human-associated habitat; material: faeces | place: Austria | collected 2013
CATTAAATGAAATAAAAAATGAAATTAAATCATTCAATGTAGGGTTGGTAACGCGAGAGTATATGATGAATTTAGTCATAGAAAGAATAGAAAATAATATTAATACAATTATAAGTAATATTACAAAAGAGAGTCAAATCTAATGCTTGCTATTGTTATAAATATAACGTATATTGTCCTGATTATTTTAATTGGAAATAGATTAAAAGGTGAATTGTCTAGAAAGTTTATACATATTATGGTTTCTAATACATGGCTCTTATTTATGCTTTTATGTGAAAAAGATTCAGTTATTCCATTACTTATTTCTATTATTTTTATTTTTGTAAATATATTTTTATATAATTCTAATAAAGTCAAGCCAATGGCTGATACTGATAGAGGATTTGGAACCATATATTATAGTATTTCATTAAGCATTCTTTCTTTTTATTTTTTTAACGTAATAAATATGCCATTAAATGGTATACCTGGTGTTTTGTGTTTAGGGTATGGTGATGGGTTAGCAGCTATTGTACCAAAGTTTTTTGATAATCCTAAAAAAATATACAAAAATAAAACATTTATAGGTAGTCTAACAATGTTTTTGATATGCTTCATTATATGTTTTATTTACTATTTAATATTTATTTTTGGGTTAAATGTACACTTTTTGTTTGAATCTATTTTTTATGCAATTGTAATATCAATAGTTGCTACTTTGACAGAAATTGTTTCACCAGTAGGAACAGATAATTTATTTATTCCTATTGTGGTATCTTTACTATGTGTTGGATTAAATTAGTTTAAAAAGAGAGGAAAATATTATGTATGAAATTGTTATAAATTCTTTTTTATTTATCATATCCATTATAGTTTCAGTAACCTCATATCAAAAAAAATATTTAACATATACAGGTATGATATCAGCTATCGTTATGGGAACTTTGACCTTAGTACTAGGGGGATATCAGTGTTTATTAATAATGTACATATTTTATTTTACATCTAATTTTTTTACATTATTTAAAAAGGAAAAAAAACACAGCATCGAAGCGAATGTGTATGGAAATACTAGTTGTAGAAATGGATGGCAAGTATTAGCAGTTACATTAGGAGGAGTTATTTGTTTAATTTCATATAAATTTACAAAAAATCTTACTTTTTTAATATGTTTTGTTTCTAGTTATGCTTTTTCTTGTGCAGATACATGGGCATCAGAATTAGGAGTTTTAAGTAAAACTAAGCCTGTCTTAATTACAAGTTTCAAAAGAATTGATCCAGGTGTTTCAGGAGGTATTACATTATTAGGATCCATTGCTTCTTGTTTAGGTTCTTTGTTTATAACTATATCTTTTAATATTATTTTTTCTTCTTATAAAATAAATATTATGTATTCTTTCATTATTTTTTTATCAGGAATCTTTTCTTGTATTATGGACAGTGTTTTGGGGGCAGTTTTGCAACCTTTGTATATATATGATAATCAATATAATGAGAGGAAAAATGGTGAACTTATTAAAGGAAATAGATATTTTACAAATACAAATATTAATTTTTATTGTAGTGTATTTAGTGCTTTCATTGCATATTTATTATGTCTTTTTATGAAATATTAGGAGGAAATTATGAATAAAATAAGAAAAATTAAAGGTATAGATAGCTTATATGGAAATAATTTGAACAAAATGGAATTTATCATATTTAAAATGTATGAAGCAGTATCTAAAGTAGGCTATAAGGAATTGCAAGTTCCTATTCTTGAACCGGCAGAATCTTATTCTGAAAAAGTTATTGGAAAATCGCCATGGCCTGAATGGAATGAAAAAGGTTGCTTTTATATGGATATTGCGGATTATAGTTCAGATTATAATAAGAACCCTATTATTACCAAAAATATTTTAATACCAGAAGGAACTGTCTCAGTTACAAGATGGTTAGGTGAGCAATTAGATGAGAATAGTGACATTGTTTTACCATTAAAAATTTTTTACAATTTGACATGTTTTAGAAATGAATTGGTAGATTCTTTAAATGAAAATAAAAAAAGAGAATTTAAACAGTTTGGTATTGAGGTGCTAGGAACTAGCAATATTTTAGCGGATTTAGAAAACTTATATATGGCTACTTATTTATTAGAAGAAGTTGGAATAGACAGAGAAGAAATTCGATCTAGAGTAAATCATATTCAAATCTTTTCAAATTTGTGTAAAGAAAGTAACTTTTCAGCCCAGGAAAGAGTATTGCTTAAAGAACAACTAGATACTATAGCTGAGTGTAAAGCAGGTAAAAATCCTGAAAGATATGATGATGCAATTTCAAATATATCAAGACTTTTGTTATCAAAAGACTTGTCTAGCAGAATCAATAAATGTTGGGATATGATTATTCAATTTCCGTTAGGAAGAATTGATGAATCATATTACCATGTTTTTGGTGATAATTATAAAGTTTATTTTGATGAATTAAATTATATCTACGATATTTTTAAAAATGAAAATATAAATATTTTGATTGATTTATGTGTGATTAGGTCACATGAATACTATACAGGGTTCTCATTTGAAATCGACGTTATCACAAGAAAATATAATTTTTACGAGATTGCGGGTGGTGGAAGATATGATAAATTAGTAAAAAATTTTGTTATGAATTCTAAAATTGAGTTAGTACCTTGTACTGGATTTGCTTTTGGAATGAACAGAGTAAAAAAAATGATGGATGAACTTTCATTATACCCTTTATGTGAAAATGTAAATATTAATTTTATTTTTGATGAAAAAAATAAGCCTATTCTTATTCCAGTTAAGGAACCTAAAAACTATATTTCTAAGTTCGAGTCATTATTAAGCAATAATACAAGATTCTCAATATATTTAGGAGATTCATTAGATAATATTGATAAATATGCAAAAGTTAATGATTTTGAATTGGAGGACAGTAAAAAATGATTTCTGTGTGTATTGTTGCAAAAAATGAAGAAAAAAATATTTCTGAATGTATAGAATCTGTAAAAAATTTTGCGAGTGAAATTATTTTAGTTGATAATGGAAGTGTTGATGATACTGTCGCAATAGCTAAAAAATATGGTTGTGTTATAATAAATGCTGAAAATTGTATTATAGATGAAGCAAAAAAAATGTATTTTGATAAAGCAAAATACCCATGGATTTTTACAATTGATGCAGATGAAAGGTGTGGGGATGTTAATAGAGATGAATTATATCAATTTTTAGAAAACACAGATTCTAAAATTTGGGCATATGCAATTAAAGAGTATCAATATATTGGTAGTGGTAAATGGTCTGAAATTAGTTTGATACGATTATTTAGAAACAACGGTATTATAAAATTTAATAATTCTGAAATTCATGCAACTTTAATACCTTCTATAGTTGAAAATGGTGGTGAAATTAGTGAGATTAATATCTATATGCATCACTTAGACATCTTAATTCCAAATAGAACTTCTAATAAAAGAGAAATTTATCGAGATGCTTTGGAAAGAAAACTACATGATGATAATTTTATAGAACATGACAAGTCGTCTGTAGAACTTTATAAAATCTATTTAAGTATGGAATATAACGCTATAGAAAAATATGAAAAAAGTAAGGAAATTTTATTAGATATTGTTAATAATGGACAATATTATCGTGAATTTGCAATTATTGGATTATGTAGGACATTTATATTAACTAATGAATTAGAAAAAATTCCTAACTATATAGATATTGATAGTATAGATTTGAATAGGGGATTTGGTGAAGGTAATGATATGATAGATATTTTAGGTAATTATTATTTTTTTAAAGATAAGAATATTGCGTTAAAATTATATGAAAATTTGATGTTAACAAATAGAGCTAGAGCTTCCGACTATATAAATTATGCATTTATTATGAAAGATATAGATTTTGAGAAAGGAAAACTTGCTTTAAAAAAAGCAATTGAATTTAATCCTCATATTTGTTGCTCATATATATATTCCAATGGCGAAAAACCTAATTTATTTGAACAACAATCTAATTTTTTAGTAAAAATGGCTTCATTAAAAGATTTAATGAAATATTATAAAATGGATAATTTAATAAGATAACAGCAGGTTTATCTTGGAAATGTTTTATTTAAGGTGATTTGTGTTATAATAGATAAAATGTATAATGGAGGAAATATATATGAAATATCAAAGACCGAAAGGAACAGTAGACATTTTACCTGATGAATCATTTAAATGGCAAGTAATAGAATCTAGAATAAGAGAAATTTGCAAAAAATATAATGTAGAGGAAATACGTATTCCTATATTTGAATATACTAAATTGTTTTCACGTGCTGTAGGTGATACGACAGATGTTGTAACAAAAGAAATGTATACATTTAATGATAAAAAAGGTAGATCTATTACATTAAGACCAGAAGGAACAGCAGGGATAGTTCGTTCTGTTATAGAGAATAAATTGTATATGAATTCTGAAGGAATTAACAAATTATACTATATTGGACCAATGTTTCGATACGAAAGACCACAAAGTGGCAGGCAAAGACAATTTCATCAATTCGGTGTGGAATTTTTTGGAGATGAGTCACCTTTTTTAGATGTGGAATGTATGCTCATGGCTATTGAAATAATTAAATCATTAGGAATTAAAGATGTTCTTCTTCATATAAATACTTTAGGTGATTATGAAAGTAGAGAGAAGTATAATTTAGCATTAAAAAAACATCTTTCTTCTTATATAGAAGAATTATGCTCTGACTGTCAGAGTAGGATTGAAAAAAATCCTTTAAGAATTCTGGATTGCAAAATTGATAGAAATCATAAAGCACTTTTATCGGCTCCAAGAACAATAGATTATTTAAATCAGAATTCTAAGAAACATTTTGATTTGGTATGCAAACTATTATCTGATATAGGAGTAGATTTTGTTATTGACACAAATCTTGTTAGAGGATTAGATTATTATACTCACACAGTATTTGAGATTATCTCTAATGATTCAAAATTAGGTACTGGCTCAACAATTGTAGGTGGTGGTAGATATAGTGGTCTCGTGGAAGAAATGGGTGGACCAACATATCCTGGGGTTGGCTTTGCTTTTGGTTTAGAAAGAGTAATAATGGCAATGGATAACGATATTATTAATCGAGATATAGATGTTTATATTATTGTAATAGGTGAAAATGCAAGAGTAGCTAGTTATAATCTCATGAATAAAATCCGTAATAACGGATATAGTGTGGATATGAATTATAAAGAGAGATCACTAAAATCTCAATTCAAGACTGTGGATAAATATAATGCAAAAATCACTATTTTGATGGGTGAAAATGAAGTTAAGAATAATGTGATTAATATAAGAGATAATTATACAAAAGAGCAATATATGATTAAAGAATCAGAAGTTATAGAGTTTATAGAGAATTTAACAAAGGGTACATAATGGTATCCTTTTTTGGAGGGATAGAGTGGACTTTACAGATGGAAGCATTATTAAGAAAGTTGTTCAGTTTTCAATACCTATTTTATTAGGAAATATTTTTCAACAGTTCTACAATATAGTAGATATATACTATATTGGCAAGGGAATTGGAGTTACTGGTTTTGCTGCTATTGGATCAGCAAGTGTAATATATACATTATATTTAAGTTTTATATCTAATTGTATTGCTGGTTTCGCAGTAAAGGTAGGCTATTATTTTGGAGCCAAAAATCAAGAAAAACTTTCTCAATATATACAAAGTACAATGCTTTTGAGTATTATAATTGGTTTATTCATTATGCTTATTTCACTAGTGTCACTTGATTATTGTATGATCAAAATGAATATAACTAACGACATATATTTAATGGCAAAAAAATATTTGATTGTAATGTTTATAGGAATACCTATAACATCTATTTATAATATGTATGCTCATATCTTACGTTCGATTGGTGATAGTAAAACGCCAATACTTTCTTTAATTGTTGCTTGTTTAATAAATGTATTATTTGATTATTTATTTGTAATAGAATTAGGATTTGGAATTGTAGGTGCTGCAGTTGCTACCTTAATTTCACAGCTTATTTCTATTGTTTTCTGTAAGATATATGTAAAAAGAAAATATCCTAACTTATTTAAATTTAATTATCCTCCAATTGATATTAAGAAGAAAATCTCTCAGTTACTGATGGGATTTACCATGGGAATAACGTCATCATTAGTTTTTTTTGGAAGTTTAGTAATGCAAGGGGCTATTAATACTCTAGGGACAGAAATATTAGCAAGTCACACATTATCACGTAAAATTAGTGATATGCTCATGCAACCTTTATCAAGTATAAGTGTATCTGTAACTACATTTGTATCACAAAATCTTGGCTGTTTCCAATATACTCGTGTTAGAATAGGAATAAGAAAGATTTTTTTGTTATGTTGCCTTTGGGTAATATTAAGTAACTTTTTAATTTATATATTTATAAATAATATTATTTCTTTTTTCATAAGTAATCCTAGTTCTATTGTGATTGAAAACACAAACAACTATATAAAATTTAATACATTATTTTATTTTGTTCTTTCCTTTTTGTTTGTAATGAGAAACTATTTTGTTGGAACTGAAGCAAAAATAATTCCGTTAATGAATAGTTTTATAGAACTAATTGTTAAAGTTATAATTTCTTTGTATTTTGTAAACAAGATTGGATATAGTGCTATAATAGCTAGTGAACCACTTTCGTGGACAATTTCTTCTGTTTTTCTATTTTTTTCATATCATATACAAAAACTTACATCTAATAATATGTAATAACTCAAAATATAGTTTATATTTAAGTATATCAATATGATTAAGTTTTTTTAATGACTAATTATTGTGATGAACTAAATCTATGGAATAAAAAATATATTATGTGAAATCACAAGTGATTTAAAAAGTGTAGATAAATAAGGTTATTCTATAAAAATATTTGAAATTTATCTAAATACAATGTCTAAATTTTGACTACTAATATTAAGAAAGAATTATATAATATACCATTGGTTAAATTGCTATGATGAGATGTCATAGCTTTTTGTGCTTTCGTTGTCGTTCACCTCCTTTGTTCTTGTTTCAAGGATAAAAGGAGGAAAAATAAATGTATAATAAAGCATCAGAGGAAAAGAAATGGAAAAAATGGAAAGAAAATGAAGAAAAAATATTAAAAGAAAATGGAATGTCAGAAGATAAAATCATGGAACTACGTTGTTATGATTGGAAAGATTTTAATGCTGAAAGAAGATTTAAACAGAGACAGTTTACTAATTTCCAATCTATTGATAAACAGATATTCGATGATATAAAGTTGCCCATCAATAATATTGATGATCTAGTACATCAACTAGATAGTCAGGAACTATATGAGTTTATGAAGAGCATCAATCATCAAACAATGCAAATTGTATATTTATTGATTTGTGGTTTTAGCGTTAAAGAGATTGCGTTAAAGTGTAATTTGAGTGAAGATACAATTCGTTACCGAATAAGAAGTATGAGAAAAAAATTAAAAAAATTTGAATAAACTTTCATATTTTAGACGTTTTAAACGGCTTATATATGAAGGATATTAAATCCCTGATAGTTCCTTGAGAATTGAATAGCAGTATTGATAACGTTCCTTATATATAAGCTCATGTTATAAATACGCCATCATAGATAATGTTTATCTTAGCGATCAATATTTGATAACAAAATAGAGTGCTGACTATTGGCAATGAGTGTATAAGGGGATAATGATACACATAATGAGTCCCAGTCCGAGCAGTTATAATCTGTCACAGGCAAGACATTATATAGGTGGAAATCCTATAAGATTATATTTTGTATAATCTTGTGGAACTGTACTAGCAAAGCAGTCTATCAATATTGTAGAAAATTATTAAAACATGTTGAAAAGTATCCGAAGTAATATTTAATATTAAGCAATAATTGATACTTTTCAACTTTACATATCAAAGTGAGGTGAAAATTTATGATTGAAAACATAAAACGTGGAGAAATTTATTTAGCAAATCTTAATCCTGTTATAGGAAGTGAGCAAAGCAGCATTAGACCTGTACTCGTTATCCAAAATGATATTGGAAATATGTATAGTGGTACAACAATAATAGCTTCAATCACTTCAGATATTATGCATAGACCTGAATTTCCCACACATTTTTTTATTAACTCAAGAGATAATCTCAAACATGATTCATTAGTTTTGTTAGAACAGTTGCGTACTATTGATAAATGTAGACTAATCAAAAAAATAGTAACTTTAAATTATAGTGAAATGATTGAAATCAATAGTCATCTATCAATTAGTATAGGTATTTATTTATAGGCGAGGGGGATGCGTTATGTTGAATTTTAATGGCGAAAATGTTCCAATTGCTATTGTGGCAAAAATTATGAAAAAAGATAAACAATTTGTAAGAATTGGTATTCAAGAAAAATGGTTACCTATTGGTGTTGCATATAAAAAAGAAGGATCAAATGAATACTCATACTATGTTTCACCAAAGAAATTATATGAGTACACAGGGTATGTATATTCAGAGTAAATGTCAAGTTTACGATTATAAAAATCGCATATTTTTATTTTATGATCTTTTCGTTTAATATCATAAGTGAAAGGGGCGATAATAATGAAATTACCGAATGGATATGGTAGTGTATACAGGCTAAAAGGAAATAGAAGAAATCCATATATGGTCGTTTTGACTCAAGGATATATAAGTACAAAAATGGGATTAAAAAGAATGAGAGTGACATTGGGATACTTTTCTACAAAAAAAGAAGCCTTAACAGCTTTAACAAATTATCATGAAAACCCATATGACATCAAGGTTGAAACAATCACCTTTGAAGAATTATATGAAAGATGGAGTGAAGAACATTTTAAAAAATTAAACAACAAATCTGCAATACGTACTTATACAGCGGCATTCAAACATTCGACACCTATTCATAAAATGCGGTTCAAAGATATAAGACCAAATCATTTAGAAGGTACAATAGAAAATGCTGAGGTAGGAGATGCAACAAAGTCTCGAATGAAATCAATGTATAATCTGATGTATCGATATGCTGTTAAATATGATATTGTTGAAAAAAATTATGCTGAATTATGTAATTCTGTTAAGGTAGAAAGAAAACATATTAAAGTTCCATTTACAATTGATGAAATCAACTTACTATGGAAAAATGTAGATATGATTCCATTTGCTGATATGATTTTAGTTGGAATTTATACTGGATTTAGACCTGTGGAATTGACAATGCTAAAAACTGAAGATGTTCATTTAAGTGAGGGATATATGGTAGGTGGTACGAAAACGAAAGCAGGAAAAAACCGAATAGTACCTATTCATCCAATGATTGAAGAAATTATAACAAGAAGATGTCATGAAATGAATGAATATCTATTTTCTGATTATGATATGTTTGAACATACTGTATCTCCATTAAATTATGAAAAATATCGAGGAAGATTTGAAAAAGTGATAAGAGCTTTGAAAATGAGGCATACTCCGCATGAAACAAGACATACTTTTATTACCCAAGCTAAGTATTGTCAAGTTAATGAATATATTCTTAAACTGATTATTGGACATGAAATAAGAGATGTTACAGAGAGAGTATATACTCATAGAAATATTGAAGAATTAAAAGAAGAAATGGCCAAAGTCAAATACTGATTTTGGCATTATTTATACTTAAAATGCAGAATTTGTTAGCCATGTGTTAGCCACTGATTTATAGATGCCATTTTAAAAGTGCACCAAAAACGCAACAACCAAAAAGTTGTAAATCGAAAAAATATTGACTGTGTCATTGTAATTTGATTTTAAGTTTGTTAGCCACGAGTTAGCCACTTGTTAAAAACTGTGTTAGCCACGTGTTAGTAACGTGTTAGCCACTGCAAAAAGCTATCGGAATCCCATAAAATCTCAGCAAGTTTCTTTAGAAATAAGCGAAAAATGAAAAAATACAAAAATAGAAAAAGTCCTGATAAAATCAGAACTTTTTGAATTTCAGTATAATCGCTTGATTATTTACAAGCTTCCTCGATAGCTACGGCAACAGCAACTGTAGCTCCAACCATAGGGTTGTTACCCATACCGATTAATCCCATCATTTCTACGTGAGCAGGAACTGATGAAGAACCAGCGAATTGAGCATCTGAATGCATACGTCCCATAGTGTCAGTCATACCGTAAGAAGCAGGACCAGCAGCCATGTTATCAGGGTGTAAAGTACGTCCAGTTCCTCCTCCAGAAGCAACTGAGAAATATTTTTTACCTTGTTCAATACATTCTTTTTTATATGTTCCAGCAACTGGATGTTGGAAACGAGTAGGGTTAGTAGAGTTACCAGTAATTGATACATCTACACCTTCTTTATGCATGATAGCAACACCTTCTCTAACGTCATCAGCACCATAGCAGTTAACTTTAGCACGAGGACCATCAGAGTAAGCTGTTGTAGATAATACTTTTACTTCACCTGTAAAATAATCGAATTGAGTTTCCACGTAAGTGAATCCGTTAATTCTTGAGATGATTTTTGCAGCATCTTTTCCTAAACCGTTTAAGATAACTCTTAATGGTTTAGTTCTAACTTTATTAGCTTTTTCAGCGATTTTGATTGCACCTTCAGCAGCAGCGAAAGATTCATGTCCAGCTAAGAAAGCAAAACATTCAGTACCTTCATCTAATAACATAGAACCTAAGTTACCATGTCCTAAACCTACTTTACGGTCATCAGCAACTGATCCTGGAATACAGAATGATTGTAAACCAACACCGATTGTTTTTGCAGCGTCTACAGCTTTAACATCTCCATTTTTGATTGCCATTGCAGCACCGACAGTGTATGCCCAACAAGCATTTTCAAAACAGATTGGTTGAGTTGATTTTACGATTTCGTAAACATCAATTCCTTTTTCATCGCAGATAGCTTTAGCTTCTTCGATTGATTTGATATCAAATTTAGCTAGTGCAGCGTTAATTTGATCAATTCTTCTTTCATAACTTTCAAATAATGCCATTTTCGTACCCTCCTATTATTCCTTTCTTGGATCGATGTACTTAGCAGCATCATCGAATCTACCATAAGTTCCAGTAGCTTCTTTCATTGCTTCATTAGCATCTTTTCCAGCTTTAACCATATCCATCATTCTACCTAAGTTAACAAATTCATAACCAATAATTTCATTATTAGCATCTAAAGCGATTCTATTAATATAACCTTCAGTTAATTCAAGATAACGAGGACCTTTAGCTTTTGTTGAATAAGAAGTACCAGTCATACTTCTTAAACCTTTTCCTAAGTCTTCTAATCCAGCTCCAACAGGTAAACCACCTTCAGAGAATGCAGATTGAGTACGTCCATAAACGATTTGTAAGAATAATTCTCTCATTGCAGTATTGATTGCATCGCAAACTAAGTCAGTATTTAAACCTTCTAATAAAGTTTTTCCTACTAATGCTTCTGAAGCCATCGCTGCAGAGTGAGTCATCCCTGAACATCCGATAGTTTCAATTAATGCTTCTTCAATGATACCTTCTTTAACGTTTAATGTTAATTTACAAGCACCTTGTTGAGGAGCACACCAACCGATACCGTGAGTTAAACCAGAGATATCTTTAATTTCTTTAGAATATACCCATTTTCCTTCTTCAGGAATTGGAGCACATCCATGTGAAGCACCTTGAGCGACACTACACATTTGTTCTACTTCGTGTGAATAAATCATTTTTTCTAACTCCCTTCGTGTTTTCGATTATAAATAGCTAGTCATGCTATTTAAGGCGAACTAAAATCACCTGAGTAAAGTATAGAATAAAGCCGAGTTAAAGTCAATGAAACATCAACGATTATCAAAATAAATTCGACAAAATAATCGGTAAAAAAAGGAGTTTATGAATACCTTTTAATATAATATTATTACACTAATAAAAACATATTGAACAGGCTATGAGTATGAAAATACCCATGTTTAATCATCGTAAAGATATATAGGGATAACACTAAGATGATTTTTATTGAAATATGGGGGAGAAATTAAACTACTCAAAGAACCTTTGACTAAAGAAAATTATTTATAATAGCAATTTTTGAAGCAATTAGCATTGTCGAAAATTCAATCTTGAATCATGAATTATTAATCTTATTAAAAAGGAATGGTGTTAAATTCATTAATATCCATTCAATTGGGTATGATCATATTAATATTAAGGCTACCAAGGTATTAGGAATTGGTATTTCAAATAATCCTTATTCAGTTAGTTCAATTGCGGACTTTATTTCTTTACATATTCCAGTCAGCGCTAAAACATATCATGCTATTAATAAGGATAATTTTTATAAAGGTGAAAGGTAGAATCATTATTATTGATACAGAATGTGATGAATTGATTAATTCAAAGAAATTGGTAGAGTGTTGCGATTAGGCAACTAATGATATGGTAGAAAACACAATCTTGCTTTTAAAAGAGATAATGTAGGATAGAACTTCAGTGTATGAAATTCAACAAAATGTTTAGAATTCATTTTGAGATGATATAATATTGATATTGAGGAGGACGAGAATGAAGATTATTGCATTTGAAGTACGAAGTGACGAGATGGCAGATTTTGAAATTATGAATAATTCAAATAACTTTGAAATAACTTATTATAAGGAATATCTATGCCAAAAAAATTTATCTTTATTGAATGGATATGATGGAATTGCTTTTTTAGGGGAGAGTAAGATCAATCATGAAATTTTAGATGCTATTGCTAAAGCAGGAATTGGAGTTATTGCAACAAGAACAATAGGATATGATCATATTGATATCGAATATGCCAAAGAATTAGGAATAAAGGTTTGTAATTCTAGTTATGGACCGGAAGGAGTTGCAGATTTTACTGTTATGCTAATGCTGTTATCGTTACGTCATTATAAAAAAGCTTTGTGGTTAGGACAGGTAAATGATTATTCTTTACAAGGGCTAGAAGGGCGAGAGATGAAAGATTTAACGATAGGAATTATGGGGACCGGACGAATAGGTCAAGCAGTTTTAAAAAACTTATCCGGCTTTGGAGCTCGTTTATTAGCTTATGATATTCATCAAAATGAAACCGCTAAAATATATGCAACTTATGTCGACCTAGAGCAGTTTTATCAAGAATGTGACATTATTTCTTTGCATATGCCGTATCTTAAAAGTACGCACCATCTAATTAACGATCAAACAATAAGTAAAATGAAAGATGGAATAATCATTATTAACTGTGCTCGGGGGCAATTATGCAATACCGAGTCTTTAATCAGGGGAATCGAAAATAAGAAGATTGGGGCTTTAGGACTTGATGTGGTTGAAGGTGAAGAAGGAATTTATCATCAAGATATGCGTACTGATATAATTAAAAATAAAAATATGGCATATTTACGTCAATTTCCTAATGTTGTCATGACACAACATTTAGCTTTTTATACTGATGCAGCTGTTAGCAGTATGGTTCAATTATCACTTAATGGTCTATGGGCTTGTTATAATGATCTGGATTGGGATAATGAGTTAACAAAAGATTTGTAATCGCAGAAATTTCTGTGATTTTTTTAATGCTTTTTACTTGCACATAAGGTTAGTATGTGCTAACCTTATTGTAGTTAGGTAAAACTAACTTCGTGTGAATAAATGATTCTTTCTAACCTGGCTTAGTCACCCAGGTTAAGGAATCATGAAGGAGGAAAACAAATGAGTAAAATTAAAAGTGTATATGCCCGTGAGGTCTTGGATTCACGTGGTAATCCTACTGTAGAGGTAGAAGTAACTACAGAATGTGGAGCATTCGCTAGTGCGATAGTACCAAGTGGAGCTTCAACAGGTGTTCATGAGGCAGTTGAATTACGTGATGGTGATAAAAACCGTTATTTAGGATTAGGAACAGAAAAAGCAGTAAAAAATGTTAATGAGATTATTGCTAAAGAATTAATTGGTAAAGAAGTAACAAATCAAAGAGAAATCGATGAAACGATGATTGCTTTGGACGGAACACCAAATAAAGGTAAGTTAGGTGCAAATGCAATCTTAGGTGTATCTTTAGCTATTGCTAAATGTGCTGCGACGAGCTTAGATTTACCATTATATCGTTACATTGGAGGAGCTAATGCTTATGTATTACCTACACCAATGATGAATATCATTAATGGTGGAGCTCATGCAGATAATAATGTAGATTTTCAGGAATTTATGATTATGCCGGTTAGCGCTCCAACATTTAAAGAAGCAATCAGAATGGGTGCGGAAGTATTCCATGCTTTGAAAGCCGTTTTAAAAGGAAAAGGATTAAATACAGCAGTTGGTGATGAGGGAGGCTTTGCGCCAAATTTAGCTTCTAATGAAGATGCTATTAAAACTATTCTAGAGGCAGTAGAAAAGGCTGGCTATAAACCAGGTGAAGATATTAAATTGGCAATGGATGTTGCAAGCAGTGAGTTTTACCAAGATGGTAAATATGTATTACCAGGAGAAAATAATAAATCATTTACTTCAAAAGAATTAGTTGATTTTTATGCTGAATTATGTTCTAAATATCCAATTATCTCAATTGAAGATGGTTTAGATCAAGATGATTGGGAAGGTTGGGATTATCTAACTGAGAAGTTAGGGGACAAAGTACAGTTAGTCGGTGATGATTTCTTTGTAACTAATACTAAACGTCTTGAAGAAGGAATTAAACGCGGTGTAGCTAATTCAATCTTAATTAAAGTAAATCAAATTGGTACTTTAACAGAAACTTTAGAAGCTATTGAAATGGCCCAAAAAGCAAATTATACAGCAGTTATCTCTCATAGATCAGGAGAAACAGAAGATACAACTATTGCTGATATTGCGGTAGCAACAAATGCGGGACAAATTAAAACTGGCTCTGCATCAAGAACAGACCGAATTGCTAAATATAATCAATTAATTAGAATTGAAGATCGTCTAGGTAAACAAAGTAAATATTCTGGATTATCAGGATTTTACCAATTGAATAAATAATTTGGATAAATTTTATAAAAACTATTGCATAGTCAGTTAGTCTGTGCTAACATATAGATAGTTAGTTAAAGCTAACTAGAGAAAAGGAGAAATGTATGAAAGTAGTATTTGCATCAAGAACAGGTAATGTTCAAAGTATTGTTGATCGTTTAAGTGTCGACGCCTTAGAAATATCTTCTGGAGATGAGGCTGTTAGCGAGCCGTTTCTCTTAATCACTTATACTGATGGTTATGGTGATGTCCCTATGGAAGTTGAATCATTTTTAAATAGTAATGGTGACCATTTAAAAGGTGTTATAGTTAGTGGTGATCAAGGATACGGTGAAGCATTCTGTAAAGCTGGTGACGTTATTGCTGAACAATACAATGTTCCTTGTCTTTACAAAGTTGAGAATGATGGAACTGATGAAGATATAGAGGAAATTAAAAAAATAATTAATAATCAATAGTTAAATATTTGCTGATAGAGGTTGCTGATATATCATACCTACAACGATAAAATTTCCTAATATAATTATTAGCACTCTTTAAAAGTAAAAAATAGTAAGAAAGGTATCCGTGATAAGCTATTCACCTTTTTCTCGAAGACATAGACGGATACTTCTTACTAAATTATCCCGTCGAAAACAATAATAGATTTAACTATTTTCCAAATTCCTTAAACATAGTAGTGAATTTCCTTTATATCAGTTCATTCTCTAAACATTCGTCCATGGTATTTTGTCCTTGAAATCATGGCATATTAGAAAGTGATAGAAAATGTAATTTATAAAATATCCTTCAAGTTATAAATAATATTTTCAAATGTAACGAACTTTAAATCCACATCCAAGTAAGTGATAAATAATTTAGCCATTATAATTATCATTCTTTACATTAAGTTCGTAACTTTCAAAACCGGAAGCATTCCGGTTTTCTTTTTTTTATTTTATTGGTATAATTATATAAAACGATTGGAGGAAGAGTAGATGATGCACGAATCTGGTGAAATGTATTTGGAAACAATTTTATTATTAAAAAAACAAAACGGTAATGTCCGTTCAATTGATATTGCTCGAGAGTTGGGATTTAGTAAACCAAGTGTTAGTCGTGGTGTAGGCATTCTAAAGAATGACGGATATATTATTGTTGATAGTAAAGGATATATTGAACTAACTGAAAAAGGAACGGAAAAGGCTACTGCTGTTTATGAAAAACATGAATGTCTTACAGAATTTTTAATGCATACTGCAAAGGTTTCTAAAGAAGTAGCTGAGGATGATGCTTGTAAGATTGAACATATTATAAGTGATGAAGTATTTGAAGGAATTAAAAAGTTTTTAAACAAGTAATTGAACGTAAGATGCAAGAAGGCTTCTTACGTTTTCTTGGTTTTTTAAGATTTTTATATTTTATAACAGGGAGAGGTTGTTATGAAAACAAATGAACTTGAAAAATTATTGGGGACTACAAAGGATACCTTACGTTATTATGAAAAGGAGGAATTAATTTCGCCATCACGTGATGATAATGGTTATCGTAATTATAGTCATGAAGATATTCGAATAATAAAAAATATTATTATGTTGCGCTCTTTTGATCTTTCAATTACAGACATCAGACGTATATTTAACAATGAAATTTCTTTAAATACATGTTTGAATCAGAAAAAAGAATATTTATTAAAAGAGATAGGTAAAAAGCAGAGAATCATTGATTTAATTGAAAAAAACTTATCACGCAAGAAAGCTTTTTAGGTTATTTAAAAATTCCAGTAGACATTGAAAATAAAGTACACGTTCTTTTCTCAAATGAAGAAATAATGATTAGGGAGAACATAAGAAAGGATTGCCAAATATAATTATCAGGATATCAAGAGAGTGGTTTTTTCGATATGTTCCAGAACTTATATTCCGGCGTTAGCTGGCGATCATGGGTATTTGCTATTTGCAATGTGGTCACATATTGGATTATTATCACGGTATTTATATAGATTTGGATATATATGCTGAATATAGTTGTCATTTATTTGAGAGTATTTCTCTAGATAATATTCATGAAATCTTTGCTATTTTAAAAGATAAGGATATCATAATCGAAGATCCGCTCAATTTGAACGGTATTTTTACCCAATATCAAAATTTGTCTGAGCTTGAAAAATATTTTGATAATAATATGTCTAAATAGCAAAAAAATATGGCTTGGATAACCCTTGAGGTAGCGAAATTTCTCAACAGATTGATAAGCTTCATACTTATATAAATAATACTGAAAAGGGGAGAAGAGGAAATAAATTATTTATATTAAAGTCTTTAATAAATAGTAGTTTTCCTAAATGTACGTTAGTTATTTTGATTTTAGTTTTTAATTGCTCCGCTATCTCTTTTTATCATAGGAGGGATTATATTTGCCTTTAAATAGATAATTTCATGATTTTTAATAAGTAAAACGGGTAATTGATTTAATAAATTTAATTCATTGACAATAAAATTTTATTGATTTATGCTTGGATTATGAGTTACCGGTGGCTCTTATAAAAAGGAGCGAAAAATTATGTATCATTCAAGATTTAAAGGAGAACATTATCAGATTGGATTTAAGTGGGGGAAAAATTTATTAAAACATAAGCAACTGTTTTTAACTAATGTACCCTTTGAAATTACTTTAGAGCACTATGATTTTGCTTTACAATGTTTACCGATTTATCAAAAATTTTTCCCAGAGATTATTGAAGAAATAAGGGGAATTGCTGATGGACAAAAATGTTCATTTAAAAGTATTTGTGCTGTTTTGTTGAGTATGTACTGCATTGTTCCAGAAGTACATTGTTCTTGTTTTGCTTTTAGAAATGAAAATGAAATCTTATTTGGACGAAATAGTGATTTTTTAACAAAAATTGAAAAACTGTATACTAATTGTATATATCAATTTACTAATGATTCATATGCGTTTAATGGCAACACTACAGCGTGCGTTGAGATGGAAGATGGTATCAACGAGTATGGTTTAGCAATTGGATTAACTGCTGTTTATCCGACTGTAAAACAACTGGGGCTAAATGCCGGAATGATGCTGCGGCTATTTTTGGAGAAGTGTAAAACAGTTGATGAAGTAATTCAATTGTTGAATACATTGCCGATTGCTTCAAGTCAAACTTTTACACTGGTTGATACTGGTGGTGATATTGCATTGATTGAGTGCAATAGTAAACAAATTAAAATCAATAGAAATAATCAGAATGCTTTTGCAACTAACTGGTTCTTCAGTGAAGCAATGCGGGAATATAATAATCATCTTATTGATAATTGGCAAGCTCAAAAGCGCTATCAAACTATCAAAGAAGCGATTTTAACTGATAAAATCAACGATTTTAATGATGCGGCTGCTTTATTATCAGGTAGGTATGGTTATATTTGTCAGTACGATCGAAAAACAGGAAAGGATACAGTTTGGTCGGTCATATATGATGTGAAAAATAAAAGGATTTTTCGAGTTGAAGGAAATCCTTCACGAAAATCCTTTATGGAAGATAAAAGATTTAAGTTCAAATGATTAGATGAATGCTATAACTGATTGAAAATAAACAGGTTTTTATTTTGATTTAAACAGAAAGATAAAAAAGTAAATGAAAACATGATATGATGATTCCACTAAAGTAGACACACGAAATAACCAAATGGGTATCTATGGAGGTGGGAGCATATCACTAAGTTAGCCGGGTTAAAAATTTTATTTGTTTTGTGTATCTACCTGACAGCCCTTGGATTAATTTCTATCTTACTTTTTTATTTTTGACAATTAGGACAATAATAGATACTACCACCTAGATATTGTTCTTTTTTTATTTCACAGTGACAGATTGGGCAACCACTTTTATAAGATTTAGCGCATAAGATAGTTTTGTAGCCACCAGGATTTCCGTATATATCTTTTTCACTGTCTCGACCGTGGTTTTCGACCATCTTTGTTAGAGTTCTAATAATCGCATCATATAAATTTTTTATATCTTGTTCATTTAATGTCTTAATCCTTCGTTTGGGAAAGAGTTTGGCATTAAACATAATATCTTGAGCAACACCATTACCAATTCCTAAAATTCTTTGCTTAGTTGCTAAAAAGGCTTTAATACTGAGTTTTTCAGTTTCATCAGTAATTAATGTTTTAAAGTAATTAAGAGTAAATTCTTGATCTAAAGGACCAATACTGGTTAATTCTGTTTGATAATATTCATTATTTGATCCTGTTATTTGATCAAAAAGTCCAATAAAACAATACATTGATGTTGTTACATTGATGAAACTTTGATCAGCAAAAGTAATTAGTAATTTGCTTTTTTTTAATTTAGTTGGTTTTTGGTAGTAGCGAATATTAGCGCCGTCACGAAAGGTTAAACGGTAATTCTCAATTACTATTTCAACATAGTAATTTCGCTTAATAATACCTGTTACTTTTTTACCAACTAATAATTCCTTGTATGAATTAGGATTTCCTTCATAAAAAGTAAATTTATGATCAGTGTAGTTACCCCCGAGATCAATTATAGTCTTACCAAGTATTTCTTTTTCCAAGTCATCAGCAATTGCATATGCTTCAGGAAGTTCAATCATCTTTCTCACCAGCCTTATATTAATATTCTAACATAGATAATGATTTAAAAACATCATAATAAATAAAAAGCAAAGTGTTTAGATGATATGATTCCCTCTTAAATAGATTTTGGTTATTTGCTTTGGCTATTTAAAGATAATTATATCAAATATGTCTTTGCTCTTAATTTAAGCCTTGTCGACTTTTTTTAAAATACATTAAATCGGTTGCCTGCATTCCGTTTTCAATTATCTTATTAGGATAATAGTCAATAAAGAAATTTTCAATCCGATGACTATAAACATATCCTAAACGTGTATAAAAAGTGATATTTTCAAGACTGGAATTTGCAGTACCAACTAGAAAAGTATCATATGAATTGTACGTTTCTTCAATAAATTTGATTAATGCTTTGGCATAGCCGTGACCACGATGTTCACTTAATGTAAGGAGATTTTTGATTTCAACTTCGCCATCAATTATTTCTACTGCAATGAATGAAACTGGTTCGTCTTTTAAATAAAAGCCATACAGAGCACCATTTTCTAGGTAATCTCTAACTAAATTAATATTAGGATCACTTTCAGTTAAAAGGTGATCATAATCCATTTTATTGTTTATTTCTTTTATCATTGTTTTCACTTCCCAAGATGTATTATAACAAAGTTTTATCTAATGTAAAAGAATCTAATTATATGATATACTAATGGACAAAGGAGTGCAGCAAAGATGAAGAAAATATTAATTTGTTTGATGATGTTATTTTTAGTGGTTGGCTGCTCATCATCGAATCAAAAGAATAAAAAAGAAGAAACAGTCAAGAAAGAAGAAAAAACAGAAGAAAAAGAGCCTGTCAATACTAGTATTAAATTAAATTTTGCAGGGGATTGTACATTGGGAAATTATGCAGGACAAGCTTATGATGGATCGTTTAATCAAGAGTATGCCAAACAGGGAAATGATGCTACATATTTTTTTAAGAATGTCAAAAATGTTTTCGAAAATGATGACCTTACAATTGTTAATCTTGAAGGCCCATTGACAAGTGCGACTTCACATGTAGAAAAACAGTTTCCTTTTAGCGGACCAAAAGAATATGTTAATATTTTAACTAGCGGTAGTGTTGAGCTGGTTTCTATTGCCAATAATCATTCAGAAGATTATTATGAACAAGGGATGACGGATACTAAGCAAGTACTTGATGAAAAGGGAATTGGCTATTTTGGCTATGAAACGTCATGTGTCAAGGAAATTAAAGGAATTAAAATTGGCTTTTTGGGGTATCGTTCAATGTCTTTATCAATGAATAACGAAAAAGGGCGTGCAACAATTAAAGCAGCAATCAATGACTTGAAAAATAACCAGGGAGCTAATGCCGTAGTTGTTTTTTATCACTGGGGAATTGAGCGGGAATACTATGCGAATAGTGATCAGCGTGAGTTAGCAAAATTTTCAATAGATAGTGGTGCGGATTTAGTTATGGGTTCACATCCGCATGTTGTTCAAGGAACAGAAGAATATAATGGAAAACAAATCGTTTATTCATTAGGAAACTTTTGTTTTGGTGGAAATCGCAATCCTAGTGATACAGATTCAATGATTTACTCAATTACAATGAATTTCACTGACGGTGTTTATACTGGAGATAGTCACGAAATTATTCCTTGTTCAGTTACCTCGGTTAAAGGACGAAATAATTATCAGCCAATAATTTTAGAAGGTAATGAAAAAGAGAGAGTACTAACTAAAATACAAAAATATAGTTACTAGAAGATGGGATAAAACCATCTTTTATTATAAAATAATATATATAATATTTGTAATCTCATTATATTATCTTTATAATTAACATAGAAGGTGATAATTATGAAGCGCAAATTAGTATATTTTCTTTATAGTGGTTATATTGTTTTCTTGGTTGGGTTATTGGGAAGCCGTTTTGCTAATAGTATCAGTAAAGGTACTTTAAATATTATCTGTTTATTTATTTTTATTGGTGTTTTAGCTTTTTGTTGTGGTGGTTTTGTTGGTTATCCAACTCGTCAAATTGATACAGAACAGACCATCAAAGATAAGTTAGAAAGCCGTGATGATGCTATTTTAATCAAAGAGTTGTTTATAATGATAATTCCGTTAGTAATTATTTTTATTATCAATTATTTTTGTTGAGTTTAAAATGCGACAATTTTTTTGTAAATGCTTGAATCTTGAATCAATAAATGATATCATGCAAATAGTTATACGACTGACGGAAGTGGAATTAACCACAGGGAGTATAATCATGTAAGAGCCGACCGTCTGGGCAAGAGTCTGGACGAGTGTAGGCTCTTTTTTAATTCTTTGGTCAAATTGCTTGTTTTGAGGGCGAAAAGAGTGGTTTTAAAACAACTGTACTGGTTGAGAAAAAAGCCGAAATATGATATAAATTAGGTGTATTTTTGTTTTGATTATTGGTGACCTTAGAATGTTTATTTAAAAATTATATTTGAAAGGGTGGCGTTATGTTAACTGATGTTGAAATTGCACAAAGTGCAAAGATGAAACCAATTAGTGAGATTGCTAAAAAGGTTGGTTTAGAAGATGATGATTTAGAATTATATGGTAAGTATAAAGCCAAGATTGCACTTGAGGCGATTAATCGGCTGGAAAACAATCCTGATGGAAAATTGATCTTGGTTACTGCAATTAATCCTACTCCAGCTGGGGAAGGTAAGACGACAACGATGATCGGATTGTCTCAAGCCTTAAATAAGTTAGGAAAAAAATCAGTTGTGGCAATGAGAGAACCATCTTTAGGGCCATGTTTTGGGATCAAAGGTGGAGCTGCCGGTGGAGGATATGCACAAGTAGTTCCAATGGAAGATATTAATTTACATTTTACTGGTGATATCCATGCAATCACTGCTGCTAATAATCTTATTGCGGCAATGCTTGATAACTCTATTCATCAGGGAAATCCTCTAAATATCGATGTACGTAATATTGTTTGGAGAAGAGTTGTTGATTTAAATGATCGCGCTTTACGTAATACTATCTGTGGTCTTGGCGGAAAAGTCAATGGAATGCCTCGAGAAGACGGTTTTGATATTACTGTCGCTAGTGAAGTAATGGCAATTTTATGTTTGGCAACGAGCCTTGAAGATTTAAAAGAACGAGCAGGTAAAATGATCGTTGCTTATGACTATGCTGGAAATCCAGTCACAGTAAATGATATTGAAGCAACTGGTGCAGTTACTTTATTATTAAAAGACGCAATTAAACCAAACTTAGTACAAACATTAGATCATACGCCGGTCTTTGTTCATGGGGGACCGTTTGCTAATATTGCTCATGGATGTAACTCAGTGATGGCAACTAAATTAGCTATTAAATTAGGTGATTATGCAATTACAGAAGCAGGATTTGGTGCTGATTTAGGAGCAGAAAAATTCTTAGATATAAAATGTCGTCAAGCTAATCTTGATCCTCAAGCAGTTGTGATCGTTGCAACTGTTAGAGCGCTAAAAATGCATGGTGGTGTTGATAAAAAAGAGTTAGGCACAGAAAATCTTGAAGCTTTAGCAAAAGGAATTAAAAATTTAGAAAAACATATTGAAAATATTGCGAAATATAACCTGCCTTCAGTGGTAGCAATCAATGCTTTTCCAACTGATAGTGAAGCAGAGTTGCAATTATTAAAAGATACATGTAATAAAATGGGTGTTGATGTAGCTATTTCTAAAGTATGGGAAAAAGGTGCTGATGGGGGAATCGAGCTTGCTGAAAAACTATTAGAAATCTTAGATACTAAAGAAGCTAATTATCAACCATTATATGATTTAAATTTATCAATCAAAGAAAAAATTGAAACTATCGCGAAAGAAATCTATGGTGCTGACGGAGTAGCGTTTGATAAAAAAGTATTAACAAAGATGAAAAAGTACGAAGCACAAGGATTAGCTGATTTACCAATCTGTGTAGCTAAGACCCAATACTCTTTATCTGATCAACCGACGCTGCTTGGTCGCCCTAGCGGATTTACGATTAAGATTAATGATCTTATCCCATCTGCTGGAGCAGGATTTTTAGTAGCTATCTCTGGAAGTATTATGAGAATGCCAGGATTACCAAAACGTCCGGCAGCGGTTAATATGGACATTGATAAAGATGGTAAGATAGTAGGCTTATTCTAAAAGTGACTCATTGTCACTTTTAGTGGTTTAAAAAGAAAGGAAGAAATTATGAAAGTAGCAATTATTATGGGTTCTACAAGCGATTTAAGTAAGGTTGAACCAGCAATTGGAATTTTGAAAGACTATGGTGTTGAAGTAAATGTAAGATGTCTTTCAGCTCATCGGGCACATTTAGGATTAAGTACATTTATTAAAGAAACAGAAACTGATGGAACCGAAGTAATTATTACAGCGGCTGGAATGGCAGCAGCTTTACCTGGAGTTGTCGCTTCTCAAACAGTATTGCCAGTTATCGGGGTACCAATTAGCGGGGCTACATTAGATGGTATGGATGCGTTACTATCAATCGTTCAAATGCCTTCAGGAATTCCTGTGGCTACTGTGGCAATTAACGGGAGCAAGAACGCTGCATATTTGGCGTTACAAATCATGGCAATCAAACATGATAAGATTAAAGAAAAGTTATTAGCATATCGTAAAGATATGGAAAAGCAAGCAATGAGTGCTAATGAAGAAGTTATTGCAAAATATAAATAAAAGATAAGAGGAGAAATCAAAATGGCAGAATTATTATATGAAGGAAAAGCAAAACAAGTTTACAAAACAGATAAAGAAGATGAATATTTGATTCATTATAAAGATGACGCAACTGCTGGAAATGGTGTAAAACATGATCAGTTTGAAGGTAAGGGAGTTTTAAACAATACAATTTCTTGCATTATCTTTGATATGTTAGAAGAAGCAGGAATTAAAACTCATATGATCAAGAAATTAAATGAACGAGATATTTTAGTAAAAAAAGTTGATATCTTCCCATTAGAAGTAATTATTAGAAATATTACAACAGGGTCTTTTTGTAAAAGATTAGGAGCTCCTGAAGGAATCGTTTTAGACGAACCAATTTTTGAATTAAGTTATAAAAATGATGATTATGGTGATCCATTGATTAATGAAGATCACGCAGTTGCCTTAAAACTATGTACAAGAGAAGAATATAATTTTATTAAACAAGAAACATTAAAAATAAATGAATTATTAAAGGAATTTTTCTTAAGCTTAAATTTAAAATTAGTTGATTTTAAAATTGAATTTGGGAAAACACCTGATGGTCAAATCTTGTTAGCTGATGAAATTTCTCCAGATTCTTGTCGTTTATGGGATGTTGAAACTAATCAAAAATACGATAAAGATGTATTTAGACAAGATATTGGTGATTTAATCGAAACTTATAAAGCAGTATTAGCAAGAATGCAAAAATAATAAAGGAGATTAAAAAATGGATTACAAAAAGGCTGGAGTAGATATTGAAGCAGGATACAAATCAGTTGAATTAATGAAAAAACACGTTAAGGAAACAATGCGTCCGGAGGTTTTAGGTGGTCTTGGTGGTTTTGCAGGAGCATTTGATTTAAGTGCAATCAAAGATATGGATGAACCTGTTCTTTTATCAGGAACTGATGGATGCGGAACAAAAGTAAAACTTGCTTTTGTAATGGATAAACATGATACAATTGGTATTGATGCAGTTGCAATGTGTGTTAATGATATTGCCTGTTCAGGTGGAGAACCATTGTTCTTCCTTGATTATATTGCGTGTGGAAAAAACTATCCGGAAAAAATTGCGACGATCGTAAGTGGGGTTGCTGAAGGCTGTAAACAATCTGGTTGTGCTTTAGTTGGTGGTGAAACAGCGGAACATCCTGGATTAATGCCTGAAGACGACTATGATCTAGCTGGTTTTGCAGTCGGGGTGGTTGATAAAAAAGATATTATTAATGGTGAAAACATTAAACCAGGTGATGTTTTAGTGGGAATTGCTTCAAGTGGAGTTCATAGTAATGGATTCTCATTAGTTCGAAACGTATTTGAGATGAATAAAGAAACCTTAGATACATATTATGATGAACTTGGAAAAACATTAGGCGAAGCCCTAATTGCACCAACTAGAATTTATGTAAAAGCATTAAAAAATGTTAAAGATGCTGGGGTAAGAATAAAAGGCTGCTCTCATATAACTGGTGGTGGTTTTGATGAAAATATCCCAAGAATGTTACCCGATGGAGTAAAAGCAGTTATTAAAAAAGATAGCTATAAAGTACCCGCAATTTTTGATCTGATTGCTAAAAAAGGTGATATTGCAGAGGAAATGATGTATAACACATTTAACATGGGATTAGGTATGGTCATTGCGTTAGATCCAGCTGATATTGAAACTAGTATGGCGGCAATTAAAGCAGCAGGTGATGAATGTTATATTATTGGAAGTATTGAAGCAGGTGACAAAGGAGTGCAATTATGCTAAAAATTGCTGTCTTTGTTTCTGGGGGAGGAACAGACTTGCAATCGGTCATTGATGCTGTTAAAAATAACAGCATCAATGGTGAAATTGCAATCGTTATTTCTAATCGTAAGAATGCATATGGACTTGAACGTGCAAGACAGGCAGGAATTGAAACTGCTGTAGTGCGTAAAGATGATGAATTAATTGTTAAAATGTTAAAAGAACGCAATGTTGGTCTAGTTGTTTTAGCGGGATATTTAGCGATCCTTACGGATGTATTGATTGATGCTTATCCTAATAAAATTATTAATATTCATCCTTCATTGATTCCATCATTTTGTGGACCAGGGCATTATGGAATGCATGTTCATGAAAAAGTTTTAGCGCGAGGGGTAAAAGTGACTGGTGCAACAGTTCATTTTGTTAGTAGTGAGGTTGACGGAGGACCGATTATTCTTCAAGAGGCGTGCAATATTGATGATTTAGATAATGCTGAAGATATCCAAGCACGGGTATTAGAAATTGAACATCGCATTTTACCTAAAGCAGTTGCTTTATTTTGTGATGGTAAAATTATTGTTGAAAATGAAAGGGCTAAGGTGATTTAAAATGAAAAGAGCATTAGTTAGTGTTACTAATAAAGATGGTATCGTTGATTTTTGTAAAGGCCTAGTAGATTTAGGTTTTGAAATTGTTTCCACTGGGGGAACGATGGCTAAATTACAAGCAGAAAATGTACCATGTATTGCAATTGATGATGTAACCGGATTTCCTGAAATCTTAGATGGTCGAGTTAAAACTTTACATCCAAAAGTTCATGGGGGATTATTATTCCGTCGTGATCTTCAAGAACACGTTGACACAGTTAAAAAAATGGACATCCAACCAATTGATGTGGTTTGTGTTAATTTATATGAATTTGAAAAAGCGTTAAAAGCTGGTAAACCGATGGAAGATATGATTGAAAATATCGATATTGGGGGACCATCGATGATTCGTTCAGCAGCAAAGAATTTTAAAGATGTTTTAATCGTTACCGATCCTGCTGATTATGATAACGTCTTAACTGCAATCAAAGATAAAACTGATGATTTTGATTTTAGATTAAATCTTGCATATAAAGCATTTTCAACTACTGGCGCTTATGATGCGATGATTTCTCGTTATTTTGCAGGTGTTGTAGGGGATGATTTCCCAGATACTTTAAACATTTCCTTAAAGAAAACGGAACATTTGCGTTATGGTGAAAATTCTCAACAAAGAGCTAACGGCTATGTTGATCCATTTGTGCAAGAAACTTTATTGGATTATGAACAATTACACGGTAAAGAAATTTCTTTCAACAATGTTAATGATTTATATGGTGCTATTGCCGTAGTACGTGAATTTAAAGATCAAATTGTTACAGCTGCGATTAAACATTCAACTCCTTGTGGGGTAGCGATTGGCAAAGATGGTTATGATTCTTATATGAAAGCTTATGAGGCTGATCCTCAAAGTATTTTTGGCGGAATTGTAGCAGTAAATTATAAAATCGATAAAAAAACGGCTGAAGAAATGCATAAGATCTTCTTAGAAATCGTAGCTGCACCTGACTTTGATGATGATGCTTTAGAAGTATTGAAGAAAAAGAAAAATTTACGAATCTTAAAACTTAAAAATCTATATGCGCGTGAAGCTAAATATGATATTAAATATTTAGAGGGTAAAGTTTTAGTTCAAGATATCAATACTGAAATGATTAAAGAAATGAATTGTGTAACAACTGCCAAACCTACAGAAGCTCAACTTAAAGATATGGAATTTGGTATGCGGGTCGTTAAATTTGTAAAGTCAAATGCTATTTGTATCGTTAAAGATGGTGTTACATTGGCTGTTGGTGGTGGACAAACATCAAGAATCTGGGCTTTAGAAAATGCGATTATCAATAATAAAGATAAAGATTTTAAAGGTGCAGTTCTTGCTAGTGATGCCTTTTTCCCATTTAGCGATTGTGCTGAGGTAGCATATAAAGCTGGAATTGGAGCAATCGTCCAACCAGGGGGATCGGTTCGAGATCAAGATTCAATTGATTTCTGTAATGAGAAAGGTATCCCAATGGTATTTACTGGATACAGACATTTTAGACATTAATAGAAAGGCCTAGAATATATGAAAGTACTTGTAATTGGTAGTGGTGGTCGTGAACACGCCATTGCGTATAAATTGAATCAAAGCAGTAAGGTAGATAAAATCTATGCGATTCCAGGGAATCCGGGAATTGCTAAAATTGGTGAGTGTATTGATGGTAAGGTTGAAGATAATGAAATGATCGTTAATTTTGCTAAAGAACATCAAATTGATTTAACTGTTATAGGACCAGAGGTACCACTTTGTAATGGTCTAGCAAATGATTTAGAGGCAGCCGGGTTAATGGCTTTTGGACCAACTAAACATGCAGCTACATTGGAAGGTAGTAAAGCTTTTTCAAAAGACTTTATGATTAGACACAGTATTCCAACTGCTAAATATAAAGAAGTTAATAGTTATGATGAAGCCGTTAAAGCAATTAGCGAATTTGATTATCCGTTAGTTATTAAGGCTGATGGTTTAGCAGCAGGAAAAGGAGTCGTTATTGTTGACAACCATGAAGATGCTACTGTAACTTTAAAAGAAATGATGATTGACGGAAGTCTTGATGGAGCAGGAAGTAAAGTTGTTTTAGAAGAATTTTTAACCGGATTTGAATGTTCACTTCTTTGTTTTACAGATGGAGAAACAATTGTTCCAATGGTAAGTGCTAAAGATCATAAACAAATTTTTGATGGGAATAAGGGTCCTAATACTGGTGGTATGGGAACTGTTTCACCAAATCCATTTATGCCAGAAGGTATGGATGAGGTAATTAAAAGAGATATTCTTGATCCTTTTATGCAAGGATTAAAAGATGATAATATGGACTATCGCGGCGTTGTATTTATTGGTTTAATGATTGAAGATGGTAAAGCGAAAGTATTAGAATTTAATGTTCGTTTTGGTGATCCTGAAACACAATCAATTATGCTTCGCTTAGATAGTGATCTATATGATATCATGGTTGGTTGTGCTACAAAAACTTTAAAAGATGTTGAAGTTAAATGGAATGATCAACACGTTGCTTGTTTAGTTCTTTCAAGTGGAGGATATCCAGGTAATTATCAAAAAGGAATTGAAATAGAGAATATTGATGACTGTGATGACTGTGTTGTTTTCCATGCGGGGACAGCAATCAAAGATGGAAAATTAGTTACTAATGGTGGTCGGGTCTTAAATATTTGTGCTACAGGAGTTTCATTAGATGAGGTTCGTGAAAAAGTTTATGCGGTAGCAAAAAAGATTGATTTTGAAGGCAAATATTACCGAAGTGATATCGGACTTAGATAGGGGGATGAAAATGAGTGATGTAAAGCGTATTTACGTTGAAAAAAGAACAGCGTATGCAACAGAAGCAAACGAAATTAAACATAATTTAATTGAACAATTAGGGTTAGAAATTGATACCTTAAGAATTATCAACCGTTATGATGTTCAAGGAGTTAGTGATGGCATTTTAAAACAAGGAATCAACACTATCTTGGCTGAACCAATGGTCGACGATGTTTATCAAGAAGAATTTCCTACTAATAATCAAGAAGTAGTTTTTGCAATCGAATTTTTACCTGGTCAATATGATCAAAGAGCAGATTCATGTGAACAATGCTTTGCTATTTTAACAGGGAATAGTAGTGCTAAAGTTAAATGTGCACGGGTATTTGCCATTACTTTTAAAGGCGATAAAGATGAAATTTTGACGAAGATTCAAAGCTTCTTGATTAATCCTGTTGATCAGCGTCTTGCTAGTTTAGAAAAACCAGCTGATTTAAATGATGTTGCTCCAGAAATTAAACCGGTGCCTACAATTAATGGGTTTAATGAATTAGATAAAACCGGTCTTGAAAAGTTCTTAACTGACAATGGTATGGCTATGAACTATGAAGATTTAAAAGTAACTCAAGATTATTTTAAAAATGAAGAAAAAAGAGATCCTACTGAAGCTGAATTAAAAGTATTAGATACTTATTGGTCTGATCACTGCCGGCATACAACATTTGCAACAGTTATTACAGATTTAGATATTGAAAATGGAGCTTTTAAAGAGATCTTAGAAAAGGATATTGAGGATTATAAAACTAGTCGTCATTTAGTTTATGGTATTGATACAAAACGACCTTTAACATTGATGGATTTAGCCACAATCTCAATGAAAGAGTTACGTAAAACTGGTTATTTAGATGATTTGGAAGTATCTGAAGAAATTAATGCCTGCTCAGTTGAGATTACGGTACATACAACTGATGGTGATGAGCAATGGTTATTAATGTTTAAAAATGAAACACATAACCATCCAACTGAAATTGAGCCATTTGGTGGAGCTGCTACTTGTTTAGGTGGAGCAATCCGGGATCCGTTATCTGGTCGCGCTTATGTATATCAAAGTATGCGGATTACAGGGGCTGGAGATCCTCGTAAATCATTAGCAGAAACAATGGCTGGTAAGTTACCTCAACGTAAATTGTGTCAAGAATCTGCCCATGGTTTTTCCTCTTATGGTAACCAAATTGGGTTAACTACAGGTTATGTTCATGAAATTTATGATGACGGATATGTAGCTAAAAGAATGGAATTAGGAGCAGTTGTTGCAGCGGCACCAAAAGAACAAGTAAAACGTCTAGAACCTTTAAAAGATCATATAGTTTTATTGATTGGTGGTCGTACTGGACGTGATGGTATTGGAGGAGCGACAGGTTCTTCTAAATCTCACGATGTTAAATCAATTGAAACAGCTGGGGCTGAAGTTCAAAAAGGAAACCCGGTTGAAGAAAGAAAAATTCAACGTTTATTTAGAAATAAAGAAGTTAGTGAAAAAGTGGTTCGTTGTAATGACTTTGGAGCTGGTGGTGTTTGTGTTGCCGTTGGTGAATTAGCTCCAGGATTAGTAATCGATTTAGATGCAGTCTTGAAAAAATATGAAGGGTTAACAGGAACAGAGTTAGCTATTTCTGAATCACAAGAACGAATGGCTATTGTAATTGATGAAAAAGATGCGGATTTCATTAAAGCTGAGTGTGCTAAAGAAAACCTAGAAGTAGTTCAAGTTGCAGTGGTTACTGATCAAAACAGATTAGTAATGAAACATATGGGTGAAGATATTGTTAATATTTCTCGTGATTTTCTTGATGCTGCAGGCGCTAAACGTTATCAAGATGTTAAGATCACTTTACCAGATTTTGAAAAGACACCTTTTGATAAACAGTCACAAACTAGTTTTGTTGAAACTGTGAAAGAAACTTTATCAAAATTAAGTGTTGCTTCACAAAAAGGGTTAATTGAAAGATTTGACTCTTCAATTGGTAATGGAACAGTATTATCACCATTTGGTGGAATTAAATATCATACTGAAACTGAAGGAATGGCAGCATTGATTCCAGTGTTAGGAAAAGAGACAACAACAGCTTCAGTTATGACTTATGGTTATAATCCATTGATTTCAAAATGGTCACCATATCACGGAGCAATGTATGCAATTGTTGAATCGGTAGCGAAGATTGTGGCTATGGGTGGAAATTATCATACAATTAGATTTTCATTCCAAGAATACTTTGAGAAACTTCTAGACAACCCAATTACTTGGGGAAAACCAACGGCTGCTTTATTAGGGGCATACCGTGTTCAAAGTGCGTTAAAATTAGCTTCAATTGGTGGAAAAGACAGTATGTCAGGATCTTTTGAAGATTTACATGTACCACCAACTCTAGTTTCTTTTGCTATTACAAGTGGAGATGTTAATGATATCATGACACCTGAAATTAAAGAAACTGGTCATGTTTTAGCTGAAATTATTATTAATAAAGATCAATATCATATATTTGATTTTAATCATCTTCAAAAACAATACGATGCGATTATGGAATTAATGAAAGATAAGAAAATCTATAGTGCTTATACTGTTAAAGATGGTGGTGTTATTGAAGCCGTTAGTAAAATGGCTTTTGGTAATGGTGTTGGAGTAGCTTTTAATAATGAAAATAGTCTTGAAAGCTACATAGTGCGTGATTATGGTAATATTATTATTGAGGTTAAATCTGAAAAAGATTTAAGTATCTTTGATAATTATCGTATTGTTGGAACTACTAATGATAGTGAATTATTATCTTATGGTGGTGAAACAATTTCATTAGATGAAGCTTATGCAATTAATAAAGCGCCTCTAGAAAAAGTATATCCAACAAGAGAAAAAGCACCTACTAGTAAAATCAAAGTGGCAGCTTGTAAAACAAGATCAGATCTTAAACCAAAAGTAACAGTAGAAACACCTCTAGTTGTTATTCCAGTATTCCCAGGAACTAACTGCGAATATGATTCAAAACGTGCTTTTGAAAAAGCGGGAGCTAAAGTTCAATTAGTTTTAATTAGAAATAAGACTGAACAAATGCTTAAAGATTCAATTGATGAATTAGAAGTTGCCATTAAACAAGCTAATATTGTAATGTTACCAGGTGGTTTTAGTGCTGGCGATGAACCTGAAGGTTCTGGTAAATTTATTGCCACAGTATTGAAGAATCCACGTTTAAAAGCAGCAATTACGGATTTATTAGATAATCGTGATGGTTTAATGATCGGAATTTGTAATGGATTCCAAGCATTAGTTAAATTAGGATTATTACCATATGGTAAAATTCAAGAAATGTCTAAAGATGATCCAACATTAACATTCAATACAATTGGTCGCCATGTTTCTCAGATGGTTGATACGCGTATTGGAAGTGTTAAATCACCATGGTTAAAATATGTCAATGTTGATGATATTCATACAATTCCAGTAAGTCATGGAGAAGGGCGTTTTGTAGCTCCTGAGGAAGTGATTGAAGAATTGTTTGAAAATGGACAAGTGTTCTCACAATATGTTGATCCTAATCGTAAGGTAACAATGCAAACACCATACAACCCTAATGGTTCAATGTATGCGATTGAAGGAATTGTTTCTCTAGATGGACGTGTTATTGGTAAGATGGGACATAGTGAGCGTCAAGGTGAAAACCGCTTTAAAAATGTTTATGGTGAAATGGACCAAAAATTATTTGAAGCTGGTGTAGATTATTTTAAAGGTGGAAAATAGAATGGAAAAACAAGAATTTGAATGTCTAACCCTGTGTCCATTAGATGGTCGCTATTCAGGTGTTAAAGATGCTTTAGGAGAATATTTCTCTGAATATGCATTAGTTAAATATAGAGTTTTCGTTGAGATTCAATGGCTAAAGTTCTTAATTGAAAATGTTGAAAGTGACGTTTTAGCTAAATTTGATTTACAAGATATGGATAAACTTACTACTATTTCAAGTGAGTTTAATTACGACTCTTTTGCTCGAATTAAAGAAATTGAAAATACAACACGCCATGATGTTAAAGCAGTGGAGTATTTTATTGATGAAAAAGTTGATGCTTTAGGATTTGGATATTTACAAAGCTTTGTTCACATTGGTTGTACATCTGAAGATATTAATAATACTTCATATGCTTGCATGCTAAAATATGGATTAAAAGATGTATGGTTACCAAAAGCTAAAGAATTTGCTGCTATCATTGATAAATGGGCTGAAGAACATAGTAATGATGCTATGTTGGCGCATACTCATGGACAACCTGCAACACCAACAACAATTGGTAAAGAATTTAAAGTTTATGCTTATCGTTTTTTGTCTAGTATTGAAAATGTTGAAGCAGTTAAAATCAAAGCTAAGTTCAATGGTGCAACAGGTAACTATAGTGCTATTTTAACGGCTTTCCCTAATGAAGATTGGCAAGTTTTAGCAAAAAAATTTGTTGAAGAGTACTTAGGTTTAACATTTAACCCATTGACTACTCAAATTGAAAGTCATGATTATACTTGTCATATTTTGGATGGTATTCGTCATTTCAATAATGTATTAGTCGATTTTGATGTTGATATGTGGCTGTATATTTCAATGGAATACTTTAAACAAATTCCAGTTAAAGGTGAAGTTGGAAGCAGTACTATGCCACATAAAGTAAATCCTATTCGCTTTGAAAACAGTGAAGCTAATATTGATATGTCTAATAATATCTGTATTGCTTTATCTAATAAACTTCCTAAGTCAAGAATGCAAAGAGACTTATCAGACTCTTCAAGCCAAAGAAATTTAGGTTTAGCATTTGGGTATTCTTTACAAGCCATCAATGAAACGATGAATGGGTTGGCTAAGTGTGTAGTTAATAAAGACAAACTAGCTAGTGACTTAAATGAAAAATGGGAAGTATTAGCAGAACCAATTCAAACAATGTTAAGAAAGTATGGAGTACCTGATGCTTATGATACTTTAAAAGCTTTAACAAGAGGTAAAAGTATTTCTAAAGAGGATATTCTAAAATTTGCTGAAAGTCTGGATATCTTATCAGATCAAGATCGTCAAACTTTAGTTGATATGACACCGGCTTCTTATATTGGTTTAGCTAAAGAACTTGCTAAAATCGAATTAAATAAATAGTAGAAAATGACTGGTTTCCAGTCATTTTTTCATTTTATGAAATAATCTACAATCTTTTTATAAACAATATATACTAAGTTATATAAAGATACGTCACGTTATAACGAAAGATGGAAAGGATGTAAATATGAATGTAAAATTAATAGCAGTAGATATGGATGGAACTTTTTTAACAAATAATAATGAATATGATCAAGAACGATTTACGAGGCAATACGAATTTATGAAGGAAAAGGGAATTCATTTTGTAGTTGCTAGTGGGAATCAATATTATCAACTAAGATCTTTTTTTCCAGATATTCATAACGAGTTGGCTTTCATTGCTGAAAACGGAGCTTATATCGTTGATCAAGGAAAAGATGTTTTTGTTGCAAAACTTGCAAAAGAGGATATTCAGACAGTTTTAAAGGTAGTTAATCAATATCCTGAAGTAGAAAAAATTGTCTGTGGTCGAAAAAGTGCTTATATTAGTAAATACATAGATGAAGATTTTTATAATACAATGAACTTTTACTATCATCGTCTTGCTAAAGTAGATAACTTTGATGATTTTGATGATACTATTTTTAAGATATATCTGCATTGTTCAAAAGATAATTTTGAAACGATTTTAACAGAATTGAAAGAGAAGATCGGACATATTATGACACCAGTTGATTGTGGACATTTTGGAATTGATTTGATTATCCCTGGGATTAATAAAGCACATGGAATTAACCTGTTAATGGAACGTTGGAAAATTAGTGATGCCGAAACAATGGCATTTGGGGATAGTGGTAATGATTTAGAGATGCTTGAGCAGGCTACATATGGTTTTGCCATGGCAAATGCGAAAGAAGCAATTAAGAAAATTGCGGATTACACAATTTCCTCTAATGAGGAACATGGTGTATTAGAGGTAGTTGACTGGTATATAAGTAAAAAAAAGATGTTTGAATAAAGAAGATGTAAAGATAAATTACTTCTTCTTTTTGTTTGTTTATTTTTCGTAAAAAATCCAATAATATATATGATTTATTTAATAATATGAGATGTATATGTTATTATTTTATATTAGATTATTGAGATTAAGGAGATTATTATAGATGAATAAAAGAGAAATAAATCAAAAATTAATCGTTAATTACAAAAATCATCTAATTGATGAAGAAAAAAGTTTAGCAACAATAACTAAATATATACGGGATATTGAAAAATTTTATCAATATGCGGATAAAAAGGAAGTTACCAAGGAATTAGTTAAATTATATAAAGAAGAATTAATGAAATCATATAAGCCTACTAGCATAAATAGTATGCTTGCAGCATTAAATCAGTTTTTTGAATATAATGGTTGGCTAGAATGTAAAATCAAAGAACTAAAAATTCAAAAAAGAGTTTTTTTAGAAGAAAGCAAAGAACTATCAAAAGATGAATATAAACGATTAGTTAATGCTGCTCGAAAGCAAAAAAACGAGCGTCTATATGTTTTACTGCAAGCAATTTGCTCAACTGGAATACGTGTTAGCGAACATCGATACATTACAGTCCAAGCACTTAAGGATGGGTATGCGCAAATATATAATAAAGGAAAAGTAAGAGAAATTTTTTTTAGTGATGATCTAAAAAGAATCTTATTAAAATATTGTCATAAAAATAAAATTGAAAATGGGGCAATATTTGTAACCAGAAGCGGAAGACCGTTAGATCGCAGTAATATTTGGAAAGCGATGAAAGATTTGTGTGATGATGCTAAGGTTGAGCGCAGTAAAGTTTATCCTCATAATTTACGTCATCTTTTTGCGGTTACTTACTATAATTTAAAAAAAGATATTGCACGTTTAGCAGATTTATTAGGACATTCAAGTATGGACACTACTCGTATTTATACAATGTCAAGTGGTCGTGAATTTAAAAGATATTTTGATCAGATGGATCTAGTATTTTCTAACCGAAAAAATAATTAAAATAAAAATCAAATACCACATAACACGTATTATGTGGTATTTGATTAACAAGAACTATTCTTCTGAATATCATTTTACATCATTAAGTTAATTTTAACAAGGAATTTGAAATATTATTAACAGCATTTTTATGGGAATCTCGGACAATTATTTTCTTTTTTTCTAAAATATATATTTTTTAATATTTTTAAAAATTTATTCACACTTAAAAGAACCTCAAATTTTTAATTTTTTAAGGTTGTTTTTGCAGTGTTTATTTTTTATAGTAGTTTACCACATAATACGTGTTATGTGGTAAATAATATATATTTAATAAGATATTGAGGGGTACAGAAGTGGAAAAAGAAGAGTTATTAGGTCAATTAAGAAATATTACAAATTGTATGATTATTTCTGATTTAAGGTATGTTGGTAAAGATGTATTGTATTCTGCAATTCTGTCTTTAAATGTTGATGATTATAGTATGAAAGAATGGCATGATGCAATTATATATTTAACTGGAAATGATGTAGATAAATCAATTGGTAAAGCTGCTGCAAAAGAATACCTATGTGACTATTATCGTCATAATTAAAAAACATTGGAGTATCTTCCAATGTTTTTTATAGTAAATTAATATTGTGTTTAGTACATTCATCAATCATTTCTTGTGGCCAAATACTTGCCTGAACTTCTCCAACATGAACTTTTTTCAATAATAACATACATAGTCTTGATTGCCCGATTCCACCACCAATTGTGTATGGTAATTCTTTGTTAACGATTTGACTATGATAAGGGAGTTTAAGACGATCTAAACAATTTTCAGCTTCTAATTGTTTTACAAGTGTATCTTCATCGACTCTAATTCCCATTGAAGAAATTTCTAATGCACATTGTAATGGTTCAAACCAGAATAAAATATCCCCATTTAAATTCCAATCATCATAGTCAGGAGCCCGACCATCATGTTTAATTCCACTTTTTAATTTACAGCCTACGCCCATTACAAAAACACATCCTAATTCTTTACAAATCGCTGTTTCTCTTTCGTTAGGAGTTAAATCGGGGTAACGATCTTCTAATTCTTGAGATGTAAAGAAATGAATTTTATCAGGAAGGCGGTTTACAGCATGTGGATATTTATACCATACCTCATGTTCCATATGTTTGATTACTTTAAAAATCTTTTTAACATGACGTTTTAAAGTTTCTTCAGTACGTTCTTCTTTAGCGATCACTTTTTCCCAATCCCATTGATCTACGTAATAAGAATGTAAATTATCAACTTCTTCATCTTTTCTAATGGCGTTCATATTTGTATATAAACCTTCATGCATTTTAAAACCGTATTTTTTAAGTGCCATTCTTTTCCATTTAGCTAGTGAATGAACTACTTCAATTTGTTCTCCAGGTATTTCATTAATAGTAAATGAGACAGGTGATTCGAAACCATTTAAGTTATCATTTAAACCACTACTTTTTTGAACGAATAGCGGAGCAGATATTCTTGATAAATGTAGAGCGCGTCCAATCTCTTTTTGGAAAGTATCACGAATATATTTAATTGCTTCCTGGGTTTGACGAAGATCCAAAACTGGATCGTAGTTTTCAGGTATAATTAAGTTCATTGTAATTATTAATCTCCTTTTAATTATTTTCTACATTGTAACATGTATAAATACATGTATACAACTATAAAATCGAGTAATTTTTATAAACGTTTATTGTAAAAAGTAAAAAAAGACGATAAGATTATAATTACAATAGAAGGAGGCATAAAAATGGTACTTGATGAAATAAAATATCAGACATATGTACAAATCTTAAAAGAGGAATTAGTACCGGCGATGGGGTGTACAGAGCCAATTGCTCTTTCTTATTGTGCTAGTAAGGCCCGTGATATTTTAGGAACTACTCCAACACGCTGTCTAGTTGAAATAAGTGGTAATATTATAAAAAATGTTAAGAGTGTAATTGTACCTAATACAAACGGATTAAAAGGGATTGAAGCAGCAGTAGCAGCAGGGATAATTGCTGGCAATGCGAACAAGGTATTGGAAGTAATTGCTGATGTAAAAAAAGATCAAATCAAGGAAATAAAAGATTATTTAGAGCATAATTGTATTATAGTAAGACCATTAGAAACGGAGCATATCTTAGATATTAAAATTACTTTATTTGATGATGATAATTATGCCATGGTCAGAATTGTTGATCAACACACTAATATTATATCAATTGAAAAAAATCATAGAGTTTTATTCTCTAAAGAAAATAAAATTTGTAATAATGAAATGGTAATTGATCGTTGTAGCCTAAACGTTAAGGATATTTTGGAATTTGCCAATATTGTTGATCTAAATGATGTCAAAGAGATTATTTCAAGACAAATTGCTTATAATAGTGCCATTGCAAAAGAAGGATTAACTAATAATTATGGCGCCAATATTGGTAGTGTTTTATTAAATTCAGGACAGGATATTATTACTCGTGCAAAGGCATTTGCCGCTGCAGGAAGTGATGCACGAATGTCAGGGTGTGAATTGCCAGTTGTTATTAACTCTGGAAGCGGCAATCAAGGAATGACCGTTTCTTTACCAATCATTGAATATGCAAAAGAGCTAAATGTTAATGATGAGAAGTTATACCGTGCTTTAGTACTAGGAAATTTGATTGCGATTCATCAAAAAAATGGAATTGGTCGTTTATCTGCTTATTGTGGGGCTGTTAGTGCCGGATGTGCAGCTGGATGTGGAATTGCTTATTTATATGGTGCTGATTATGAATGCATTGCTCACACAATTGTAAATTCACTAGCAATAACTTCAGGAATTATTTGTGATGGTGCAAAATCTTCTTGTGCGGCAAAAATTGCAGCTAGTGTGGATGCTGGTATTCTTGGATATAAGATGTATTTAGATGGTCAAGAATTCAAAGACGGTGATGGAATCGTTGTTAAAGGTGTAGAGAATACGATTCGTAATGTTGCTCGTCTTGGTAAAGAAGGAATGAAAGAAACAGATAAAGAAATAATTAAGATCATGACAAACTGCTAACTTTTTATTTTATTAGTATGCTATGAAGTGTTTATTATTTTATAGAATGAGTTAAAATTATAATCATGTGGTATAAAATGAAAATATTGGAGAAATAGTATATTTATGATGACAGAGAAAAATCATCTCAAAACAACTGACTGATTAATTGAGGATTAGTGATAAAATAATTTCAAAATGGGAATGTGGAGTTTCCTAAACAAAAGGATATTAAGGAATAACCTGTATTTACCTGCTTGCAAATGAATATAGGTATAAGAGAAATGTTGTAAATGTATTTCTATTATTCTATAATGAAACAAAAAGCAGGTGGGGAAATGGATATTAGAGTTTTAAATTATTTTTTAATGGTTGCAAGAGAAGAAAATATAACAAGAGCTTCACAACTTCTTCATATCACACAGCCTACGCTTTCAAGGCAGCTTATGCAGCTAGAGGAAGAATTGGGTGTCAAATTGTTTCAAAGGAGTAATCATAGTATATACTTAACAAATGACGGCTTATTATTTCGCCGTAGAGCACAGGAAATCGTGAATTTGGCAGATAAGGCACAGGCGGAATTAAAACAAGATACTGATGTATTATCAGGAAACATTGCAATTGGCTGTGGAGAAATGAGAAGTGCACAAGAAATCGCAAAACTTATCACTGATTTTCAAAACATATACCCTTTCGTACAATTTGAGTTATATAGCGGAAACAACGAAAATATTAAGGAACGTATGGAACAAGGTACTTTAGACTTGGGCTTGTTATTAGAACCAGTGAATGTCGTAAAGTATGATTTTATCCGTATGAGGACAAAAGAACAATGGGGCGTTCTCATTCATAAAGATAATCCCCTTTCTAAGAAACAGGTAATCTACCCTGGTGAATTAGTAGGCACAAAGGTTATAACAATACACCTTGATACGCCAGTTCATCATGAGTTGGCAAGTTGGTCAGGGGATTTTGCGAAAGAAATGGAATCATGTGCAAATTATAATCTATTGTATAATGCTGTAATTGTTGCCAAAGAGAAAAAAGGAGCAGTTATCTGTGTGAAGTTAGATAATTATTATGATGACATGAAGTTTATTCCTTTTGAACCTAAACTTGAATTAACTTCTGTACTTGCATGGAAAGACCGTCAATCATATTCTAAGGCAACAAATACCTTTATCAGTTTTATAAAAGACCGCTATAAACATAATTAAAATAGAAATTCAATATTTGTATTTCTGTTAATCCAACATAAGCATTAGACATATCAATGAATGAACTTTAAAATATAGGTGTAACAAGATAACCCGCTATCTTGGTGCACCTATTTTCTTTGAAAGGGGTGGAAAATTGAACCTTTACATGAGGGGTGAAAAATACAATACAATCCTTAATGATTTGGGATTCACAAATGCAGAAATTGAATTATATATTAGACTTTCACATTTAGGCACTTCAACAAAAGAAAAACGAATACAGATAGTAAGCGAAAAACGTAGAAAAATTCTTGAAGAAATTCATGTAAAAGAAAATCAATTACAGGAAATAGATTTTTTACGGCATGAATTACAGAATGCGTAAATGAAAAGGAGTTGAAAAAAATGGAGTTTATCACTTTAAGCAATGGCGTAAAAATGCCTGCACTTGGATATGGAACATTCACAATGAGCAATGAGGAAACAGAGCGTTGCGTTTTGGAAGCAATTAAAACTGGATATAGACTGATTGATACAGCACAAGCATATTACAATGAAGAAGGTGTTGGTAATGCAATCATAAAATGTGGTGTACCTAGAGAAGAATTATTTATTACAACAAAGATTTGGATTGAAAATGCTGGATATGAAAAGGCAAAGGCTTCGCTTCATGAGTCTTTGAAAAAATTACAGATAGAATACATTGATTTAGTTCTTATTCATCAGGCGTTCAATGACTATTACGGAACATGGAAAGCCTTAGAGGAAGCATATAAATTAGGAAAAGTAAGGGCAATAGGAGTGTCTAATTTTTACCTCGACAGATTTATGGATTTAGCAACTTTCAGTGAAATTAAGCCTATGGTAAATCAATTAGAAACTCATGTTTTCCAACAGCATAAAAATGATAAAAAGTTTTTAGAGAGATATGGAACAAAATTGGAAGCATGGGCACCATTTGCCAGAGGTAGTCAAGGTATTTTTGAGAATGAAGTTTTAATGAAAATTGCAAAACAGCATAATAAAACAATCGGGCAAGTAGCATTACGTTTTCTAATTCAGAATGGAATAATCGCTATTCCTAAGTCGACTCATAAAAATAGAATGGAAGAAAACTTTAATATATTTGATTTTTCACTATCAGATGAAGAAATGAAAAAAATTGAAGAATTGGACTTGGGTGAAAATGTATTTATGAACCACGAAAATGCAGAGGATATTGATAAATTTTTCAAAATGTTTCATGTCGGGCAGAAATAAAAAGGAGAGATGAAAAATGATAAGACATATTTTTATTGCAACAATCAAAGAGGGAGTAACTGACAGTGAAATCCAAAAAGAAATGGAATTGATGAGAAGCATGAAAAATGAACTTCCGGAAATCAAAGAAATTATCGTAGAAAAAAGTAAAGGGTGGATTGGTCTAAGTGATGTTGTTACTATGACGATTGATGTAGAAAGTAAACAAGATTTTGACAAAGTTATTCAAAGTGTTGCTCATCAAAAGGTAAGTGCAACAGCACCAGACTTTTTCAGAACAGATAATTTTATATTAACACAAATAGAATATGAAAAGGAGTAGTGTAAAAATGAGTAAATCTTTAGTAGCGTATTTTAGTGCAAGTGGTGTAACCAAAAAAGTAGCAGAAAGATTAAATGAAGTTGTGCAGGGGAATTTGTTTGAAATCGTACCAGAACAACCTTACACAAGTGCTGATTTGAATTGGACAAATCCTAAAAGCCGTTCATCAGTAGAAATGAACGATAAATCGTTCAGACCAGCCGTTAAAGAAAAAATAAGTGATATGGGAGAATATGACATAATCTATTTAGGATTTCCTATCTGGTGGTATATTGCTCCTACAATCATCAATACTTTTCTTGAACAATACGATTTAAGGGATAAAACAATTATTCCATTTGCGACATCTGGAATGAGCGGAATGGGAAAAACAAACGATTATTTAGAAAATTCATGCAAGGGTGCTCGTTTGATGAAAGGGCAAAGATTTGACGAAAATGTTAGTGCAGATGAATTATCTGATTGGGTTAAAAAAATGAAATAAAAGGAGTAATGACTTATGCAAAATATATTAGTAGTATCTGGACACACAGACTTAAATAATTCTGTTGCAAATAAGGCAATATTAGAAAGGCTTGAAAATAAATTACCACAGGCTGAATTTGTCTATTTAGACAAACTTTATTCAGATTTTCAAATTGATGTTGAAGCAGAGCAAGAAAAACTTTTAAATGCAGATATAATTGTTTTGCAATTTCCTATTTTCTGGTATGCTATGCCTTCATTACTAAGTCGCTGGCTTGAAGAAACATTTCAGCATGGCTTTTCCCACGGTTCAACCGGTGATAAATTGAAAGGAAAGAAATTGATTGCTTCTTTTACGACTGGTGCTCCAGAATTTATGTATAGTTATGAAGGGGCACAGAAATATCCTATTGAAGATTTCCTCCCGCCGATAAAGGCAATGTGCAATTTGTGTGGATTGGATTACTTTGGATATGTCTATACAGGCGGAGTATCTTATCAAAATAGAAATGATACTGAAAAAATGGCTGAAATGAAAGAAAAAGCAGTTATGCATGCTGATAAATTATTGGAATTGTTAGAAACACTGTAACAAAAAAAGATTATATTTTTGAAAATTGGAAATTAATCAGAAAATAAAAGCTAAATATTCTGATTAGTTTTATATATAAGTAATTTTGTCATAAATATAAACTCTACCGATGGTTGATTGAATAATCAGAATTTTAATAGTAGTATAGGCTCAAGGAGTGAAAGATATGAGCAATATAGATAATGAAAAATGCGGATCCTTCATGATGGAGTTATGAAAAGAGAAAGGTTTGACACAAAAAGAATTTGGAGAAAAATTATGTGTATCAGACAAGATAATCAGCAAATGGGAGCTATCACGATATCCAATACTTGCAAAAGCTTTAGAATTGAGTTATAAGGAGTTATTAGATGGTTGAATTTGGTTTCAACACAAGAAAAGAAAAATATTACTTATGATAGTTGTCAATGGCTGGCAATTCTACATTTTAATTATCGAGATCTGGTAATTTTAAAAGTACATGTATAAATTTGTGAAAATAAAACATATATATTATTTAATCAAAGCACAAATTATCTTCAATATACAACGATGATATGTATTATTATGATTTTTTGATTGAAATGGGGTTAGAAATCTTTGCTGCTAATTTGGATAATTATAATTTTGATTATGATTTAGAGGTTAAGAGTGATAATCTATTAAAAGTGGCTAAAGAATCACAATAACAATACTAAAAAAGTTTTAGTATATACTGATTTTTATTTTTGAGAAAATGCACATATTGATAATGATTGAATAAATAATAAAAAAATATCTAATTTTAGTTGGTCAAAATATTGATTATGAAAAAATTGTTATATAGAATAAAAATGGAACTTTAAAAATTGCTCTAACTGGTGAAACAGCTATATTAGCAAACAAGTGCATTCACGTTTTTGAAATCGAGTATACTTGTAATAAATTTATGCTAAAGGTCAATGGTGAATTTAAATATATTTATGAAGTTGAAATCGATAGATAAAGTGTTTGAGTAATTTATGCTTAAACACTTTTTTGTTGAGAAGATGAGATAAACCTTGTATAATTAAGAAAATAATTACAGGGGGAAGTTAGAATGCGAGATTTAAGCAATATTAAAAATCTAATTATTAAAATAGGTTCATCATCATTATGTGATGATGAAGGGAATATTAATAAAGAGAAAATTTTAAATTTAATTCAACAAATAGCATATATTAAGCGTAAAGGGATAAGTATTACATTAGTCAGCAGTGGTGCTATTAATGCTGGAGTTCATGTAATGAATCTTGAATGTCGCCCGCAAACTATTCCTCAAAAGCAAGCTCTGGCAGCTATTGGACAGGCTTCATTAATGCAAATATATGAAGATTTATTTAGCTTATTTAATTTAAAATGTGCACAAATTTTATTAAATCATGATGATTTTGATGATCGTAAGCGGTTGATGAATTTTAACAATGCAATGCAGGCATTGATTGAATATGACGTAGTTCCAATTATTAATGAAAATGATACTTTAGCGGTCGAAGAAATTAAAGTTGGTGATAATGATACATTAGCATCACTGGTAGTACCGGCTGTTAATGCAGATATGGTTGTACTAGTCAGTGATATTGATGGATTATATGATGATAATCCACATACGAATAAGAATGCAAGATTGATTCGTAATGTCGATGGGATTACTAAAGAAATTGAAAGCATGGCAAAAGATGCTTCAAGCAAGGTTGGAACTGGAGGAATGATTACTAAGATTAGAGCAGCTAAAGTTTGTAATGACTTTGGCTGTGATATGGCTATTGTTAATGGTAACCAACCAAACGTTTTGATTGATCTGATTGAAGGAAAAGATGTGGGTACTTATTTTGATGGTAAACCTGGAAGACTCCTTAATTCTAGACAACATTGGATTATGTATCGAAGTATGCCAAAAGGAACAATCGTTGTTGATGAAGGTGCTAAAAAAGCATTAGTTACATGCCACTCAAGTTTGTTGCCTAAGGGAATTATTGAGGTAAGAGGAAATTTTTTAATTTCGCAGATTATTGATATTGTTGATGGTAATGATAATCTGTTAGCACGTGGAATGGTAAATTACTCAAGTGATGAGATAAGATTGATTAAAGGATTGAACACTAGTGAAATCGAGGATGTTTTACATTATAAAGATTATGATGAAGTAGTTCACGCAAATAACCTGGTATTAGTAGAAGGAGTGAAAAATTAATGATAGAAGAACAATTAAAACAGGCTAAACTAGCTTGTCGAAAGATGCAAAATATTGATAAAGATACTAAAATAAAAGCTTTAGAAGCTATTAGTAAAAATTTGATTTCTAATATTGATTATATCGTGGCCGAAAATAAGAAGGATGTTGCTTGCGCCAAGGAAAACGGAATCAGTGAGGCAATGGTTGATCGACTTTTATTAACTAGGTCACGTATTGAAAGTATTGCTAATGATGTTTTAAAAGTAGCTGGATTACATGATTGCATTGGTGAAGTTGTTCGTGAGATAAAACGTCCAAATGGCTTAATCATTAAACAAGTTCGTATTCCCATTGGAACAGTAGCTACTATTTATGAATCTCGCCCTAATGTTACAGTTGATATAGCTGCTATTTGTATAAAGACAAATAATGTTTGTATTCTAAAAGGCGGAAAAGAAGCGATTAATTCTAATATTGCTCTAGTAAGGGTAATCAAAGAGGCAATCACAAATATTTTACCTGAAAATGTTGTTAATTTGATTGAGAAAACAGATCGTAGTGTTGTTACTGAAGTTATCACAGCCAATAATTATATAGATGTTGTCGTTCCTCGGGGGGGAGCAGGGTTGATTCAACATGTTGTAAATAATGCAACTGTCCCAGTAATTGAAACTGGTGCAGGAATTTGTCATCTATACATTGATCAAGAAGCTGATTTAGAAATGGCTGTTGAAGTTGCAGTTAATGCTAAAATTTCTCGTCCTTCAGTTTGTAATGCGATTGAAACTATTTTAGTTCATCAAGGTGTTGCAAATGAATTTTTAACGTTATTAAAACCAAGGTTTGATAAAATTAAGATATTTGGTGATGAAATAGTTTTAAAATATCTAGAAGGCAATAAGGCAACAACCAAGAATTATGCTACTGAATATGATGATTATATTTGTAATATTAAAGTTGTGAATGATATCAATGAAGCGATTGAGCATATCTATGATTATTCAACCAAACATTCTGAAAGTATTATTACTGATAATGAAGATACAGCTAGATATTTTATGGATTCTTTAGATTCTGCCTGTGTTTATCATAATGCTTCAACTCGTTTTACTGATGGTGGAGAATTTGGATTTGGCGCTGAAGTTGGAATTAGTACTCAAAAATTACATGCACGTGGCCCAATTGGACTGCAGGAAATGACATCAACAAAATATAAAATATTTGGGAATGGGCAAATAAGATAGATATAGGCAAATTAACTGTCTATATCTTTTTTATTTTTAGTTGAATCAGATTAGAATTTTGAAAGTTAGATAAATATTTTGATTGTATTAAAATTACTAATTTATCCAATAATAAATTAGTAAATAATTGAGGTAAATAAATGAATAAACAGTTTAAATTAATAATTAAGATATTATTGATGATAATATCAGGTCGTTATTATTATAGCATCTTAACTAATGAGTATTGTTATAAATTTGTTGATCAAAAAAAGATTCAAAATTTAAAGACTAATACCTTGGGGATAGGAACATATAATATAAAATCCTTAAATTATGGGAAAAATGATTTAAAAAGTTTTAATAAGGATATTATTGATTTAAAACTTGATATTATTTGTTTGCAAGAGGTAGATAAGAATTCTTTACGTTCAGGCAATTTTGACATGCTAAAAATCATGACAAATTCTAGTGGATATTGTTATTATTATTTTTATCCTACCATGTGGATTTTAAGTGGTTACTATGGTTTGGGAATCTTAAGTAAATATTCTATAATAGAAGTTATGGCTCAACGATTACCAAATAGCATAATAAGGGAACCGCGTATCCTTACAAGAACAAAGCTCTATTTTAATGAGCAGATAATTAATATTTATAATACCCATTTAACTTATGCGGATAATCAATATCGTATTAAACAAATGGATTATGTAAAAAAGCATGTTGATTTTAACAGTTACAGCATCTTAGCTGGTGATTTTAATTCATTTAAAATGAACAATAAATTTAAAATGGAAGGGGTAAAGTGTATCAACGAGAATAAAAAATACAAGACTTTCTGCGAATTTGCAGCACCTGATAATATTTTTTATGCAGATTTTTTTGAATTAAAGAATTGTGGTTTGAAAAAATCATCATTTTCTGATCATGATTTATTGTATGGTGAGTTTTTTCTAAAGGGTTAGATTCAAGACGAATACATAATTGTTAATGTCTTGACATCGATTATAATTATCACTAAACTATAATTAAATTATATAAAAGTGAGGCTAAATTATGAATATTGATGAAAGAGTGAAAAAAGCATATGCTTTACATCATTCAGGTTATAACTGCGCTCAGGCAGTACTTGGGGCATATGTGGATTTATTTGATTTAGATATGGATAGGGCAATGACTATTGCTTATGGTTTTGGTGGCGGTGTCGGGATGACAAGAGAAATTTGCGGAACTTTAACTGGTGGGGCTATGGCTTTAGGACTTAAATATGGTAAAGGTGAAGCAGATGTTAAACAAAAAAAATTTGTTAATGAAAAAGTAGCAGCTTTGTGTAAAGAATTTGAAGATTTTCATGGATCAGTGGTTTGTGGAGAACTACTAGGATTACGGGAAACAAATAAAAAAGTTAATCGTGCTACTTGTGATGATTTAATTGCTGAAGTAGTAAGATTACTAGAAAAATATTTAGTTGATTAAGATGTCAAATTTGACATCTTTTTAAGTATGACGACTTGTCATACATTTAGGGTGAAAGTCCTTCGTGAACGTAGTTGTCGACGAATCGCATAGTGCATCGGAAATGTATTTGAGCCAAAGGACATATACACTAGGATCTAGGCATTAGAAAGTGAAAAGGAGAAGAGCATGCAAATTATGTCTAAATTATTAGAGGAAGTCTTATCTAAGAAAAATATGATACTTGTCTATAAAAGTACAAGTCGTGTGGATAATGTAGCCAATGATGAAATAAAAGATTATGTTAATTAAAACTAGAAAGACATCAAAAGACAAATCGAAACAAGGTTTTACAAACCACAACCTGTTAAAAGGTTTGAAATACCAAAGCCTAGTCATGGTGTTAGAAAACTTGGGTCAATCATGGTAGAGCAAGACAAATATCATACGCTATTAATTCGTGATAACTAAAACATGTGTTGTGCGTGCTGTAGCAAAAGAAAGACTAGCACATAAAGACTAGTTAGTTGTTTGGATTATTATTTATTGAGATATAAATTGAAATTTAATTAAACTGCCGTATATGGAACCGTATGGACAGTGGTGTAAGAGAGGAAAATTATTTAAAATTTTTCGCTACTTGATTATAAAATAGTTGACAATGGTTAGTAGACTAACTATAATGGTTAGTGTACTAACGGAATAGTTAGTCATCTAACTAATGAAAGGAGGTACATCATGGAAGAGATAAGTTTTGATGATGTTGAAGAAGTAATTAATAATTTTCAAGGGTTAAATAAAACAATGCATTATATGATGATGGAAAAAACAGAAAAGTTTGATATATCACCGGATCAAACAAGGTTATTATTTATGTTGCAGAATCATCAAAACATTAATCAAAATGCTTTAGCAAAGAAGTTAAATATTACTAAAGCGACTTTATCAGTGAGATTGCAGCGCCTTGAAAAACTGGGTTATTTAACTAGAACACAAGATAAAAATGATAAACGTAATTATATTTTAAATATTACAAAAACTGGAGAGGTATTTATTGAGGCGGCAATCAAAATTATGAAAGAAAAAACAATGATTATGTTTGAAGGGGTTTCTAAGGAACAGATAACTGTTATTAATGATGTTATTAATATCATGAAAAAGAATATTGAAAAATGTAAAGGAGAAGAATAATGCTAAAATTAAAACATTATTTTAAAAAGTTTTGGGCACCAATTCTACTTTGTGTAGGATTATTATTCTTACAATCACAATCAGAATTAGCATTACCTGATTATATGTCGGATATCGTTTCGGTAGGAATTCAGGCTGGTGGCTTTGATAGTGCAGTAAGTGATGTTTTGAGTGAAGAAACATATAATCATTTATTAGTACTGATGGATGAAGAGGATCAGCAACAATTTATGGATGCATATAAATTAGTTGAACCCAGTAATCTTGATAAAGATACTTTAGATAAGTTTCCTAAAGCAAAAGGTCAAAATATCTATAAATTAAAAGATCTAAGTGAAAAAAAATTAGACCGTTTAGAGAGTATTTTAGTTAAACCAATGTTGATGGTAACATCAATTGATGGAATGGATAAAAATAGTAAAGAATATCAAGAACAGTTTGGGCAATTACCGCCAAATATGACACCTTACGATGCTTTAGCAATGATGGATAATACAACTAAAGCTAAAATGTTTAGTAAAATTGATAGTCAGATGGAAACGATGGGTGAATCAACTTTAAAAATTGCTGCCGGTAACGGTGTAAAAGCAGAATATTCTAGACTAGGTTGTGATACTGATAAGATTCAAAATGACTATATTTTATGGTCTGGGTTAAAAATGTTAGCAATTGCTTTAGCTGGTACTGTATGTGCTGTTGCTTGTGGGTTCTTGGCTAGTAAGGTTGGGGCTGGTGTTTCGAGATTATTACGTCGTGATGTTTTTGAGAAAGTTGAAAGTTTTTCAAATGAAGAATTCAATAAGTTTTCAACTGCATCACTGATTACAAGAACAACGAATGATATTACCCAAGTACAAATGGTCGTAATTATGTTCATTCGAATAGTATGTTTTGCTCCAATGATGGGAATTGGGGCCTTGATCAAAGCTTTTAATAATACACCATCAATGACTTGGATTATTGGTTTAGTTTTATTGGTGATTTTTTGTTTGATTGGTGTTACTTTTGCAATTGTGATGCCAAAGTTTAAGATCGTACAATCATTAATTGACCGTTTAAATTTAACAATGCGGGAAAATCTTTCAGGTATGCTAGTAATTAGGGCATTTGGTAATGAAAAGCATAGTGAAGAAAGATTTGAAAAGGCTAATGGTGATCTAACAAATGTCAATTTGTTTGTCAATCGAACAATGGCTTCATTAATGCCGATTATGATGTTCATTTTTAATGTAGTAACATTATTGATTGTATATTATGGAGCAAAACAAATTGATTTAGGTAATATTGCAATCGGACAAATGATGGCTTTTATGCAGTATGCAATGCAAATTATTATGTCATTTTTGATGATTGCAATGATTTCAATTATGTTGCCACGGGCTAGTGTAGCAGCAGATCGTATTTATGAAGTTATTTCAATGGAACCTAAAATTGTTGATCCTAAGGAACCTAAAGCTTTTATTGAAAGTAAAAAAGGTTTAGTTGAATTCAATAATGTTACATTTAAATATCCTGGTGCTAATGAAGCAGTATTAGAAAATATTAGTTTTACTGCAAAGCCTGGTGAAACTACAGCATTTATCGGTTCAACGGGATCCGGTAAAAGTACGTTAATCAATTTAATTCCTCGCTTTTATGAAGTAACTGAAGGTAATATTAAGATTGATGGTGTTGATATTCGTGATGTTAATCAACATGATTTAAGAGATAAAATCGGTTTAGTACCTCAAAAAGGATTATTATTCTCAGGAACCATTAGATCAAATTTAACTTATGGTGCACCTAAGGCTACAGACGATGAACTTGAAGAAGTAATTCGGGTAGCTCAGGCAAAAGAATTTATTGATAATAAAGAAGAAAGATTAGATAGTGAAATTTCACAAGGTGGAACAAATGTATCTGGCGGTCAAAAACAACGTTTAGCAATTGCTCGAGCTATTGCTAAAAATCCAGAAATCTTTATTTTTGATGATAGTTTTTCAGCTCTAGATTTCAAGACAGATGCTAAATTACGTCAAGAATTAGATAAGATGGTTAAGAAGACTAAAAATACAGTATTGATTGTCGGACAACGTATTGCTTCAATTATGGGAGCTGAACAAATCATTGTTTTAGATGAAGGTAAGATTGTTGGAAAAGGAACCCATGAAGAGTTAATGAAAAATTGCGATGTCTATCAAGAAATCGCATATTCACAATTATCAAAGGAGGAATTAGGACATGAGTAATCAACCAAAAAGAAATGGTCCTAAATTCGGACCTGGTGGTATGCACGGAATGCGTGGCGGTGAAAAAGCTAAAGATTTTAAAGGTACTTTAGGTAAATTATTTAAATATTTAAGACCGTATTATTTTCGTTTAGTTATAGTTGTGATTTTTGCTTCAGCATCAACGGTTTTTGCAATCGTAGGACCAAAGATTTTAGCTAAAGCAACAGATAAATTAAGTGAAGGTATCATGGCTAAAGTAGCTGGTACTGGTGGAATTGATTTTGATTATATTGGTCAAATTATTTTGATTTTAGTTGGATTGTATTTGATTAGTGCTTTATTTAGTTATATACAAGGTTTTATTACTTCAACTATTTCACAACGAGTTGCTTATGATTTAAGAACATCAATTTCTCAAAAGATGGATCGGATGCCATTAAGTTATTTTGATAAACATACTAGTGGTGATATTTTAAGCCGAGTAACAAATGATATCGATACAATCGCACAATCACTAAATCAAAGTATGTCACAGGTAATTACGTCGACAGTAACGGTAATTGGAATCTTTATCATGATGTTGACTATTTCACCAGTTATGACTTTGATCGCAGTTTGCGTATTACCAGTATCAATGGTTTTGATTGGTTTAGTAATGAAACGTTCACAAAAATATTTTGCGCGTCAACAAGCTGCTTTAGGTGATGTCAATGGTCATATTGAAGAAATGTATGGTGGTCATAATGTGGTTAAAGCATTTAATGGTGAAGCTGCTTCAGTAGAACAATTTAATGAGTATAATGATAATTTATATGAAAGTGCTTGGAAGTCACAATTCTTTTCGGGTTTGATGCAGCCAATCACAGGATTTGTTGGAAATGTTGGATACGTTGCGGTATGTTTATTAGGTGGTGTTCTTGCTGGTGGTGGTAGTATCACAATTGGTGATATTCAGGCCTTTATTCAATATGTAAGACAATTTAATCAACCAATAACACAATTAGCACAGACAATGAATATGTTACAAAGTACAGCAGCAGCGGCTGAACGTGTTTTTGAATTTTTAGGTGAAGAAGAATTAGAACCAGAAACACCAAAAGTTACTGCTGATGAGGTGGCTAAAGTTGAAGGTTCTGTTACCTTTGCTGATGTTAATTTTGGATATTTAAAAGATCAAACGATTATTAATGATTTTAGTTTACATGTTCATGCGGGGCAAACTGTTGCAATTGTAGGACCGACTGGTGCTGGAAAAACAACGATCGTAAAATTATTAATGCGATTCTATGAATTAAATAGTGGTTCGATTCTTATTGATGGTAAAGATATTCGTGATTTTGGACGTCAGGATTTACGATCATTATTTGGAATGGTTTTACAAGATACTTGGTTGTTTAATGGAACAATTAAGGAAAACCTAATGTATGGAAAATTAGATGCAAGTGATGAAGAAGTCAAGGAGGCTTGTAAAGTCGCTTATGTTGATCATTTTGTACAAACATTAGAGAATGGATATGAAACAATGATCAATGAGGAATCATCTAACATTTCTCAAGGGCAAAAACAACTTTTAACAATTGCACGTGCTTTCTTAAAAGATCCAAAAATTTTGATTCTTGATGAAGCAACTTCTTCAGTAGATACAAGAACAGAAGTATTAATTCAAAAAGGAATGGAAAAGCTAATGGAGGGAAGAACAAGTTTTGTCATTGCCCATCGTTTATCAACAATTCGTGATGCTGACACAATTATTGTAATGAAAGATGGTGACATTGTAGAACTTGGAAATCATGATTCATTATTGGCTAAAGATGGCTTCTATGCCTCATTGTATCGTTCTCAATTCGAGGGATCAGATGAATAGAAACAGTTTAAACAACTGTTTCTTTTTTGCTTTTAAAGCGGGAATTAGTTATAATTATAAGGAAATGGAAGTGATGATGATGAAGCAGCAAGCAATGTTTAAAAACATGTCAAATGAACCACTGGCAAATCGCCTAAGACCAACAACTTTGACTGAATATGTAGGACAGAGGCACTTAATTGGACCGGGAAAGATTTTGTACCAGCTAATCAATAGTGATGTTGTTCCCTCAATGGTTTTTTGGGGACCACCGGGAGTTGGGAAAACAACTTTAGCACGCATTATTGCAAATCAAACAAAAGCTAAGTTTATTAATTTTAGTGCGGTGACTAGCGGCATTAAAGATATACGGGCAGTTATGAAACAAGCACAGGAAGTTCAGGATCTAGGCGAAAAAACAATCGTCTTTGTAGATGAAATTCATCGCTTTAATAAAGCTCAACAAGATGCTTTTTTACCATATGTTGAACAGGGGAGTATTATATTAATTGGGGCTACTACTGAAAATCCTTCATTTGAGATTAATTCTGCCTTATTATCAAGATGTAAAGTTTTTGTTTTAAAAGCACTAACAACCGATGATTTATTTGGTTTATTGCATTATGCGCTGATAAGTCCGAAAGGGTTTAAAGATCAAAATGTTATGATTGATGATGATTTATTATACATGATTGCTGGTTTTTCTAACGGTGACGCTCGAGTTGCTTTAAATACTTTAGAGATGGCAGTCTTAAATGGAGCAATTACTCATGATCGAATCGTAGTGGATAAAGAAACGATTGAACAATGTATCAATCAAAAATCTTTATTATATGATAAAAAAGGTGAAGAACATTATAATATTATTAGTGCTTTGCATAAATCAATGCGTAATAGTGATATTGATGCTTCAATTTATTGGATGTCACGAATGATTGAAGCTGGTGAAGATCCTCTATATGTAGCAAGGAGGCTGATTCGATTTGCTTCAGAGGATATTGGAATGGCTGATAGTCGTGCTTTGGAAATTGCAGTAGCAACATATCAAGCATGCCATTATAATGGCATGCCAGAATGTAATGTTAATTTAGCTCATTGTGTAACTTATATGGCCTTGGCACCTAAATCTAATGCGTTATATAAAGCATATGAACGAGCAAAACATGACGCTTTGAATACAATTGCTGATCCCGTTCCTTTACAAATTCGCAATGCGCCAACTAAATTAATGAAAGAATTAAATTATGGTAAAGGTTATCAGTATGCGCATGATTATGATGATAAAATTACAAATATGCAGTGTTTACCAGATAATATTAAGGATCATCGTTATTATTTTCCTACTAATCAAGGAACAGAGGCAAAGGTGATTAAACGGATGGAACAAATTGAATATTTACGAAAGTATCATAAGGATTAGGGATTAAATATGAAGGATGAATTAGGATTAGGATATTGTGGTCTTGTTTGTGGGCTGTGTAGTGAAAATGAAAGCTGTGTTGGTTGTAAAAAAGGTGGGTGTCCAGAAAAGGATTTTTGTAAAAATTATCAGTGCTGCACAAAGTCAGGATATGATAGTTGTTGCCAATGTCCTGATTTTCCTTGTCAGGATAGTATTTTACACAAGTTACGGATTAGAACATTTTGTAAATTTATTGGACAATATGGGGAAGAAAAATTAATTGCTTGTTTAAGGAAAAATGAGTCTAATGGAGTAATTTACCATTATCCTAACAGCCATTTAGGAGATTATGATTTAGAGAGTGAAGAAGCAATTTATCACTTGATTTTAAAAGGGAAATAAAATACTGCTTGTGATAATGGTGATATTTTATTATAATGATGAGGTATTTAAAGGAGAAGTTTCAATGATAAAAAACATAATTGGCGGAATCGCTGTTGGTATTGCTAACGTTATTCCAGGCGTTAGTGGTGGAACCATGATGGTAATTCTAGGTATCTTTAATCGCATGATGGATGCTATTAGTGGAATCTTTAAAAAAGAAAATCCTAATCGCAAAGAAGATATTATCTTTATTTTTCAGGTTTTGGTTGGCGCTGGAGTTGGAATAATTGGATTTGCGAAAATATTGGAAGTGTTATTTGAATATTATCCAACGCAGACGATTTATTGGTTTATTGGTTTGATTGCTTTTAGTATTCCTTTATTTTTAAAAGGGGAAATGAAAGGTGAAAAACTTGTAATTATCCCTTTTATTTGTGGTTTAGCAATTATCTTTGGGTTAGAATTTTTAAATCCTGGAGAAGGGAAAGTAGTTGTTAATCCTGATTTTCCTGCTCTAAGTGCTGGTTTGTTTGTTAAAATGATAATTATTGGTGCCGTATCAGGAGCAACTATGATTATGCCCGGTGTTAGCGGTAGTATGGTTTTATTAATTTTAGGAGAATATTATCTATTTAAGTCTTATCTAGCAAATGTTACTAGTTTTAGTCTGGATGTTATTATGCCGCTAGGATTTATGGCAATTGGTATTGCTGTAGGAATAGTTGTTAGTGCAAAATTATGTTCATATTTCACTAAAACTCATAAAGCTGGATTCTTGAGTTTGATTTTAGGATTGATCGTTGCTTCATCATTAGTATTGATTCCTTTTGATGTAAGTTATAATTTAAGTTTAGTTGTGACATCAATTATTGCAGTTATTTTAGGAGGAATCATTGTTCTTGGATTATCTAAGATTCAATAGTTAAAATATAAAAAAGAAGTTATTGATTGTAAAACCAATGACTTCTTTTTCTGTGTGTCGAGCATGGCATACATCTAGCTGGTGAAAGTCCAACCACGGGTATTTACCGCCAAGAGTAGTGAACCACAAGCCGTTAGTAGTGATGCTATGGGCGGAGGAAGTGGTGTGGAAAAATCTTCGAGGTTACGAAAAGAAATTTGATGAGGCTGAATGGTGGACAAGGTTGCAGAACAAACCAAGTCCAAAAGGTAAACGTAAAACCAAGACAGTAAATCAAAAACCTGTGAAGATAAAAAGGATGTATGCCTTACCTCGGGAGGCCTTGTGGACGATGAAGTCCAGTAAACTTTAAAAACAGTAATGATACCATCGATAGAAAAAGATTTATCACAAGAAATCAGATGAAGTCATAGCAGTCAGAAATGATGAAGGACTGAAACGTTTATAGAGTGTAAATCGCTATAAGTAATATTTGGATAGTCCGAAAGTGAGGATAGCAACTATTATTGATAAGGGGTTATTAGAATTCAAAAGTACTATTATCAAAGATTTTATTTTAGCATTTTGTGATAGTCAGTTTATTGCCAAATACGATTATTTAGAGATGCTAAGTCAGCTGATAGAAATTTTTTATTACTATTGAAGTGAAGTTGACGAGGGAGTGAGTGATATGTATATTGAATTCGATTTAGGAATAATTCAGCTAATAATTAACTTTTATTGCTTGTTTAGTCATTTTTGTTAGTTTATTTTGGTATTCAACTAGACCTTTGGTCTTAGGTGCTAGAAGGAAAATATGCAAGAAATAATTTTAATGATTAAAAGACTAGCAAAATGATTAAAATTAACTATAATATAGTTAATCATTAAGGAGGATAATTTCATGAATGTTGAAATAATTAATGTTGGGACAGAATTGTTATTAGGAGAAATTGTTAATACTAATGCAACTTATATTCAAAAAATGTGTAAAGACTTGGGGTTTAATGTTTACTATCAAACGACAGTTGGTGATAATCATGATCGTTTTAAAGAATGTCTAGATGTAGCTTTTAAACGTGGTGCTAATTGTGTAATTACGACTGGGGGATTAGGACCTACCCAAGATGATTTAACAAAAGAATTATCGGCAGAATATTTGGGTTTAGAATTATTATATAATGAAGAAGAAGCTAAAAAGGTAGAAGAAAAATGTCGATTTGTAACGGGATGGGGTGATATTCCGGAAAATAATTTTAAACAAGCTTTTTTTCCTAAAGATTGTTATATTTTAGAAAATGAAGTAGGGACAGCAAATGGCTGTGTAATGTCGAAAGATGAAAAGATGATTGTTAATTTGCCTGGTCCGCCTAAAGAAATGACTTATGTTGTTGATCATGTTTTAAAAGATTATTTAAGTCAATTTAAGCAGGATATTATTTACACATATGATTTTCTAACCATGGGAATAGGGGAAAGTCGGGTTGATGAGGTCTTAGCAGATTTAATTGATCACCAAGAAGAAGTTAGTATTGCTCTTTATGCTTCAGAAGAAACAGTGCGGGTTCGATTAGGTTGTAAAGCAAGCGATAAAGAAACTGCTGATAAAAAAATTGCTCCAATTAAGACAGAAATTGAAAAGATTTTAAAAGATTATATTATCAAAGAGAAGAATTTAAAAGAGGCCTTAGCAAATATAATGCCATCTTATTGGACAATTTATGAATGTGATAATTTTACGCTTAGAGATGATTTTAATCTTGGTCACAACCATACTGAAGATACAATGAATTTATTAATCGATTGCCGTGAACATCCTTTAGGATCAATTATTAAAGTAACGATTGATTATCAAGGACGAAAAGATGTTTTCGAAATACCTTTATTAAAAGATCCAACTTTATCATATAATAAGTTAGAATCAAAAATTATTGAGCGAGTTTATAAATTTTTAACTCAACCAGGTTATAATTAGGAGAATAAGATGCTAGAATTTAGATATGATACTCAACTATTGATTGAAGGTAAAAATCTCGATGAAGATGTTATCAATGATTACATTACTGAACATTTTAAAGGAGATTGTTTGTTAGCGGTTGGTGATGATGAGTTGATCAAGATTCATTTCCATACTAACGAACCGTGGCAAGTGTTGGAATATTGTGCATCACTTGGTGAAATCTATGATATCGTTGTTGAGGATATGGAACGTCAGTCAAGAGGGTTAAAAGGATAAATAAAAAACGTCACTAAATTAATCAGTGACGTTTTTAGATATGTAAAGTTGGATCATTAGCAATTAGTTCAATAAATTTGTTTGTAGCAACAGATTGAGTTCGTCGTTTTGGATAAGCATAACCGATACTGCGTTTAGGCAATGGTTGTGATGTTTTTATTTCATGAAGAATCCCTTGATCAAGTAATTCTTGGGAGAATTCTTTAATGACACAAGAAATTCCTAGTCCTGCTCTGGCAAAGTCCAACAATAAATTATGAGCTCCAAGTTCAATTGTTGGCTTTAATAATAGTCCCTTATTAGCAAAGTAATTATCGATACGATTACGGGTATTTGATGACTTTTCTAAAAGAATTAGGGGCTTATCAGCTAATTGATTGAAGGTGTAAATATGATTATCAGGCTTTTTAGAAACAAAAATATCATGAACTTGGAAGCATTCTTTAATTACTAAAGAATCATCTTTGATGGGAAGATTTAAAAAACCGAGATCTATTTGATCAGATTTCAACAATTCACGGGTTTCTAGACTGGTTCGGTTGATTACTTTGATTTTAACCCCAGGATATAGTTGTTTGAATTTAACGATATAATTAGTTAAAAAATACTCACTAAAAGTATCACCGGCTCCAATAATTAATTGACCATCTTTTAATTCATGATAATTTGATAACTGGTTTTCTACTCCGGTAATCAATGCTAAAGCTTTGTCAATTTGCTGATGTAATAATTTACCCTCTTTAGTTAAACTAACACCTTTAGAATTGCGAATAAATAATTGAGTCTGTAGTTCTTTTTCAATACTGCTGATTGTTTGGGAAACTGCAGATTGAGAAATAAAAAGATTTCTAGCTGCGATTGAAAAAGATAGGGTCGTAGCAGCTTCATTGAATATTTTGTATTGTTCTAGTTTGATATACATATAAGTTCTCCTTATATCATAATTATAATATATTAATTTTACTAATAGCTAAGACTATAATATAATTATTCTGTAAACTAGTCAAACTATTATATTAATGTATATTTATTGATGCATTTTGTTAGTTTATTGTATATAATGTAATAGTAAATAAGAAAGGTGTGAATTTAATGGCTGGAGTTGTTGTAGTAGGAAGTCAATGGGGCGATGAGGGTAAAGGTAAAATTACTGATTACCTGGCTCAAAAAGCAGATATCGTTGCTAGATATCAAGGTGGTAATAATGCCGGGCATACAATTGAATTTAATGGTCAAAAGTTTGCTTTACGTTTGATTCCTTCAGGGATTTTTAGTGGTAATGATGTTATTTTAGGTAACGGAATGGTAATTAATCCTAAAGCTTTACTTGAAGAAATGAAATATTTAAATGATGCTAATATTAGCACTGATAAGATCATGATTAGTGATCGGGCTCATGTTATCTTACCTTATCATTTAGAAATCGATGAAATTCAAGAAACTAGGCGTGGAGCTAATAATATCGGAACGACTAAAAAAGGAATTGGACCTACATATGTCGACAAATATGAACGGGTGGGAATCCGTATGGGTGAATTCATTGATGAGGAATTATTTAAAGAAAGATTAGAAGAAGCTTTGGCTTCTAAAAAAGCGCAATATCCTGAACTTACATGTAGTGCCGAGGAAATCTTTGAAGAATATAAAGAATATGCTAAAATCATTGCACCAATGGTTTGTGATACTGGTGTTGTTTTAGATGAATGTTTTCAAACTGGTAAAAATGTATTATTTGAAGGGGCTCAAGGGACAATGTTAGATATTGACTATGGTACATACCCATTTGTTACTAGTTCACATCCCGGTGCTAATGGAGTAGCTGAAGGCTCTGGAATTGGCCCATTATATATTAATGAAGCAGTGGGAATTGTTAAGGCTTATACAACAAGAGTAGGTAGTGGGGCTTTCCCAACAGAAATTGAAGGTGAATTGGCTGATCAAATCCGTGAACGTGGCCATGAATATGGTACAGTAACAAAAAGAGCAAGAAGAATTGGATGGTTTGATGCTGTTGTTGTTAATCAATCAAGAAGAATGTCTTCATTGACGGGAATTAGTTTAATGTTATTAGATGTATTATCAGGGTTAAAGACATTAAAAATCTGTACAGCTTATGAATTAGATGGTAAAATCATCAAAGCATTACCTTCAACGATTAAACAGTTGAATAGGGTTAAACCTGTTTATGAAGAAATGCCAGGATGGGATGAAGATATTACTAAGGTTACTTCTTTTGAGGAATTACCTGAAAATTGTCAAAAGTATTTAAGAAGAATTGAAGAATTGATTAATTGTCCAATTGTAATTTTCTCTGTTGGTCCTGATAGAGAGCAAACAATTGTGTTAAGAGAAATTTTTAAATAGGAGGATAGCTAGTGAAAAATGAATTAGTAATTGTAATTGATTTTGGTGGTCAGTATAACCAATTAGTAGCACGTCGAGTACGTGAGTGTAATGTTTACTGTGAGATTTATTCTTATAAAGTAGATATTGAAAAGATTAAAGAGATGAATCCGAAAGGGATTATATTAACGGGTGGCCCTAATAGTTGTTATTTAGAAGATTCACCTACTTATCAAAAAGAATTATTTGAATTAGGGATACCAGTATTAGGTTTATGCTACGGGGCTCAGTTAATGCAGCATGTGTTAGGTGGTAAAGTAGAAAAAGCTGATGTTAGAGAATATGGTAAATCTCATTTAATTGTTAGTAAACAAGAATCTAAATTAATGAAAGATGTGGCGGTAGAGTCGATTTGCTGGATGAGTCATTTTGATTATATCTCAAAAATTGCTCCAGGCTTTGAAATTACATCATACACTAAAGACTGTCCAGTTGCTTCATGTGAAGATGAAAGTAAAAAATTGTATGCAATTCAATTTCATCCCGAAGTTTTACATACTGAATATGGAACAAAAATGTTATCTAACTTTGTTTTAGATGTATGTAATTGTAGTGGTGATTGGCGTATGGATTCATTTGTTGAAGAACAAATTAAAGCGATTAGAGAAAAAGTTGGTAATGGTAAAGTGTTATGCGCTTTGTCTGGTGGAGTTGATTCATCAGTGGCAGCGGTATTATTATCTAAAGCAATAGGAAACCAATTAACTTGTGTTTTTGTTGATCATGGATTACTTCGTAAAAATGAAGGTGATGAAGTAGAAGCGGTATTTGGACCTGATGGTCAATATGACTTAAACTTTATTCGAGTTAATGCTCAAGAAAGATATTATGAAAAGTTAAAGGGTGTTGAGGAACCTGAGGCTAAACGTAAAATTATCGGTGAAGAATTTATTCGTGTTTTTGAAGAAGAAGCTAAAAAGATTGGGACTGTTGATTTCTTAGTTCAGGGAACTATTTATCCTGATGTTGTTGAAAGTGGATTAGGTGGTGAATCAGCAGTAATCAAATCTCATCATAATGTTGGGGGCTTACCTGATGCAGTGGATTTCAAAGAAATCATTGAACCATTACGTGATCTTTTCAAAGATGAAGTTCGTAAAGTAGGTCTTGAATTAGGAATCCCTGAATACTTAGTATTTAGACAACCGTTCCCAGGGCCTGGACTTGGTATTCGGATCATTGGTGAAGTAACAGCAGAAAAAGTTAGAATCGTTCAAGATGCTGATGCAATTTACAGAGAAGAGATTGCAAAAGCAGGATTAGATCGTTCAATCGGTCAATACTTCGCTGCTCTTACAAATATGCGTTCAGTGGGGGTTATGGGTGATGAAAGAACTTATGATCATGCTATCGCGCTTAGAGCTGTTAACACAATTGATTTCATGACAGCAGAAGCTGCTCAAATTCCTTATGAAGTATTAAATAAGGTTATGTCTAGAATTATTAATGAAGTTCGTGGGGTAAATAGAGTAATGTATGATATTACTTCAAAACCACCAGGAACGATTGAATTTGAATAGTAGAGAAAAAACTAAAAACTCCGTGTTTATCGGAGTTTTTTTGTTTGCTTGAGTGCAGATGATACTATTTTGATACTACAGATTTTAAGACTGTACTATTCTTTTGATAATTCATTGATATATTCTGTGGGTGGTAAAGAAAGGATTGAAAGTATAAAAAAAGCAGGAAAATCCTGCAATTAATCATCTTGATTATGTAACCAATTTTCACGAGGTTGCTTGTTTATGTTCAAAGTAGAATATTTAGGAAAGTTATATTTCCATTCTTCATATTGCTGTTGGGTTATTTTACCTTCTCTGAAGTTTTTAGCTTCTTCCAACCAGTTTTGCATATATTCGTACAATGTATCACGTTCATGAGGTAATAGTTTATCAAATCGCAAAATAGGTTGTCCGTCTAATTCATCAATTTTTAAGCCATATGAACGCTCTAGCTGAAATAATGTATAGATAGCTCCTACATATGTTTCAATATCAGGAATATCAATAGCATATGCTGAAACATCTAGTTTGTCAGCAAGATTTTCAATAACATTTTCTCTTGGTTTCTTTTTATCAGACTCATATTGAGAAATACGCACATCAGCAGATGAGGTTGAAAATCCTAAAATTTGTCCTAATTCTTTTAAAGTTTTATCTCTAAATAGACGAATTGCTTTTAAATTTGAACCTAATGACATCATTATCACTCCCTTTTGTCCCCATTATAACAGAATTTATAATAATGGTAAAGAAAAATAATACTAAATAAGTTAGTTTATAAATCTAAAAAAATAAGTGCACTAACCCAAATAGTATAATTTATTCTTGACAATAGTTAAATTTTCTATTATTCTTAATATATAAACTAACTTAATTAGGTTAGTGATAGAAAGAAGGTGAAAATATGGTAGATATGAGTACCTTTATGGATGCTCACGAAATTATTGAAATAACTGGTATGTCAGAAGCATATGCATATAAGTTAATCAAGCAACTCAATAAAGAACTTGAAGAAAAAGGCTTTATTACAATTCGTGGTCGTGTTAGCAGACAGTATTTTGAAGAAAGAATTTATGGAGTAAAGAAGGAGGATCAAAACTATGCCAGCGTATAAAGACAAAAACCATCAAACATGGTATGTTTCATTTTATTACCAAAATTGGAAGGGCGAAAGAATCAAAAAGATGAAAAGAGGGTTTCGTACTAAAAGAGAAGCTGAAGAATTTATAGCAAAATTTAAATTAGAACAGGCAAAAGATTTGGATATGAATTTTGAAGAATTTCTCAATATTTATTTAAGAGATTTATCAAATCGTATTAAGCAAAATACAATGATGACAAAAACATATGTTATCAATGATAAAATCAAACCATATTTCAAACTCAAAAAGATGAATGAAATAAGTGCGGCAGATATTATTGAATGGCAAAATGAATTGCTTGCATATCGTGATGAAAAAGGTAATCCATATTCACCATGTTATCTTAAAACTGTTCATAATCAATTAAGTGCAATATTTAATCATGCTGTTAAGTATTATAATCTTAAAAGTAATCCTGCAAGACTTGCAGGAAATATGGGAAAAGAAAAGAGTAAAGAAATGAAGTTTTGGACAAAGGAGGAGTATTTAAAATTTTCTGAATCAATGATGAGAAAAGATGGTGTATACCAGGCTTTTGAAATGCTTTATTGGTGTGGCTTAAGATTAGGGGAGATGTTGGCATTAACACCAGGAGATTTTAATTTTACAAAGGAAACAGTAAGAATTAATAAATCTTTTCAAAGAATTAGAGGACATGATGTCATCACTGATCCTAAAACTGAAAAAAGCAATAGAACAGTGCAAATACCACATTTCTTAGCTGAAGAAATGCATGACTACATTAGTCGATTATATGGAATTAAAAGAGATTCAAGAATATTTCATATAACAAAATCAGGATTACATCATGAAATGGATAGAGGTTGCAAAGAAGCAGGAGTTAAAAGAATCCGTTTGCATGATCTCCGTCACAGTCATGTATCATTATTGATTGAAATGGGATTTAGTGCAGTGGCTATTGCTGATAGAGTGGGACATGAAAGCATTGATATTACTTATCGATATGCTCATTTATTTCCTGCTAAAGGTAAAGAAATTGCAGATAAACTTAATATAGAAAGAGAGGAAATAATTGATGTCGCATAGGAACAATGATAAACAAGGTCGTTATCGAAATAAAGTGATTGCATTTAGAGTATCACCTCAAGAAAATACAGTGCTTGAAAGAAAAGTCTTTTTGAGTGGGTTAACAAAGCAGGATTATTTAATACACTGTATGGAAAATAAAGACTATATTGTGTTAGGTAATCCTTATGTTTATCGTTCTTTAAGGAGAGAATTGGTTCATTTTATTCAGTTGTTTGAAAAAATAGAAAGTTTAGATGATTTAGAATTAGATGAACTAGAAATATTAAAAATGATGTTAGAAATTACAATTTCAATGAAAAGAAAAAAAGAGCAAAAAATCAAAGCATCAAATAGAACTATTTAGCAGTGGATTCTCATTGAATGACTTTCATTTATGCTCATATTCATTTTATTGATTTTAACGTTGTAAGTCAATGAAAAGAGGAATATGTATGTTAGATATGATAAATATACAAACTAAATATCATTTGTTGAAGAAAGCAGGAAAATATCGTTGGATAAGTTAAAAGAAATTTCTGCTTTTAGTGAAATACCTTTACTTGATGATAATGAAGATTATCGAATGATTTCTATGGATGAAGTTGAGGAAAAAGAAATTCAATGGCTTATTCCAAACTATATTCCTAAAGAACAAATTACTTTAATTGTTGGTGATGGAGGGGTTGGTAAAACAACCTCTTGGACCAACATAGTATCAGCATTATCAAAAGGGAAGTTATGTTTTTTTGAAAATCAGGCAGAAGATAAACGAGAACCTTTAAAAATTGGTTATTTCAGCTCAGAGGATCCTCATGATAGTGTCATTAAAAAGAAATTGCGATTGAACTTAGCAAATCAAAAGAATGTAAAAACAATCCCATTAAAGGATAAGAGATTTCAAAAAGTAAAATTCAATAGTCAATATCTAGAAGGATTAATTATAACAAATAAGTTAGAAGTATTAATTTTTGATCCATTACAAAGTTTTGTTGGTGATAATATCAACATGGGTGCAAGAAATGCTATGAGAAGCACTCTTAATAGCCTTATTGCATTAGGGGAAATATATCATGTTACAATTATCATCATTGTTCATACAAATAAGCGAGAAATGGCAGGTGGACGAAATAGGGCTTCTGACAGTTCTGATATTTGGGATATTGCAAGAAGTGTTATCTTTGTAGGAGATACAAATGATAATGATGTTCACTATTTTTCACAGGAAAAAAGTAATTATGGAAAATTGCAACCTACTACTTTATTTAAAATTGAAGATGGAGTGATTGTTAAAGTAGGTACTACTTCTAAAAAAGATTTTGATTTTCAAAGAGAAAAGACAAAAGGTAATAAGAAAAAATCATTGGTTGAAGAAGCTAAAGAAGCAATCATAAGTTTGTTAAATGAACATGATGCCTATTCAGATGAAATCCATAATTTATCTGAAGAATTGGATATAAGTAAATCCACACTTAAAAGAGCAAGGGCGGAACTTACCAATGAAGGGATAATTAAACCAAAAAGAACAGGTTCTAATAAAGGTAATGATAAACAAAGAACGATATTTAGTTTAGTGAAAAAAGTTTAAATACAGAGGTTCAAAAAATACAGAGGACCAGAAATACAGTGACTAACAAAATGACCCTCTGTATTTTAAAAAATTTAAAAAGATAGCTAAAAGTAGTGATTACTGTATTAGCAAGCAGCGTAATTTGGGGGCAAATTACAATTTTTAGGGATGACCCTAAGACCCAGCGAAAGGAGTGAAATGTGATATGAAACGAAATAAAGAAGTGAAAGTCAGATTTACTGATGATGAATTAGCACTCTTAAATAGTTTTGTTTTGAAAGCAGGTTATACCAGCCGAGAGAAATATATGAGAACGACTTTATTAAAAAGTGTTCCAAAAGAACAGCCATCAGTAGATTATCAAAAACTTATCAATGAGTTCAATTCTATTGGTAATAATTTGAATCAGCTTGTGAAATTAGCTTACTATCAGCCATTGATTGAACAAGAAACATTATCATCATTGAGTCAATTAAAGTCACTTATATCATCAACTGAATTTATGATAAGAGGTGTTGTTTAGTGGCAACGACAGGAATGTGGGCAGTTAAAAATCGTTTGGATCATTTAATCAATTATGTTTCCAATCCATACAAAACAATTGGATTGGAAACTGTCATTGATTATACAACTAATGATGAAAAAACGATTGAAAAGAGATATGTGACTTATCTCAATTGTTCATTTGACAATCCAAAATTAAGCATGGTCAATACAAAAAAGCATTTTCATGATGAAAGTGAAATACTAGCATTTCATGGTTATCAGTCATTTGAAGAAGATGAAGTCAATGCAGACTTGGCACATCAGTTAGGAGTAGAATTTGCAAAAAGAATGTGGGGAGATAGGTTTGAAGTGATTGTTTCAACACATTTAGATACTGATAATATTCATAATCACTTTTTATTAAATTCAACATCATTTGTAGACGGAAAAAGATATTGCAACACCTATAATGATATTCAAAATATGAGAAATATATCTGATGAATTATGCAGGGAACACAATCTATCAGTTGTAGAATTTAAACAATATATTGGAAAGTCAAGAAAACAGGTTTTTCATAATGATAGACTTAAAGAGATTGTTAGAGAGGCAGTTGATCAGGCAATCAGTGTCAGTTATACGGATAGACAATTTTATAATGAACTTGAGCTAGAGGGTTATGAAATCAAGATAACTGAAAGAAATATCTCTGTTAGACATCCATTACATCGCAAATTTATTCGTTTAAAATCATTGGGTAATGATTATACAAAAGAAAGAATTATTGATAGAATATTAGATTTCAATAAAGATAAATATGATACATCACCATATGGTCGATTAGGATTTGATATAAAGCCATACTGTCAGCAATATGAACAAAGAAGATTAACAGGATTGCAGAGATTGTTTCTTCATTATCAGTACAAATTAAAAATCTTACCACGCAATAATAGGTGTAAATTGAGTCCGTTTGAAAAGGAAGAACTGCAAAAAGCAGTACAGAAAATGGAGGAACTTAATCAGCAGACAATCATTCTTTGTGAAAATGAAATAGAAACATTTGATGATTTGTATAGCTATATGGATAAGATTGAAAATAAACTCAATCATCTTATTAAAGAAAGACAAAGAGCAAGAAATCAAGTGAGAAACTATAAAACCAAACAACAAAAAGATGAACAAAAGCAAATAGCAAAATCCTTTACACCAGAGATTGGGAAGTTAAGGAAAGAACTCATGCTTTGTCAAAAGATAGAAGAACGTTCATTAGGTATCAATAAATTTTTAAATGAACATGAAAAACAAAAAAGAAGAAAGGAAAGGTCAAGATGAAAATAGAATATGAAGAAATCAATGGATTATTATATCCAAAACTAACATTACCATCTCAAAAAGAAATCCATTTAACAAGATTTGGTAGAAAAAGATTACAGTATTTAAAGCAGTATCACCCAATTATTTATATTAATCTATTAACAAGTGGTGAATTAAATGAATATCTACAAATGATAGATGATGAAGCAAATGCATTATATGACAGACTAATTGAGCAGTATAAAATAAAAAGAAATATTACTGAAGAACTTAAAGAAAAAGATCAGATGAAATGGGTTCAGGAAATGAATAATATTCAAAACTGTGTTGAGGAAGTTATTAATAAGTTTATTAGGGAGTAAAAAATGCTTCCTTTTTTTATATTACTTTTTAATTATATGATTTTGTTTTTCTGTTTTTTTATAGTTGAATATTGTATAATATTGTTATCTTATAAAAAGCTGATAGAAGGGATTTGATGATATGCAACCTTATAAAGTATGGGCTGTACAAGATTTAATTGAAAAAAACAAGAGAGTTTTTAAAATACCTGTCTACCAAAGAAATTATGATTGGACAAATATTCAATGTGAAAAATTATATAGTGATATTTTAGAAGCTTTTGATAATGATAAAAAGCATTTTTTAGGAACTATAGTATATATAAAAGGTCAAATAGATTCAAGTCAATTAGAAGAAGCACTAATTATAGATGGCCAACAAAGAATAACAACAATATATTTATTGATGAAAGCATTGTTTGACTATGCTAATAAAAATGAAATAGTTCAGTTAAAGGAAGAATTGTCAGAATATTTATTTAACAGAAGATGTGAAGAACAATATAAAATAAAGTTAAAACCTATTAAAGCTGATAATGAACAATTATATTTATTAATGAACGATGGAGATGATGAATTATTAAATTCTTCTAATATTGTGCGAAATTATAAACTGTTTATAAATTTAATTGAAGATTCAGTTAAAAGGGATTATCTTCCTAGAGATATTTTACAAGGTATGAAAAAACTAGAAATGGTAGAGATAATTTTAGATAAATCTCAAGGCGATGAACCACAAATGATATTTGAAAGTATTAATTCAACAGGATTAGAGTTATCATTAGCAGATTTAATTAGAAATTATTTGTTAATGGATGATGATAATCAGGATGAATTATTTGAAAAGTATTGGCTTAAGATTGAGAAAATGATAGGTTATGATGAGTTAAGAGAGTTTTTTATTCAATTTCTAAATTGTAAATTAACAGAAAAAGTTTCATCAAAAAATGCATATATTAAATTTAAAAAATATTATAAAGATAATTATACTAATCATGAAAATATTTTGAAAGAATTAAAAAAATATGCACAATATTATTCTGCATTTATAGGTAGAAATAATGTGTATAGTGATGAAGTGAGCCTATATTTATTCGATTTTAAAGCTATGAATCAATCAACAATTTATCCTTTTTTATTTTTAGTGTTTGAGGATTATGAAAAAAATATTATTAATGAAGAAACCATTATTAATGTTCTTAAACTTTTAAGAAGCTATAGCATTAGAAGAATTATTTGTGAAGTTCCTTCAAATAGTTTAAGAGGTTTTTATAAATCTCTATATTCTAGAATTTTCAAAAACGAACAAGATAAGCAGAAATATTATGAAAATATTTTTATTTTCTTCAAATCAATAAAAACAAAGGATAAATTAATTAATAATAATGAATTTAAAGAATCTTTGATTCATAAGCAATTATATAAAAAATCTATTTGTAAATATTTATTATCAAGTATTGAAAATAGTGGAAAAGAAAAAATTAATGTATCTAATATGTCGATAGAACATATTTTACCTCAAAAAGAGAACTCGATAGTTTGGAAAGAAGAAATTGGCGAGAATTATAGACGAGTATATGAAACGTATTTACATACATTAGGTAATTTAACAATTACAGGTTTAAATAGTGAGCTTGGTGCTAAACCATTTATTGATAAAAAAGCAATTATTAAAGAAAATTCAAAAGCAAATATTTTGAATGAAATGGTTTTAAATGTAGATCAATGGAACGAAAGAACTATATTAAATAGAGCAAAATCATTAGCAGATAAGGTGATTGATATATTCGACTTTGATGAAATTAACGTATGTGTTGAAGAAGATAATAACGAGGAAGTTTATGATTTAGAGTCAATGATAGATGTGGCGAATACTAAGCCATCATGTTTTATATTTTGTGGCGAAGTAGTCAATGTAAAAAATTATTCAGAGATGTTAACAAAATTTATTGAATTATTATATGATTTACAACCAAGGCTGATTGAAAAATTAGCTAATGACAAATTTAAACCAACTCAATCTAATCGAGTTTATTTATCTTTTGATAATTCAGATATGCGTCGTTATAGGGAAATAGGAAGAACAGGCATATATTTTGAAATAAATTTAAGTGCTTCTAGTATTTTATATTTTATTAAGCAATTAATAATACTAAGCGATTTTGAAATTAATGATTTTGAATATATTTTAAAATAGGATATTGTTTTTATATTAATCAAATTATTTATATTGTTTGAATTATGATGTTTTTTTAAATTAATAGCTATATAATATTTTAAGGTGTTTTTTTAATAGAAAAGCATTAATTATGTAGGGCATTTTACTAAATTAGACTTTTTCAGAAGATTTATGATAAAAGTAAACCTATATTTTAATTTTCTTTATATGGATGTTGAAATATGATATAATTCTTTCCTAGAAAGGAGAATGATTGTATGCGTTATATTGGTGGAAAAAGTTTGATTTTAGAAAATATAGAGTCTGCTATTCATCAAAATACAAAGAATGTAAGTAGTGTTTTAGATATTTTTTCTGGTTCTGGAGCAGTATCACAATATTTGAAAACTCAAGGATATAAAGTTTATTCAAATGATTTTCTATACTTTTCATACATTTTAAACAGTTGTATTGAATTAAATGAAGAACCACGATTTGAAAATTTAAAAATAAATGATCCTATTTCTTATTTGAACAACTTAAATATAGATGATACTGATTTTAAAGATAGTCAACTTTTCATATATAATAATTATTCTCCAAATGATAAGTGTGATAGAATGTATTTTCAGGAGAAGAATGCTAAAAAAATAGATATTATTAGATTAACTATTGAGAAATGGAAAAATGAAAGAAAAATTAATGATAAAGAATATAAATATTTATTATGCTCGTTATTAAATGCGGTACCTTACGTTGCAAATATTACAGGAGTTTATGCGGCTTATTTGAAATTTTGGGATAAAAGGACTTATAATGATTTGATTTTAAAACCAATTGAAATCAATAATAATAATAATGTTAATATATGTTTTAATAAAGATTATCATGAAATTTTAGAAGAAATTGAGGCTGATTTGATGTATGCAGATCCTCCATATAATTCAAGGGAATATTTGCCTAATTATCATATTTTAGAAACTATTGCTAAATATGATTATCCATTAGTTTATGGAAAAACTGGAGTAAGAAATTATGATAAGCAAAAATCAGAGTTTTGTAAAAAGGCAACAGTTAAACAAGCTTTTATAAATTTAATTAGCAATTGTAAGTGTAAATATATTTTAATTTCTTACAATAATGAGGGGTTATTAAGTACAGAGGAATTGTCGGATATATGTAAAGAATTTGCAGTAAAAGATACGTTTAAGTTAATAGAATTTAATTATCGTAGATATAAAAGTAAGATAGTTAATACTAAAGATGGTTTAAAAGAACAATTATATTTTTTACAGAGGTGGTAATATGGATGGAATAATTAAATCTCCTTTGAATTATATAGGAAATAAACATAGAATTTTGAATCAATTGCAAAAATATTTTCCAAAGGAAATAAATACTATGGTTGATTTGTTTTGTGGTGGTTGCGATGTTGCTATCAATATGGAAGCAAATAGGATAATTGCTAATGATATAAATAATTATGTTGTGGATATATTTAAAGCGTTTCAGAATAATACAGCAGAAGAAATTTTGAATTATATAGATAATACTATAAATCAATGGGGATTATCTAAGACTAATAAGGAAGCGTATTTGAATTTTAGAAATTATTATAATAGTAATAAAGGTAATGCTTTAGATTTGTACATACTCATGTGTTTTAGTTTTAATTATCAGTTTAGATTTAATGCTAATCATGATTATAATAATCCGTTTGGTGCTAATAGAAGTTCTTTTAATCAAGTGATGAGGAAAAACTTGATTAATATGTTAGATAGATTGGATAATATAACTTTTCTTTCTAAAGATTTTATAGATATTGATTTAAGCAATTTAAAAAAAGGTGATTTTGTTTACGCAGATCCTCCTTATTTATTGACATGTGGTTCTTATAATGATGGTAAAAGAGGCTTTAAAGGTTGGAATCAAGAAGATGATTTGCTATTATTTGATTTGTTAGATAAATTAGATATGATGGGGGTAAAATTTGCCTTATCTAATGTTATACGTCACAAAGGAATGGTCAATGACTATTTATTAAATTGGCAAGAGAAAAACAAATATAAATTGCATATGATTGACTTTAATTATAATAATTGCAATTATCATACAAAAAATAAGGAAAATGAAACGATTGAGGTTTTAATTACAAATTATTAACCTTAGAAAGATAGGTGAAATTTTATGATTAGAAGAAGTTTTGGTTGGGTACAGGAAGCATATAAATTAGATAATTTGAAAAGAGTAATTAAATTATTTGTTTTAGATTCGGATATCAATATTTTATTAAGAAGTGATAAAATTCCTAGATTAATTGATGAAAAATATGGTAAAAGGCAATTTATTGAAGAACTAGAAGAAACTCCCATTATTATTCCATATATGCACTTAAAAGGAAGGGGAACACCAAAAGGATATACAAGGGCAACAGCACCTTGTAGTGGAATTGTTCAAGCGGTTCTTCCTGGGCAAAGAAAAGAATATCAGTCTGATTGGCCAGCAGATTCATATTTGAGATGGGCGATTTCAATTGGTTTTTTAAAATATAATTACAAAGACGATACATGTCAGCTTTCAGAATTGGGATTAAAGTATGCACAATCAGTAGATAAAAGTGTGGAAGAATATAATATTTTAACTGAAGCGCTTTTATCTAATCCACCTGTTTGTAGAGTTTTGACTCTGCTTGATAATGCATGTAATAACCATATGTCTAAATTTGAAATGGGTTCAAAATTAGGGTTTATAGGGGAAGATGGATTCACTTCTATACCACAAAGTTTAGTAATACAAGCATTAGCAGTTGCTGATGATAGTAGTGAAAAAAATAAAATTTTACAGGATACAGAAGGTACAAGTGATAAATATGTACGAACAATATGTAGCTGGTTAATACAAATGGGATGGGTTCGTCAAGTAGAAAAAGAATTTACAGTTAAGATTGGTTCTAAAAAACATACAGATAGTATTTCACAATCTTATATGCTTACTTTAGAGGGAAAAAAGCAGATAAAAAGGATAAAAGGTACGAGTAAATATAAAAAAGTTGAAAAAAATGTATATTGGGAAATGTTATCAACAAAACCAAGTGACAAATATTATTTAAGAAATAGAAGAACACATATAATTCAATATGTGGTCAATAAGCCACATACATTACTAGAAATAAAGAATTATTTAAAAGAACAAGGTTATGATGAAGAATTAGAAACTATTAAAGATGATTTAAATTCATTTGAAGCTATTGGATTAAATATGCAGATTAAAAATGAATTGTATTATATTAATGATATTGTAAATAATTTGATAATACCTCAAGAGGTAGTTCATAATGTTGAAAAATCTGAATTGAGTAATTTGAAGGACGAACTAAGACGTAAATTAATAACTGTTGACCATAAATATTTGCAATTATTAGATCTTTCATTTGATGGAAAATCTAATCGAGATTTTGAATTGCAAACTGCTGAGCTTTTACTAAATGAGTTAAATTTTGATGGGGCACATTTAGGAGGAAGTCGTAAGCCTGATATATGCATTTATTATGGAATGAATGGTCTTATAATTGATAATAAAGCATATTCAGGAGGATACACAATTCCAATTGGACAAGCAGATGAAATGTATCGATATATAGAGGATAATATTAATAGGGATATAAATGTTAATCCAAATAAATGGTGGGAAATATTTGATGATAATGTGAAAATATTTAACTTTGTTTTTATTAGTGGAAACTTTAAAGGTGAATTTAAAGATAAAATCCATAATCTAAATGCCAGAGCAAATATTGATGGATCAGTTATAAATTCATATAATTTATTATTATTAGCAGAGAAACTGAAATCTAAAGGAATAACATATGAAAAATGTTTTGAATATTTTAGTTGTAATGATGAAATTATATTAAATTAAATTGTATAGTTTTTTTATAGAAAAAATATGATGAAGGAAAGCCATATTATCGGAAAAGAGAGCATTAGGTTTAAAATTTGGATATATGAATTTTTGTCAATAGGGTTTAATATTGTTCATAAACAAAGAACTTTAGAAAAAATATACAGATGAACTATTAGAATATTTAGATGAAAATAAGACAAATAAATTTTATTAGGAAAACCAATTCATCCAATGGAAAATGACGATTCTTTGTTAGAATTCATTATAAGCACTTTGAGCCTTGGGTAGAGTAGAATTAGCAAGGAAATTAGGATATTATGAATAGTATAAAAAAAGGAAGTAGAATTATATGATGGCATATGTCATTGGTTAGAAATATATTTAATGGATAAATATAAAAACAAACAGTCACATTGGATTCAGTTTTAGAAAAGTACAACATTATAAAATATTATCCACAAGTGGTTGGACTAAATATTGAAATTGATGTACTAGATATGGTTGTTTGGAATAATAGAGCAGAAATTTATTTTATAGAAGCAAAAAAAGACATGATTAACACTACAAAATTTAAGGCAATTATTAATTTATTGCAAATTATGTAATCCTGAGGAAGCATTTTTACTTTCCCTGCAGGATTGGGAAGTTTGGATAAGGTGCTAAATGTATTGAAAAGGGAAGATTTATTGGATTATGGAAGTGGGAAAAGGATTAAGAAGATAAAAGTTGCTAAATGGGATTTAATTAGAGAAGTAATTGATAACCATTCAATAATTCCTAAATTATAGAATGAATAATACGTATCTTTATCCAAATAATTTAAAAATAGGAAAAGAGGGATAGCATGAAAATAGATTTGCACTGTCATACTAAGAAAGCTAAAAAAGGTGATCCCGATACAAGGGAAGTTGATGCAAAAACTTTTAGAGAATCTGTTTTAAGTGCAGGAGTAAAAATAGTAGCTATAACAAATCATAATGTTTTTGATATTGAACAGTATCAATCATTTGTTTCGATTGCTAGTGATGATTTTCAGGTTTGGCCAGGTATCGAACTAGATGTACAAGGTGAAATTGATATTGGTCATATTATTATTGTGAATAATCCTAAAACAGTAAAAGTTTTTGATGAAAAAGTAAAAGAATTGATTGGTGATAAAACACCTGATGAAGTATTAATTAGTGTTGATGAGTTAATTACTTTTTTTAGAGAATTAGATGCAATTGTATTACCTCATTATTATAAACCTAAGTCATTAGATGAAAATTCTATAGAGAAAATTAAAGAGTCAATTGTTGATAATTATAGATTCTTTTATGAGCCAAGTAATTATAGAACAATGGGTATTTTAATTAATCATAAACAATCATCTTTAATGGGATCTGATGTAAGAGATTGGAAAAAATACGATCAAAATAATTTTTCAGAATTAAAACTGGATGTTGATACTTTTGATCAGTTTATATTATTGGCAAAAAAGGATACTGTTTTAGTTAATACTTTATTACATAAGAAAAAACAAACAATGATTGATATTGGATATAAAGGAACTGGAAAAAACAAAAGAAATTCTGTTGAGGAATACGCACCAATATATGATGATATAAATATTATTTTTGGAACTAAAGGAACTGGAAAAAGTAATGTGTTAGAGCAAATTAAAAAATATTATATGTCTAAAAATATTGATTTTAGCTATTATACTCCAAATAATACAGATGATGAGATTAATTCAAAATTAAAAGTATTTGATTCTGAGAGATTATTAGAAAAACATTTACTAAATAATTTTGCCAGTGAATTTGAAAAGATTTCCAACTGGACAGAAGCGCCTATTACTCAGTTAAAAGATTTTATTGATTATTCTAAGTGTACTAAAATTAGTAAGAATAAAGAAAAGCTAAAAATTTTAAATACTAATGTTTTTCTTGATGTTAACGAAAAAGAAATAAATAAGCAAAAGAAACATTCAATATCTTTAAATGATATTTATTCAAAGTTAGATAGTATTGAGCTTGAAAAGCATCTTGACAATGCAGAAATAGAAACACTATATGCAATTTTAAGTAAGATTAATTTTAGTATATATTCATTTTTAGAAGATGCTTGGATTGAGTATGAAACTAAAAAATATTCAAATTATACTATCGAAGAGATGAAAAAAATTGTTGAGGAAAATACAGAAACAAAAACTAAACCAAGTAAAACTGGATTGTTTGATTTTATTAATAATAGATTGGAGTTAGTTATTAATGTTAACAAAGTATGCAAAGGATTTGAACATAATTTTGTTTGTTCACCTGTAAAAATAGGCAAATTAGAAAAGAACAAGATTTTATATATGGTAACAAAATATAAAATGCTTGATTTAAAAAGTAAAACTGACGAATTTAAGCATAATATTACACAACTTAGAGAAACAAAAGATAACTTGTTTAAGTTACAAGAGCAACTTTTTGATGTTAATATCAATGAAATAATTAGAGAGTTTAGTGATAATTTGTCAGATTATTCTATTTTATCACTTGATGATTTTCTTGGAGTAAAAAAAGTATTTACGTTAAAGCCAACAAGATTAGATGAAATAGAGGAATATGTGCCATCTACTGGCGAAGCAACGATGATAATTTTACAAGAAAAATTGAACGATAATAAAGATGTGTTTATTTTGGATGAACCAGAAAAAAGTCTAGGTAATACATATGTAAATGACATAATTGTACCTAAATTAGTTAGTTTAGCAAAATCTAGAAAAGTTGTTATTGTAGTAACACATAATGCGAATATAGCAGTTCGTACTTTCCCATATACTTCTATATTAAAAACGTATCAAGAAGGGAAATATGAAACTTTTGTTGGTAATCCATTTGTCGATAAACTAACACAAATTGGGAATAATAGTAATAGTTTAAATTGGAAAGAAGAAAGCATAAAGATTCTTGAGGGTGGAATGCTTGCATTCGACGAACGAGGTGAGATATATGGTAGAAAATAAGATTATAAAAGTAAAATTGAATTGTATTAATGAGCAATATGTTCTTGAGTTTGATTTGTCAGAGGTTAAATCTATTAATTTATATGATGAAAATATGGAACAACTAAAAGAATTATTCACCCAAATTATGAAGGATTTGATAAAAAATAATTTGAAATTTGAACTAAAAGTATCTGAAGAAGCTAAAAATGGTGCTAATCAATTGGCGTGTGATGTCGCAACCACATATATTGACAAATTGAGTACTGAAATTGAATCATTAATTCAAACTGCCAATTTAAAAGAAGTACGAGAGTATTTTAGTTAATTTACTTTTCTATCATCAAAACTTTATTTTAGAGTATCGTAAAATAAAGTTTTGATGATAAAAAATAATTTGAAATTTGAACTAAAAGTATATTAACTAAAATACTCT
>OLNC01000169.1_pt1 | contig 77041 bp, 66 predicted proteins | sample 1672011 | NCBI WGS metagenome assembly OLNC01 (sample SAMEA3136636, study PRJEB25190) | human gut metagenome | biome: human gut; feature: human-associated habitat; material: faeces | place: Austria | collected 2013
TTATGTGTATTTGGAATTTCTCATTTTGGCTTGTACTATTTATATTCTAGCACCATTCAGTATACCATACTGTCTAACAAATGGGGTGCTGTTCATTTGGGTGTCCCGTTTTTGAGTCTCAAATTTAGCCTCTAGTCAATTTATCTTTTTTGCTACTACAGCAACATTTGTCCCGAAATTCATCCTATCCTCAATATATGTTACTTCAAAACCTCCTTTCTCAATAAGATTCAGTAATTCTGGCAAATACATATATCTGTAAATAACAGTATGACTATATCGTTGTGTACTTTTATATAATTCATGAACAAAATCTACTCTATGTGTCTGCTTTTCAGGATCAATTAAATGATGTGCATGTACAATGAACAATTTATTTTTTTCCACTCTAAAACGGCTACACTGATCTACTTTCCTTTTTGCAACAAAATCCTTCCACGGAACAAATATATCTAGAATTAATCTTCCGTTACTATCTAACAGGTTGTAACACATCCTTATTAAACTCTCTTGCAATTGTTTATCTGCTATAGCACATAAAAAGCTATCCGGCAAAACAATCGTACTGTATTTTCTATCTGGCTTATAATTAAAAACATTGCAACAAAACAATGTAATATTATCAGCAACGTATTTCGGTTCATTCGTCAGTTTTCTTCTCACTATATCATGAACCGCTTGTGAAGCATCAACACTATCAATTTTATATCCAGCCCTTGCCATTGGTAACGTCAATAATCCCGTACACGTTACCAACTCCAGCACTGTTTCCTCTCGATTATTCGGCAGATTATCAAGATAGAACGTTGTTGCATAATCCTTTTCTTTTCGTTCTTTCCCAAAATAAGGAGAAAAATCATATATTTCAGCCAAAAAGTAATCATAGCCTTCTTTTTTTTTCACCTCAGCACTACCTCCTGAATCAAAGACTCTACTCTGTCAAGTAAAACTTTTCCTTTGGCAGATAATCTGATCTTATTATTCTTTTGTTGACTATATCCATTCTCTTCCAGTTTTTCTAAAATCTCATGAAGATATTGCTCTGCAATTTTCCCATATTTCTCTTTGATCCTTTCAGCATCAAAATCATTTTTCTTTATCATAAATGTTAGATCCCATATCAACTGTGATGTAATATTCTGTCTAACCAATTCACATCTCATTTTATTACAGCCCGTAGCGTTACTGCAATCCTCCTCAATTATACTACTGTTACGAGAAACCGAAAAATTGAGATAAGAGTACGCCCCAGCCCCAACACCTATCCATTCTCCCCCATCTATTTGATGTGCAGAATACAAATATAACGGTTTATTTTCCCTCGTCCAATAATACATCGACTTCGCAATAAAGCCTCCTTTATACATTTCGTTTTCTACATATTCCATAATCTTGATCAATTCATCTTGAGATAGATAATTAACCCCCTTATGATAGTCGAAAAAAAAAGATTTTTTCTCTGATCTGTACGGGTATATAAAAATATTTTTCATCCCAAATTCATTAACAGCTTCCAAGTCATATTTCACATCTGAAAGTGTCGAATTTGGTAATCCTACAATTAGATCTATTCCTACATCTAAATTCTTTTTTCCAAGTGCATATCGCAAACACCTTTTTATATGATTAACATCCTCCATTCGATTTATCTCACGAAGTCTGTGCGAATTAAATGTCTGTATACCAATATTCAGTGTTACATTCTGGTAACCCGCAAGTATATCTATTTTGTCCTGTGTCAACGATTCCGGATTAGCTTCAAACACTATCTCTGGCAAACCATCACCAAATTGCCCTATTATAACATCTAAAAGTCTCTTTATCTGCGGTACGGAAAGAAGAGATGGAGTTCCTCCACCAATATGTACCGCTTTTAGGACACACCCCTTCAGATTATTCATATTCATTTTTATTTCATCTATAAGCTTATCCAAATAGCTATCTATCGCAGTTTCATCTTTGAATGTTAGAACTGGGATTGAACAAAAATGACATTTTCTCTTGCAAAATGGAATATGAATATAAAGGGCATACTCCTTTTGCCGTGACTTTTCAGCGAAAACTGTTTGCTTCACATTTGGTATGAAAAGCATAGGTATTTCCTCTCTATCAATTACAGCATAATTCATATTTCACCATTCCCTCCACCTAACACCGAAAAAACTCTTCCTCAGGTTCAGCAAAATAGTCTATAACCGCATCAGCAAGCAATGTAGTATTCAAGACAGTATTAAAATCAAAAATTGGTACTGTCACTTTCTGAGACAGTCTGTTATAAAACTCCATATACTCAAAGTCTGATATCACCTCTCTTTTATACAGAGATCCTAAAGTCTGTCTCATCGTCACCGGATATATCACTATTCCTATACACTTACTGTCCACCAATGCTTCTGTGCTTCTCATTGTCCGAAGGATGTAATCTATCTCATCATAGGTATTTACCACTAGAACAAAAGCATCTGGCATAATACCATATAGAAATTCTGATTGAAACAGTGGAATATTTTTTAAATTTGAATACCCGTACAATGCTGTATTTGTCTGTGCGCCTGCAATGCAGATATCGCATTCTTTCATTTCTATGTCATGCAATGCCTGATTAAGCAACAAAGTATTATGATAACCAGAAGTATACACTGTTGACTCATAACCATATGGGTAACTAAAATCGAAGTCAAAACAAAACGCCGTTGGTTCAGTTCCTATCTGCCCTACTTGGAACCCCGCATCCTGCAATTTCTTGCGCAATGATAATTGAACGGTAAATTTCCCCTGAGACGAACTGGTTCCTATAACTGCTACAACGGGCATCTGTATATTAAATAGCTTTCCAAAACGGCCTTTAGGAATATTTTCATATCTTATACGAGGGAAGTACGTATTCTGCTCAAAAAACTTTTTATTCTGAAACAACGAATAATATTCGCTGATATCGTCAAAAGCATAAAGCTGTTTTCTATAAGTAATGCAGTTACGAATTATCTCTTCCATTAAATCTCTTTTGCATATAGCAGATAACTCCCTAATATGTCCCACAATTATACCATCAAACTCTTCATCATCCCACTTTATGCTCTCAAAATTTTTTATTTTCCTATCATTTGTCCTTTTATATATTATAATATCCGATATATTTTTTCCTACCAAAGCCTTGTATTTTACATCGTATGCGTCAACTATTGTAAAGTCCAAAAGGCTCTCATATGCATATAGAGAATGTATTTCTTTATTGAATGGGAAGGTTATAAACTTATTTCCTCTCAACCACCCCGGCCTCCCTGGGGGTAAGGAGTATTCCTCAAAACTGTTTATACAAATAGCCTGTTCTTCAAGCCTTCGAGTAATATCTTCTTTTTCTATTCCTTGAATAAGTAAACGTATAATTATATTCGTCACATTTGCACAGGCAAAACTATTTCCATCCATTATAGTATACCGCGGATAACTCCACGCAACCTTTTGACTCTTTCCATATCCCAGAATGTTTACACACGAATTTCGAACGTACTCATATTCGGTTCTTTTGTTCGCTTTTTTAGATGTATCCACCCCAATAACGCTTTTAAAAAAGGCTGGATATGAGACTGCCCCATCATTATCATATGCAGACACAATTATAGTTCCCTGTTTCTCAATTTCGTCGCACAATGCCTTAAGTTTTTTTATATGATGTACATCGTCAACAGCGACAATACCAAAGCTCATATTTATAACATCATAAATATTATTCTCCACAACATATCCAAGGCATTCTATTAAGTTTTCTACTGTGCATTCATAAAAACTTTCAAATAATTTCAATACATAAACATGTATCTCTTTCATATTTAGCTTCTTAGCCACTAAACTAAATATTGCTGTTCCATGCCCCACATTATCGCAAACATCAGCCAACCCTTTCTGGTCTCGAAACCCCGTTGTATATATCTCTGCTTTCTCAAATATTGGATGATTTGTCACTCCTGAATCAATTATCAGTACATTCTTCATTTTCATTCTCCTTTAGTTGTACTTTTTGCTCACTATTCATCCATTTCCGGAATATATCGGTAAACGCATAAGTTATTTTCCCCTCTACCGATCACTTTGAACTCATTTATATTTTCCATATACTTATTCATGCTAGGTGAACCCGCCAAGAAAAGAATCACTTCTCTGGGTCTTTCCTGAATAGAAATCATCAACGCATTTAAAACCTTTATCCCTATCTTAAGCGTAAACGGATTATGCATAAACACTTTGTTTATATCAGAAGAAAAAGTATAATTTTTTGCATTCATACATAACAGTTCATAATGCATGTCTGGATTATTTCTCTGGCAGGCCATCATATTTGCATCCGCATCTGCAAGCAATTCCTTACTCAAATCCACACCATATATATTACGGCATCCAAATAAAGAAGCCTTTACTAAAACACGCCCTTTTCCACAACCGATATCAACAAAGCCATCTTCTTCCTTAAATGGGTATTCCTTAAATAGACGGTTCAATTTCCGATACGGATATGGCTCATACATAAAGTTAACCAAATTATCATGTTCCTTCAATTTGATTGCTCTGGTCGTATTAACATGGTAATACCTGTCTATTACTGACTCATATACCGCTCTAAACCAATACTTGAATTTGGGACATTGCTTAATTCCAGTTCTGCTGTCAGTATTTTGGGATCTATTCTGTTTACGAAGTTCAGTATCCATTTTCAACCATATCTCCTTACATTATAGAGTAGTAGTAATTAGAGCCCCTCTCCAAAGGCTGTGTGCTACACTGTAAGGGATGCTGTGGATTGGTGGATTTCTCCTACCACAAGATGGTTTCAGAAAGGTTCCAACCACAACCCCCTACAATTTTGTTGATCAGTTAAATACCGCCAGACGGTTGATGTGGAACAAGGCTACAAAAGTAAGGCGCACTGTGGATACAGCACATATTTACCGCTGGAGGGATTTGTCATGGTAATTTCTGTTGGTATCGATGTTTCAAAGGACAAGCACGATTGCTTTATCGTCAGCTCAGAGGGTGAAGTCCTAGCGGATGTGTTCACGACTCCCAACAACATGGACGGTTTTCACTGTCTGTTGCAAAGGATCCGGGAGTGTGCCACACCGCAGGACAAAATAAAGGTAGGGCTTGAGGCTACTGGACATTACAGCTACAATCTGCTTGGATTTCTTCTTGACAATGGTCTGGCCACCTATGTCCTGAACCCCTTGCGTACAAATCTTTACCGGAAAAGCCTCAGTCTGCGAAAGACCAAAACTGACCGGGTGGATGCACGAACGATTGCGTCTATGCTGCTATCCGATGCGGGCCTCAAACCCTACACAACTACAGCATACCACAATGAGGAACTAAAGTCACTAACCAGATACCGTTTTGACAAAGTAAAAGAGCGGGCCAAACTGAAAAGTTCTGTCTCCCGGCTGATCTGTATCCTGTTTCCTGAGCTGGAAAACCTGGTGCCGTCTCTGCACATTGCCTCGGTCTACACCTTGCTGGAGGAGTTCCCCGAAGCCAAGCAGGTTGCAAGCGCCCATTTGACCAAGCCGAAATTCCTTCTGGAAACCGCCTCGCAAGGCCGCTACAAGCAGGAGATGGCACTGGCGATCCGCAATGCAGCCAGAAACTCGATTGGTTCCCGGGTGCCTGCCAATTCCCTTGAATTGCAGCACATCATCCGCCTCATCCGCGAACTGAATTCCGAAATCACTGAAATCGAAGAACAGATCCAGTCCATTATGGATGAACTCCATTCTCCTATTACCACTATCCCCGGATTGGGCTTCCGTATGGCTGCTATGATCCTTGCTGAAGTCGGCGGCTTCACCCGGTTTGACTCCCCGGACAAGCTATTGGCTTATGCAGGAATGTCGCCATCCACTTACCAGTCCAGACAATTCAAAAACTGTTACCCGCACATGGAAAAACGCGGCTCCCGATACTTACGCTATGCCCTTTACAACGCAACACAATATGTCTGTCACTGAACCCCGACCTTTGCCGCATAGCTTGCGAAGAAACGGGCTGAGGGCAAGCATTACAATGTCGCTGTTTCTCATGCTGTCAAAAAGCTGGTGCAACTGATATTTGCCATGGAAAAATTCGGAACGCCGTACTATTTGGCCACCTGACTTCTTTTTGGTAGCTAACTGGGGCCTCTCTGGTCCTCTGTTTTGCTATACCCTTTTTATATCATCTTTTTCGCCACTACCATCCTTTGGGGATTTGACTTTTAATAGTTACTCTTTCTCATTTCGCTTCGTTTCGCTATACAATCCTACCTGCGAATCCCAAAGCTCTTTGTATTTTCCGGCATATCGCAGCAATTCCTCATGTGTCCCCTGTTGGACCAGCTGCCCGTTATCGAGCACCAAGATAACATCGCATATCTTGCAACTATACAACCTGTGTGAAATAAAAACACAAGATTTGTCTTTGCAGATTTCATGGAAATCCCGGTAAATCGATGCCTCGGAAATGGGATCAAGGGCTGCGGTGGGTTCGTCTAGGATGAGAAGAAGTGCATCCTTGTATATGGCACGGACAATTGCTATTTTTTGGCTTTCCCCTCCTGATATTTCTATGCCGTTATCAGAAAAATCATTATAGACGCATCGATCAAATGTAACCCCCAACTTTGACAGCCACGTATCCATACCGAGTTTTTGCAGAATAGCACGCTGTTTTTGCTCATCAAAATTATTCTTACAGGAGATTACGTTCCCGAGTTCAAGCGCAGGCAACGAAAAATCCTGAAAAACAGCTCCTATTCTATCCCAATACTGCCTTTTGTTAAACTTTTGCACATCAATACCATCGATTTTGATGACCCCCCGATTCGGTTCATACAATCGGCAAATCAGTTTGATCAGCGTGCTCTTTCCGGCTCCGTTTTCTCCTACCAGCGCCATTCTTTGATTCTTTTTTAAGGTAAAGCTGACATCCTTAAGCACCCACTGTTCCTGTCCCGGATATCGAAAATAGACATGGTCAAAAGTCAGCTCCTGAAAATCCAACGGAGCTATCCTCCCCCTTTCCTCTGTCAATTCTTCTTTCATGTCTAGGAGCTCAAGAAACGGTTTCATCAGAGCACCATGACCAATAATCTCTCCGCCCACCCCCACTAACGCAACAATAGACTGTATGAAAGACTGGATACTATTGATGTATACCACTACATTGCCAATTGATATCTCTTTGGCATAAGCCTTTCCTATGGCTAGTGCGTATATGAAAATGTTCAGTACTTCATTGCAGACAACGGTCACACATGGTATTTTGGCCTTCTCTTTTCCTAACTTCTGCCAAAGTGTATATCCAATCGAAGATGTCCAAAGATTGTCAAAAAATCCACACAAATAATTTTTTAGTCCATTCACACGGATATCTTTTCCAAAATGATAATTCGAGATAAACTGCATATATGCAAAAGCACTTCCATTTGTTTGGTTTATCTCATCATTGAGTTTGGATACACGGATATTTTGCAACGACTGAAGTCGGAAAGTAATCAATGTACTTATGATAACAATGGCTACCAAAATAATTACCGGGTATGGAGATGTCCAAAAGGCCCCCTCATTCACACTCGTCTGTAGAGCAAATATACGAAAAAAGATAAGCGTTGCTGTAACTAATGACACTAAACTCTTTATAATCAATTCAAAATCCAAAACAATTTTCTCTATTCCGCCGTTTCTCATCTTAGCCTGCTCAATATTCCTTTTCAATTCCTTAACTCTTGCAGACTCGATATCTACAAGAGTCAAATTCAACTCATGAAGACTGAGTTTCTTTTGAAATTCCAGTTCTAATCGAACTTCTGAAATTTCACGCTGTCGTTTTAATTCACCAAGAGCTAATCTAAGAATAACATTGATCCCTATTGTAAGAATCACAATAATCGCTAGTGATCGAATCGGTTCTTTCTCCATAAGTCCATCAATCATCAGTTGCATTGCGATAACATTTATATAGGGCAATATTGCCTCAAATACGGCAATAAACAATACCAACAGAAATACTTGCGGAACCAACTGAAATAAACAACGAAACATTCGGATCAGATTCGTTATATAATTTTTGACTTCTCTCATAGTTCACCCCATCTACTCTTATTGATAAAAGCTACTCTGGAGCTCATACATGGCTCTGTACTTCGTATCCCCATTCATGAGCTCCTCGTGTGTTCCGCGCTCCGCAATTTGTCCTTTTTCCATAACGACTATGGTGTCACAGAGATTTGTCGATTTTAATCGATGGGAAATCAATATACAGCTCTTATGCTTTGACAGCCTCATATATTTTTCATAAAATGCTTTTTCGGATATGGCATCCATTGCTGCTGTAGGCTCGTCTAAAACCAGAATCCGTGCATTTTTATATAAAATCTTAAATACAACCCGTGCTAAAATCAGTTTCTGTTCTTGTCCTCCGGATGGCACCAAACCATTCGTATCCAATATTCGTGTAAGGGGTTTTTGTGCATCTAAAAATTCATTATCCAAACCAGCTACTTCCAAACACTTTCTGATCGCTTCCTCATAAGAATCTGCCTCCCCAAAAGCAATATTTTCACCAATTGTCATAGGCAATATATGTATATCTTGGAAAGCCACTGCTAAGAGCTTGTAATATGCCGACAATTTAATTTCTTCAAGATCAACTCCATTGACCAGTACTCTTCCTTCCGTAGGTTTATACAGTCCACATATAATCTTGACTAGTGTGCTCTTTCCTGCTCCGTTCTCCCCTACGAAAGCTATTTTCTCCTTCTCATGCAGCGTCAAATTTATATGTCTCAACACATACGGCCCATCATCACAAAAACGAAAAGATACATCTCTAAGTTCAATTGTAACCGGTTTTCCAATATCCAGTTCCACTCCCTCATCCGAGCAATCCCTATCTGCAAATTCCCGGAATGTATGAATCTCCAGATTTCTCTGTCCAAAAACAGATACCGTATTTATCAATTCTGTAAAGAATGAAGATATACTGGTTATAATTCCAAGATAAAATACAAATTCCCAAACATCTATCTCCCCAGTATAAACGGTCCAGAACGTTACAAAATATGCAAAGATGTCCCTGATCGCCAACATAACACAGTCTGCAACAGTTAAAAAAAAGTTGAGTCCTGCACTCTTTTTGGCCAGCCTGATATGTATTTTCGTCACGCTATCCAGGACACTTGTTATCCATTTTTTCATATCAAACAGCTTGATCTCTCTAGCGCTTGCATTTCCACACATATATTGATAGATGTAGTCCAGCTTCCGTGATGAATCAGAAAGAGGCTCTCTCAAGGTATCCTGTTTCTTCCGAACCACAGCTGCTATCAACAGATGAACAGCAGCTGTAGCAGACAATACAACGATGATCCACACATTGAATCTAGCAATGATAATCGCATTTATGGTCAAACCCAGGATGCTACTTGTAAGCGGAGCGATCAAAGAAATTAATCCCGTAATCCCCCGGTTGTCATTCAATACAGACAGAAATGCGTCCTGAAATTTGTTCTGCCCCTCTGGACTTTCTGCATATGCATAATCCACTTCCATCTCTCTTCTGAGCACGGAAGAAAGGAAACCCATTTTATTGTTCAGCAAATAGGTCCCCTGAATACTTGAGAGATATGCCATTACAGCATTACAGATCAATAACAGAATAAGCACTGCAGCAATTTTAGTCACTATCATATGATCGATGCCATTTTCGATGCCATCAACGACCCATGCCGGAAGCACTGCAGCAGCAAGAGGCAAGATCACACCGATTATGGTCTGTAATATAATAACGACCAGTAGCCGTTTCTCATATTTCCACGTCTTTGATAGGACATACCATATATTATCCATAATACTTTATACACCTCATTTTGAGAGGAAAAACAGTTCCACAATTGCCTGACTGTTTCAATCTTTTTTCCTAGCTATTACAATACATTTATAGAACAGGAAAGCCGGGCAACTCGTCCGGCTTTCCCCCATCTCATGCCTAAGCTATAATAAGCGGAGCAACAGTTCTTCGGATCTATATATCCATCAGAAAAGCTGTCAACTATCCTCTTGTTGCAGCGTTCAATTCGAACAGGTTCAGTCATGAGTTCACATCACCTAATAGATTGATCAGGGCGCAAAAAGGATACATTCCCATTTCAGATTTGTATTGAAGATAGATACTAACTCATGCTGACATTACACATTCAAGAGAAAAGGCACGATTGCCTCTTCTCTTTGGAGAGGTCATCATCTTACCTTTTGAAGTACATCCGCAGTAAACTAAGCGAACACGCTAAGCTACTTAAAAAACTAGACGGTGAGCTCCCCGTTGTCTTGGAAACGTTGGGCGCTCATTCAGATCTCGGTCCACAACTCATGGCCGAGATCTACGGTATGGCAGGCATAAGAGCATGAACATCTGATTTTCGTTACTTTACCAAACACAACAGTTGCATCCTTCGTTGGTTGCATAAAGCACAACAATGTTTTTGATGTTCCTTTTTGGTTTAAATAATTTTCTTTTCATAGCTTTTCCTCACTTTCTCAATTTGTCTGATTTTCATTACTTACCAAACACAACAGTTACATCCTTCGTTAGTTGTACCACCAGCATAAAGTCTGATTAGTACCAAACATTTTTTAGACTTCGGCTTATGTAACCTTCGCACACCTATACCTCCTTTCATATAAACTAGGGATTTGATAAACGCCAAAAACCTTTGATCTTACTGGGTCTTCTTGCTACATGATAATAAATTTCATCTCCGCTCGCAATATATATATGCAACTTGCACACTATCGCCTCACTAATGAGATAGAAAATTTATATTCGCCAAATACTTCCAAGTTTCCTAAAAGCATCCCTTTCAGACTTCCAAGATATGGCTCATCAATTATACTTTTTTCAGCCTTGAGTGAACATTTGGTTATTTCATCCCTTCCACTTTTTACAATGGCCATTTATGAGCTTTTAGACAAAAGCGTACCTATCGCTGTTCCGTTTCCTTTCCGCACTCATTCTTTATCATCTCTTTTCAATCCTCTCTATATTCCTTCCCATCCACTTTTTTAAACCTGTCGGGAACTCGGGGATTCTTGTTACTTCTTCAAAGTCCTAATACACCGTTCTTTGCCCGCCTCAAATAGAAGTTCTAGCGGATGCTCGTTACGGAACCAATCTGTCAGATAATTGATCCTCAGCTGGCACAGTCCCATACTTTTGATGCCTCCGAAGAAGACAAAACCATCGGAAATTCCACCGATTTACGCCCCATCCTTTTTCTGATTATTTCTTTGCACACTTTTCTTTCCATCCAAGCATCTTCCTCGGCGGCTCCACTTTTGACCCCACTAATGCTAGGACTTTGTTTTCTACAAAATCTTTATAGTCTGCGCACTAGTCCCCTAGCAACTTGTAGCAGAGACAATTAACTATATTATCATTACTTTTGTTCGTTCATTAGCTGTTGGACAATATCAATTACATGCTCTACACTTTCAAAGAATTCCGTCACCAAGTATTCGTCTGGTATCTCAATTCCAAAGCATTCTTCAATTTCAACAACAAGCGATATTAGCTGTATAGAATCCATATCGCTTATTAACACTTTATTTCCATCTCCATCAATTTCAACTGCACCAACTTCATCTAATAATTCATAAATTTTATCTCTGATTTCCTGACGGCTGAACACTTTATACCCCTCCATCTATAACTTCATAATACTGTTTCTTATCCGCCATTACTTCCAAGACTTTATCCATATACAGAAAATTGACCAAGCAATTTTGAGCTTTATAACATTGTCGATTATGGCATATCGGTCTCTTTTTACACAAATAGCATTTGCTGTCTTTTGTAATCGTTCTAGTTTTTAACCATTTTTCATGCTTTTGCTCATCAAAGTTCTCTCCTATAATCCCAAAATAGTTCTCATTATTATCAAGAGCGCATGTACATTTTCTGATTCCTCCAGCCGAATCTACCAGAAACTGATTTTTCTTTAAAGCATAACATACTCCTCCGTCAGGACCATATAATGATTGCATTAAATCATTCACAAACCACTCCGTATAATTTTCAATAAGCCATTTATAATCCTTTATCTCTCCAAATATGTCACGCACATTTTCATCTTTTACATAACCACAATCACCTACCAACTGCCAAAAAAATTTGAATCTTTTATCGCTAACAAAATGCTGATTAAGCAGCTGGCAAAATTCATCTAAATGATCAAGCATAGGTTTACTAAAATTAGTCCTAAGAACGATGGTTATCGCTGAAGATTTAACACGACTCTTAATATCCAATAGATTGTTTATTATAGCATTAAAGGTTGGCGTACCATCAAGCTTTACACGCTGTGCATCGTGCACTTCAGCTAAGCCATCTATTGTTACCTGATATTCCGTTATGTGCAACTTTTTTAATTTTCTGAAATTTTCAATCGTTAAATTATATCCATTTGTAGTGATTCCAGCATTATATGCTTTTTTCTTCTTTTTACAAATATCAATCATTTTGACAGAAAGGTTTTCTATAATATCCATTGCCTCCATTGGTTCACCACCAAACCAGCTGACAACCAATCCACTATATTTATGAATATTATCTTCAATGTATTGTATAATCGCATCCTGCGTCGCCTCAGACATTCTGCCTCTTTCAAATTTTTCATAACAATACACACATCTAAAATTACATTGCTCCGTTGGAAGTAAAAATAGTCTTAAACAATCACCAAATTGATCACTCTCTTCTTTTTGTTCCATTTCCAAAATCTCATCCAATTCATAATCTACCAGTATTCCATTTTCATACATACTCTCTATGTATTGATTATCCTTCACCCACTCCACACATTTCTGCTCTAGATAACCTTCAACAATGGAAGCGTTTTTATCAAGGCATCTCACTAATTTTCCCGTTCTCGTATTATAAATAGCAAATCCATTTTCTTTCTGGACAAATATATTATAAAAAGAAGATTTAACTAATTTTTTATCCATTTTCTCAGCCTATTTCCTTTCTTCGTGTGTATACCCTTCCAAATAACTTTATTTACGTTTTCATTTATAATATTTGCATTAACTTACCCGTCTTTTCCAAAATACAATAATCTAAAGAGAACATGTTTTATTTCCCCTATACCACTCTAGCTCCCTATCATGATTCCAATACTCTTTGATTGACAAATATTTCTCTCCAGAATCTATAAGGTGCGGGCATGGCATAAAATTCCCCTTCGCACTAATTGCCATATAAAACGTACCAGCTCTGCATCCTTCTCCGAGAAATCTTCCTCCTTTTAAGACGCTACCCAACTCATTAAAACAGCTTTCTACAATCAGATACCCTTTGAACATCCTGCAATATTGCAACAAAGTATCAAAATCCATTTTATCCAACGGATCACAGACCACACCTAAATTATTTTTTTTCATTGATAACACACATATATACTTCACATTAAAAGTTTTTGCTAAGGCAATAAGCTGTGGTAAATCTTCAATATTTTTGTGACTTGCAACCCAGTTTATCGCTACCGTCAAACGCGACATCGAAAGAATTTCTAATGCTTTTTTTGAATATTGAAATCCTTCTCTCGTAATTTCATGTATCCTTGCATTTGATCCATTCAAAGAAATATAGCAACAATCTAGCCCAGCTTCTTCCAAACGCTTTGCATACTCCACCGTCATTCCAACGCCAGATGTAGATATCGCCGTACGTATTCCTTTTTTATGAGTATACGCTATTATCTCCACAAGATAAGGATAAACTAACGGTTCACCACCACTAAACTGTACTTGTTTTGTACCAAGTAAAGCCAATTCATCTATGTACTTATATATAGACCGTGGCTCCAATTCATAGCGTTTGCCATATTCACGAAAGCAAATCGGGCATTTTAAAGGACATTTCTCTGTTACAGAAATATTCACACTATATGGGGCATTATAACGCCTTTCTTTTCTAATCACAAAGTTACACCTCATCTCTATTTTTCTACCTGCACTATCTTACACCAAAGCCCCATATTCAATCCTTTTTTCACGGACTATTCACTTCACTTTTTTACCCCAATAAATCGTTGCTCAATCCAGTATCTATCGCAGAAGTGTCAACTTTGTGTTTATAATATCTTAAATTCGCTTGTTTGTCAATATTTTTTGTGAATTTTTCCGCTGTTCAATACGATTAGCAAATAGTTTTTTCTGTAAAACTGTATTTTGAAGTTGCTTCTATAGTTCTAATAGTTCGATTTTTCATAAAATCATTTTGGATTACGGTAGCATACCGATTTTTCTCACTCTTTCCTAAGATAAACAACACTCTTTCGTTGTCGTCTTTACCGTCCCTGTCAAACGTACTCGAGAAATGGTTCTCATCCCAGGGATTTGTTTATTGTTAAAGATTGATCGAAAGAGCCCCTATTGTCAATATTACACTTGAAGCGGATAATGATACAGCCGCGATATTCTTGCTCTTAACTCCCTACCAAAAATTACACGTATTTGGCACGACTCTCGCTCACCAATCATAATAGGCAAAATAAAAAAGTTTATTTATATGCATATCATATATTGTTATAATAGCCTAATCTAATCGTGAAACCGCAGGCCATAGTCCGTGATCATGTCATTTCCAACTCAGAGTCCTTACCGTCTGGTAGCCATGTATTTGCATTTCCTCGTATGTATCAAAACACATCATCTATCCCCACTCAACGAATTTTATTCCTGTTGTCGCTAATCATTTTGCTGATATCATTGGTTTAAAGGACACTTTTTATTGAGACTATCCCATGTAGAGCCTGAGAGACACCAACGACGCGAAGGCTGCTAGTATTTCTCTGGACCTGCTTCTTAGTGAAGTGGCTGCGTGATCTCAAATCCACCAATAAAACGGATGCGGATTTCCTCTTTAGAAAACACGGTGATTCTTTCAATGATACGGTACACTAAGGTATCGGAGTATTCTGTCAGGTCGAGATTCTCTGCAGAAATTAACCCCATGACTTCTTTGACCTTGGATTCCATTACCTCGGAACGCTCTGCAGCGCATTCAATCCGCTTTTTCTGCCGCTTCAATTTGAGGATGGTCTCGCTGATTTTTTTCAGCTTATGGTCAATGATGTCGTTTTCGTCAACCACCAGAACCAGCAGCCGGTCAAATTCTATTTCCAGTTCCTTGATTTTGTTCTCTATCACAATGGGGCTGGCTTCTTCTTTTTCTCCGGCAATGCAGTGTATCAGGGCATCCTGCAGCGTCGAAGCCATTTCTTCCTGCTGCCCCTGAACCAGCGAACGGATAGCTTCCAGTATGGCAGTGTGGAGGGCGGTTTCTTCAAGGCTGGGTGAATTTCCGCAGGATTTCGGTCCGAACTCCAGCCGGTTGATGCATCGCCAGACGATTTGCTTCCGCCCGTGGATGCTCCATGTCACCCTTCGGAAGTAGCAGCCGCAGTTCCCGCAGACAAGTCTTTCTGAAAGGGCGTATTTGCTGGTAAACCGCCCACGGTTGGTCTTGGCTTTCTTGGTGTTGGCGGGCTTTTTACTTTTCCTACGGGCTATTTCCTCTTGAATTTGATAAAACATTTTCCTCGGAATGATGGCCGGATGATTGTCCTTGATGTAGTACTGCGGGAGTTCTCCATTGTTCTTCTTGACCTTGCCTTCCACGAAATCTGCCGTGTAGGTTTTCTGCAGCAGGACGTCACCCATGTACTTTTCATTCTGCAGGATGCGTTGGATGGCTTCCGTGCTCCAGTTTTGATTGCCGGTGGCGGTTGGAATGCCCATGCTCTCCAAGGTTTCCTTTATGGTACGCAGGCTATCGCCATTTAAGTAATTTTGAGCAATCAGCCGGATGATCTTCGCTTCTTCAGGTACAATTTCCGGCTCACCATCCGGCCCTTTGCGATAGCCTAGGAAGTTTTTATATCGGAAACTGAACCTGCCCTGTCGGTAGCCCATGCGGATGCCCTTGGTCACGTTGCCGCTGATGGATTCGCTCTCAGCCTGGGCGAAGGAACTCAGGCAGGTGAGGATCATCTCGCTGTTCATATTCGAGGTGTCAATGTTTTCCTTCTCAAAGATGACCGGAATGCCCCAGCTTTTGAGGATTCGCACGTGCTTAATGCAATCCAGGGTGTTACGGGCAAAGCGGGAAATGGATTTCGTCAGGACGAGGTCAATTTTCTTCTTCCGGCACAGTTCAATCATCTTGTTAAATTGCTCTCTTTTCTTGGTACTGACGCCTGAGATCCCATCATCCGCAAAGATTCCGGCCAGCTGCCATCCCTCATGATGGGTAATCTTATCCGTGTAATAGGCCACCTGCACCTCAAAGCTGTTCTGCTGTTCTTCTTCCTCGGTGCTGACCCGGCAGTAGGCCGCTACCCGCAGTTTCCGTTTTCGCTTTCGAAGGTCACCCAGCAGAGGGTTCGCCGGGATTTCTGTAACTGTTTTTTGTGCCATGGAGACATCTCCTTTCAAACCACAATATCGTTCAGCAGGCGAAGCTGTACAGATGCGTCCGGCTGCAAAATCACCTGTTTCACAGCCCGCTCAAAAAGTTCCCGATCCAGGGTCGTGTCATTGCTGTGTGCCTGAAAGAGAGCTTTCAGGGTAATGGTCAGATGGTCTGCTTCCTTGATGGAGCAGGTTTTGTATTTTTCAGCGACACACTCAAAAATGAGAGGGAGCAGTTCATTCGGATCCACCTCCCGCTGATTCATCGCCTGATTGATTTCATTTGTCAAGCGGGCTGCCTGTATAGACAGGCTATTGCACGGAATGGATATTTGCTCTACGCTTTGAGGAGTACGACAAATTGCGAGTAGTTTATCCGTGACTGCTTGCAGCAAATCACGATCGGTAGTACCAATGCGTTCACCACATTTTTTGCAGTCCCAGCGTATTCGCGGAAATTTTTGGGTCATCCTATACATACTGCTCCCGCAATTACTGCAGACCAGCTTTTTTGAAATAAATACGATAGAAGATTGAGTGGTTGCCCGCTGTTTTCTCATAGAGATAACCGCAGAACCTGTTTCTTTGCTGATGATAGAAGGGTAGTCGTCAGAGTTCCAGTACCTCTTGTCATCCAGCATTCTGGCAATCATGTTTTTGTTCCAATGCACAACGTTTCCGCGGTAGCACATTCCGGTTTGTTCTGCGTAATTCGCCAAGTGTTGTAGGGAAGTACCATTCAGGTAACCGGAAAATAGTTCTTGAAGTAAAGCGCTTTCTTTTGGAAGGATCGTAATCTTTCCGTCTGCCATATGATATCCGAATGGAAAGTACCGGATCTTTTTCATGAATGAACTCTCCTTTCCTCCAGAATTAACCCGTTAATGAGTTGGAAGCAGAACTTTTCCTGATGAACGGTGATTTGTCTTACCATACTCTGAAAAACGGAATCTTCAAATTTCAGCATAGGGTTTGTGTCTTTCAGTAAGTCTAGCAACAAGCGAGTTCCATCGATGGTACTGCTGATCTCGTCCGGTTCTTGAAGCTGCTGTAATTCTCGCCGCAGCTTTTCGATGTTTTTATTATTGCAGTTGACTTTTTTAATAAAAATAGCAGAATCGATATACCCCTTGGTCTGTAACTTTGTGAGTGAATGATTCTGCTTAATGAAATCAGAAATTTTTTCGTCTAGAGATTTTATGTCTGGTCTGATGCGTATGGCTTTTGCTTGCAATTCAATCATCTGAAATAGCATGGTTTTTAGGATATCAATATTATCCAACAATTTATTATGAATGGATAAAAAAGCAGAGTAAGCTTCTTCTTCGTAGAGAACAGGCATACGGCATAAGTCTTTGTTCTCTTTATGTAAGGCGCAGGACCAGCGATTCTTGCCACTATAATGATGTTTGTGAAAATTGGATCCGCATGCTCCACACCGCATCATATTGCTTAGCGCTACCTTTGGCGCTCGACTTTTCATGGTATATGGAGCCCTTCTCTTCTGGAGTAATTCCTGTACAGAATTGAAAATTTCTCTTGAAATAATGGCCGGATGCGAATTCTGAATATAATACTGGGAAATCTCGCCCTTATTTCTCTTTTCCCTCAAAGGTAATTCATCGGGGGTGTAGTATTTCTGAACCAGTGAATCGCCAACATATTTTTCATTGGAGAGAATATATTTTATCCTTGAAGGGCTCCAATGACCCGACGCTTTTTTATCTGTCTTCAAACCTGTTTCGTTTAGAGTTCGGGCAATTTCTGTTGTACTTTTTCCTGTGAGATAACTGCTGAAAATGTATTCAACAATCGGTACCTCCTGAGAATCAGGAATTAATGTTCCATTTTTTAGGTAATAGCCGAGTGGTGCACTGCAGGTAATAAAATCGCCGGATTTCATCCGGCGCCGGTAGCTCCACTTCAAGTTCTTCGAAATGGAGAGGGATTCCTCCTGTGCGGCAGATCCCAGAATACTTAAGAGCATTTCGCTGCCCATGTTTCCGGTATCGATGTACTCTTTTTCAAATTCCACCGCGATACCAAGCTGTTTGAGTTCCCGCACCGTCTGGATGCAGTCAATGGTATTGCGGGCAAATCTGGAAATGGATTTGACCAGAATGCGGTCAATTTTTCCGACACGGCAGTCGGCCAGCAGACGCTGAAAATCGTTCCGCTTGTCGGCTGTGGTGCCGGAAACTGCTTCGTCAGCATAAAGGCCGGCAAACTCCCATTCGTCTTTGGATTGGATGAAGTCCGTGTAATAGGCCACCTGAGTGGCAAAGGAATTCAGCTGATCCACTGAATCACTGCTCACACGGGCATAAGCTGCAACCCGCAGCTTTTTTGCCTGTTCGACTATAGGTTGTATGATTTTAACTTCTGGCATTTTTGCCACTCCTTTTCGGCTGGACATTCTTTTGTCACACCAAAGACTACCACAACCAGTTCTGGATAGCTATCACGACAACCGCTAAATATGGCACTGCAAGACGCCGTACTTTTCGGCAATAGCAACATTCGTCTGCCGACAGTTATCCAGCGTTAATTTCCCCTGCTCGCATAGTCTTTTCAGAAAAGTGTATGTAACGTAATACTTTATTTCATTTATCAGCCGTTCACTCGGCATTACAGGGTCAAATGGATTTCCCATGATCGAATCTCCTAGTGCATAAAATAATCCGGGCCTTTCTTTGCCCGGATAAATTCTTCTACGTCTTCGATTTTTCCGGTGATACGAAGGTTTGGCAGGGCGTCCAGTACAGCGCGGTGATACCGCTCTCCGGGGGCTGCCCGATAGTCCAGAATGCTTACCACGCATGTATCTGTCTCGGTGCGAATGGCCCGACCGAATCCCTGCCGAAGTTTTACCTGCATATCCGGTATGACTACCGTCCGGATGTAGTCCTGTAAGGTGGGATACCGCTCCCGCTCCGCTTCGCTCAATGGATCGGGAACAGGGAAGGGCAGACGCACGATGATCAGCGAAGACACCATGTCGCCGGGAAAATCCACACCTTCCCAACAGGAGCCTGCTGCGAACAGCACGGTGTTTGGCGCTTGCTTAAACTGGTGGATGACGTCCTGCGCGTGCCGCCATACTTCCATAAGCGGGAAGGACAATTGCTCCTTCACCTGATTGTAGACAGCGCTCATCAGAGAATAAGAGGTAAAAAGCACCAGCGTGTGGCCGTAGGTAGTTTCTATTAACCTACAGATCTGCTCCGCCAGATACTTGACTTCCTGTTCACTGCCCATTGACAATTTCGGCTGGTCTTCGGGAAAGTATAACAGGCAGTTTTCTTCATAATTGAAAGGCGAAACCGCGACGAAATCTTCCAGTCGCTGGTTTGCGGACAGCCCCATAAGCTGCCGGGTCCTGTCAAAGCTGCCGCCGGCCATGAGGGTGCCGGAAGTCAAAATGGCGGGTGTGGATTTCATCCACAGCGCCTTGGACAGAAGTTCCGACATCTCCCGGCTGGCAGCGCACAGACTGGGGATTCCGTTCCGATCGTATTGGATGTAGAGAATGTATTTGCGATCTCCGGTGAAAAAGAGGTTGAGAACCTGTTCCGTCGTTCCCAGCCGGTAAAGGATCCACCGGGGAAGATGCAGGGCCAGCTGTTTCTGAAGCTGCCGGAGGAAAGAGAGGCAAGCCCGAAGGGCTGCTTCCCGTTCCGGCGTTAGGACAAATGCAGTGCGCTGCGCATCTTCCAGCAGTTCGCCCCGGCACATAGCCTGTACGAGGGCGTCAAACTTTTCTTTCAGCCGCTGGGCCGTAAGGGTGTGCTTTTCTTTTATCAGCAGCGTGCAGAGTTCATGGAAGTCTTCCGTCGACAGGCTCTTTCCGTACATCTGACGGGCGGCGTCCGGCAGCTTGTGGGCCTCGTCAATCACCAGGGCCCGGTAATCGTTGAGAAGAGGACGCATTTCCTGCAAACGGTGGGCGGCGTCGGCTAGCAGATAGTTGTGGTTGCAGATCTGGATGGAAATTTCCGCACTTCTGGCTTCTTTCAGGTATTGGTGGTATCGGCAGGTACTTCTCAAAGGGCAAGTTTTTTCACAGACTTTTGGGACGCATACCTGGCGCCGATCAAATCCGCTGAGGCCGGCAACGGAGTCCAAGTCGTAATGGGTGCGCAAGGAGAGCAGAGCCTCCATCTGTTCCGCATTCTTTTTCTTATCTTTCACAGCTTCCAAGCGCTGGGAAAGACGGGCGTCGCAGACAAAGCGTTCCTTGCCTTTTCGCACCATTGCCCGGATGGGCTTGGAGATGATGCGGTTCTCTAGAAAAATCCGGGATAAAAATGGAATGTATTCTCCAATGATAGCGTCCTGCAAGGCGACGCTGGAGGTGGAGACCACCACGGACTGGGAACCGGCAGGCGCATGGGGCGCGAATTTTTTCAGCAAAATGCAGGCGGTCAGATAGGCATAGGTTTTGCCGATCCCGACGCCTGCATCGCAAAGGACGATATTGTTTTGAAACAGGGTGTCCATCATGGTGTAGCAGAGGGCGATTTGTTCTTCCCGCACAGCCAGCCCGTTTTGGGGCAGAAGCGTTCGGAAGATCCGTTCTATCTCCCTATAGGTCTGCTCTTTTGAAATTGATCTGTTCATTTCGGCACATTCTCCTTGGCCTGTTGGCGGCAAACTAATGCGGCGCAGATTTTCTGCGCCGCACGGATTCGCCGTCAACGGCAATCTGAATAAAGTAGTGGATTTTGATGCGCCGTATTTGCAGCTCGCCCCCCGGCAACCTCTTGGGAACCATGCGGGCAGGCTTGCAGTTTACAAGCCGTTCACTGGCTCTCCAGGGGTCTTGCTGATTACAACCCAAGGTCGGCCAGCCCATCTGACGTGTGGGCAAACGATAGCGTGTATCATAATCTCCCGCCCGAGGTTGTGGCAAAAAGGGCAACTACGCCCTCTTTCCGGTCAAAATGAATCGCTCAAAGCCAAACAACGCAAGCTGCCGTCTCAAAGAAGAGAGGCAGCTTGCGGCTGGGCTTGTCCTGGCGCTTTTTCCGAAGCCCGCATACTGCGGACTTTTCAGTCGCTCGCTCAGGCGGGAACGTACCCGCATGGCTGGTGTTCATTTTTCAAGCTACAAGTGAACGTCTTTTTCCCCGTTCATCCTATAGCCCAGGAAAAAGGCCGGATCGTGACATGAAATTAGGAGAAAAACTTCTTTTTCAGGCGGGAGATACGCTGCCGGACTGCTGTTTCCGTCAGTCCAATTTTTTTCGCGATCTCTATACTGGTGTAGTCCTGTAGTTTATACAGGATGATCTGTAAGGTAAGTTTGTCCTCTTTGGAGAGAATACGCAGCAGCTTCGCGTTCTCAATACTATCCAGCAGGGCTTGCGTATCTTCTACGGGCAATTCAATATCCTGTGCAGATATGAGATCCACAAAGGGCGACCATTCCACCTGACGCTGCAGGTATTGGCGCTCTTTATTGAACTGTGCCCAATCGTATGTATGCAGGCGTTGGATGGTGTCCTCGTCCACGCCGAGCTTTCTGAGTTCTTTTTCTTCAGCTTCTTTCCAGCGGAGCCATTGTCTTTCCGCTTTGGATTTGTTATAAGCCATGGTTGTTTCCTCCGATCAATCTGAAATTTGGGAAAATTCAGATTGTCGGAGGCGGCGGTCTGCCACTATGCGTTCTTATCTGTGATTGCTTTTTGCAGATATGAAAAAAGCATACCCGTTTTTTACAGGGTATGCTAGGTGGATTTACTTCATCGTTGCAGCATAACGAGGGAACGATATTGCAGATCTCATGATAATTTTAACCCTTCCCTCTACATGTCCGAAACATCTGGGTTATAACAGTTATTTTTATAAAGTCTACCTTGATGTTCATGAGCGCTTAGTTCACAGATAGACAAAATAATTCGAACTTGAATCTCTATAGACCGTGTACGGGTGCTGTACTGACATAGTATATAGAAAGATTGATGCCATAAACATAAGTCACTCATACAAGTAATTTTCAATTCTATAATTCTACAAAATTATAACAGATAAATTGGTAATAATCAAATGAAATTAAAAAGCTGTTTTGCATTGAAACTAGATCCAGTCTTATGATGATATTGTAAATTAAAGGCTGACTGCGTATGAATAAAATATTATTAAAAATTCTGAAATTCAATCAAATTTATTAAGCATATTGACAAATTCGAAAGCTAATGGTACTCTAATGGCATAGGAGAATGGTATAAGTTTACATTAAGTAGATCCAGTCTGTTTAAAAATATTAAAGGTACCTGAAAAATTCTTGTTGAGAAATTCACGCTTTTAAAGGTGATTTATATCCATAATATCGGAAGTAAATTAATATATCAGGGATAAATACAATTGGTAAGACATACGATGTAGTTCGGCTGTTAGTTGGATGAAAGTGTTGTATCATGGAAAAAATATTTTACTGAAATTTGTTTACATGTCAGATATCTTTAAAATAATATTTCCATACAGTAAATAATCAAATTCTGATGTGGTTTTGTTGTTACGTAGAGAAAGGATGGAATTAAAGATGAAATTATTGCCAGTATCTGAACCAACAATTCGTTATTCACCTTCTATTGACCATTTTTCATCCATTTTAAACCTGCATATTGATAAAACCCTTCCTTGGATAATTGAAAATTACATTGAAGTGGTGTTTAATTCATCACCTGGTGCAAATTACTTCCTTGCAGAATTTCTGGATATCTATAAATTTTGGTGGAATTGCCCATTTATCACGGTATCTCGAATGGAAAGAATTTTGGTTGATGATCTGGTGTCGACTATTAAGAATGCCATTGATAGAGGATTATATGTTATGGTTGTGATAGATACATATTATATAAGTGAATATGTCACATATCAAAGAGAACATATACCTCATGAAATTTTCGTCCATGGGTATGGAGACAACTTCTTTTTTGTGTCTGACTATTTTGACTTTAATTCTTGTCGAGAAGGCATTGCACCTTTTGTTGAGTTTAAAGATGCATATTATGGCCTTGCAAAAACCGAAAAAGATTATCTTAACGGGATTGTTTTTTTTAATCCTAATGAGGCAGTTATCAAAAATGGTAAACCCGATTTACAATTTCAAACGAGTGACGAAGGGATGATATATGTCCCTGATAAAAAATTAATCAGACAAAAAATTGAAGGTTTTTTATCATCTTCACCTCTAATTTTGGCTAGTTATCCAAATGAGTTTGATCCATGCTTTGGATTTAGAACTGGTTTTTTTGCATTTATTGACATGGTCAATGAAATATCCGCGGATACGATCCCACTGCTAAAAAAACCGCTCTGTCTAGTCTTTGATCATATCAGGCTCATGTCTATTCGCATCCAATATCTTGAGAAATTCTATCATTTGCCAATTTGTTCACTATATAACCAATGTTTAGAGATAGAAAAAAGATGTTCGATTCTGAGAAATAAGTACTTTAAAAATATAATTGCAAATCGTGTGGATACCTCAAATATTAAAAAGAGCATATATGATCTTCTCTGGGACTATAGGTTATTGATGGAAAAATTAGTATTGGAATTGTAGGAGCTAGAGGACCTCTTTGAATTTCATTTAAAATGTTGGGCACCCAAATCCCCTGATTTCCAAATACCCCACAGGATAGCTGTTTTGGCGGACGGAATCATCGGAGTTGCCCTCAATCGTATAAATTCTTCCGTTCTCCACTTTCTCGACAATGCCAACGTGATCGGCGTCGCCGGCCAGACCGTTAGAGACCCAGTCAAAGAAAATGATATCCCCGGGATTTGGAACATAGTCCCGCTCCTGCCACTGGCCGTGTTCCTTAAACCAGGCCATGCCGCCGCTGGTACAACCAGCAAACTTTGGGATGATACCAGAACTTATGTACCCGCATTCATTGGCGCACCAAGAAACAAAACAAGCACACCATTCCACTCGTGTCTCAAAACCATACCATTTCCAATATGGGTAGCCGCCAACATTGCCAACCTGCGAAAGCGCCACCGATACGATGTCGCTGCCACCACCGGTGATCCCATAGAGGACCTGTGTCCAGAGTTCTTTGTTCTCATCGGATAAAAGTTCGGCAAGCTGGCGGCGTTGATTTTCATCGAATCCATATTCATCGGCCATTTCCAGAGCCGTCTTGTGATCGACGGTAATGTGCAGGTACTTGCGGGTAACGGTGGATTCCGTCTCTGTAATATTGCCGTTTCCGTCATCTGTCTTCACAATCACTTTTTCGGTCTTGGTATCCATTTTGGACGAGATCATATTCATCTGCCAGAAGATATCTGTCAGAATCTTCTTTTTAGCCTCGTCCATGGTGGCTACCTCCTGCGCGCCTGTCGGATCGGTGGCGGTTTTCACGGAATAAACGGCAAGCACTTCCGGCCATACGGCGCGGGAACCGGAAATCTCCAGCACATCGTAGCTCTGAGCGGATTCCGTCTCGTTCAGTCGATTCTGGTAATCCAGACTGATTTCCTGCACGACGGACGGCATGGTCATGTCGTTCCCGGAATCCTCGCCGCTGAAAAAGATACCAAAGCAGGAACCCACAACCAGAGCGATCAGGCAGATCAGAAGGATAATGACCACAGCCACCCATCCACCGGCAGCGATGGCGGCGATCAAACCTTTCACTGCAGCGATCGTGGTTTTGACCGCCGTCACGGTTACATGGATCGCCGCCTTTACGCCCGTCACCGTCGCTCTTGCTGCAGCTTTGGCGGCCTGGGCGGACGCCTTGGCCGATTTTGCAGTGGCCTGCGCTGTTTTTTGCGCCGTCTTGATCCCCTTGACGCTTTGCTTTAAGCTTTTCAAGGATCGGTCGGCGGTTTTTACGACCTTCTGCGGCTTGCCCTTGACGGTTCGGACTGCCGCATGCTTTGTCCGAATTTTAGAGGCAGCGCTTTGCGCGGCATCCATCGTTTTGCCGGTCGCATGCTTCGCTTCGGAAAGCGTGCGGGAAAAGTCCTGTTTCTCCTTGATTTTCCGGGCTGTGGCCTGCGCCAGCTTTTTCCCACCACGGTAGGTCAGGCTTGCACCTTCCCTGGCGGTGGTCTCCGTACCGGACAGCATCTGATCTCCGGCATTGTTGGCGGGAGCGTTTGAGGATTCTCCACGCTGGCCGGCGAATGGCGTCTCTTTTATTTCAGATATGGATTTTTCCTTGGATTTCAGCCACAGGTCTTTCGGGGCTTTAGCTGCATGCTCCATCAGTTTCGGCTTTACGTCTTCAGCTTTTGTTTTGATTTCTTTCAATAGCATACCTCCAAATAAAAAATGCAGGGGGCCGAAGGCGGCCCCCTGTTGCAATATAATTTCATCTATGGTTACGCCCCTCTCAGCACTTCATCCGGCTTGGTGGTCATCAACTGGTACAGACGCGTGTTGCGGGGGAAGCTGTTTTCGAATGGCACAATGTTTCCGGCGCAGCGGATCAGGCCGCAGCCGGCCGCCACATTGGTGATGTAGCTGAGCTGGTTTTCAGAAATATGCAGAAGCCCGGCCAGCTCGTCCCGATCGGTGGCGGATTGATTCAGGAGAATGAGGAATTCGCTGTTGGCCAGCATGAGACGGGCGGTATCGGAACGGAGAAGCTCCTCGACGTTCTGCGTCAGCCCTGTCACGAGGCCGTTGTATTTGCGGATGCGCTTCCACAGCTTGTAGAAGAAATCGGCGCTGTACGCATACCGGAACAAAAGGTAAAATTCATCGGCAAAGACCCATGTGGTTTTTCCTTTCTTCCAGTTCTGGATCACACGGTTGAAGATGGCGTCCAGCGTGACCAGCATGCCGATGGGCATGAGCTGCTCGCCAAGCTCCCGGATATCGTAGGCGATGATCCGGGCTTTGGTATCCACATTGGTGCGCTGGGCAAAAGTGTTCAAACTGCCGGTGATGAACAGTTCGGAGGAAAGCGCCAGCCCTCTGGCTTCCGGCTCCGGCTGCTTCAAAAGGGTGTGATACAGATCTTTCAGGGTAGGCGCCTCGCCCTGATAGTTGTTGATCATGTATTCCCGGTACACGTCATAGGTGCATCGGTCGAGGATGGACTTCTCCTTTGCGCTCACGTTGCCGGCGCCTACCAGCTGCTCGAACAGGGAGAGGATGAATTCGGACTTTTCGATCAGCGGATTGCGTTCGTCGCCGTAGGCCTTGTCCATATCCATGGCGTTCAGGTGGGTGTCCGAAGAGGCGGATACCCGGATCACTTCACCGCCGAGGGCCTCGACAAGGAAGCCGAATTCAGATTCCGGATCCAGAATCAGGATATCGTCGTTGGTGGAAAGGGCGATGCTGACGATTTCTTCCTTGGCGGAGAAGGACTTGCCGGAACCGGAAACGCCGAGGCGAAAGCTGTTTCCGTTTAAGAGCTTGCGGCGATCCACCACGATCATGTTCTTGGAAACCGCGTTTTGCCCGTAGTAGATGCCGCCGGTCTGAAGGATCTCCTGCGCCCGGAAGGGGATCAGCACCGCGGTGCTTTCCGTAGTCAGGGTGCGCAGCGCGGAGATCCGCCGCAGGCCGTAGGGCAAAACCGTGTCCAGACCGTCCTTTTGCTGCCAGCGGAGGACGCTCATCTGGCACAAGTGCTTGCGCGCTGTGGTGAGGATCGTTTCGGTATCGCTGTCCAGCTGCTCCTTGGAATCCGCCAGATGAACCATGGTCACAAGGCCGAACATCATGCGCTGGTCGCGGTTTGTTAAGTCATCGAGCAGCTCCTTCGTCTCTTTCCGCTGCTGCTCCATATCATAAGGGAGAACAGCCGAAAAGTTGTTGGCGGCGTTCTGCTTGCGCTGCCAGTTCGCCGCGTTCGTCTCTACACCCAGGAGCTTGTTCTGGATTTCCCGCACCGCTTCGTCGGTGGGAACCGTCAGAATATCGATGGAAAGCATAAGGCTACGATCCATGTCGCAGAGCTCTGCAATCATGGAATCCTTGATGTAGGAAGCGTAATCCTGCAGATAGAGGACGCGGCCCCAGCGGTCGTTGAGACGAAAATGGTCTTTGTGAAACTCCATGCTGTCGGGGCACAGCCAATCCTTGAAGCTGTGCCCTTTTTGCATGTGTTCTTTCAGGTCAAAGGCAAAAGCGGCAGGCTCATTGCCTTTGAAAAAGTCCCGGAAGATCTGCAGGCGCGACGCAATATCCAGTTCCCGCCCTATGGAGGAAAGCTGGGCAAGGTGGGTGATGAGGTCTGTGCCCACACGGGAGAAATAGGTGCGGGCTTCATCGATATTCCGCTTCGCCACGGTGATGGTGATGTAGCGGTCCTGCACGACGCTGCTGCTCACGCCGGTGACTGTGGAAAGCAGCATCTCGTTGTACTCTTTCCGGTAGGGATCCAGCCCGTCCTCTTTCATCGGAAGCAGCAGGGATTTCTCAAACTCTGCCTTGTTGACCTTCCGGTTGTTGATGGTGATCTTGGCGGAAGCGCCGGAATCCAGCGCGTTGAGTAGCTCGGCATAGTCGAGAAACATCGCCGTTTTGTCGTCTTTGCCGGCGATGCTGTAGTTGATATCGGTAAAGGAAAAGGTCTTGGAAAACCGTCTTCCCACCTGAAAAATCCCATCCGGCCAGATTCGCTGGATGGGAATAGCGTCCTGTACGGACTTCGGGATCGTAAATTTCTCTTTTTCTGCTTTCGCTGCTTTGCTGAGCGTTTTACTTATAGGCATCCTTCCTTTTCTGAGAGATTTTTGAGATTACGGTTCTTTCTCAGCCGATGGCTGGGAATTGCGGCCTTTCCGCTTGCGGGGAAGCTTTTCTCCTTCAGCGATGGCGTCCTTCATGGCGTCGAAGTAGAGACTGTCGGATTTAAACACCAGCTTTTTGGGATAGAGAAATTCCGACTTAAGCCAGGCCCAAGCCGCCTGTTCGGCGGTCATGCCGTGGTATTTGAAAAAACCGCAGGCTGCAAAGGGGGCGGCCCCGAGAATGCACATCCAGCCCACTTCCTCGCTGCCGACCAGCGGGCGCAGGCCGAAGTACAGTCCAACCGCCACGCCTACAGCCAGCAGAGAACAGATGAACTGCCGGGCAGAGAGCCCGAAGAAGATGGACTCCTGATAATCCCGGATTTCCTTTGGCACTTTGACTTCGATAAAAAACCAGCTCCTTTAAAAAATAGGTTGAATTTATCCTATTTTTGAGTATAATAGAAGTAGGAGGTGTTACAAATGACAGTGAACACAAAGAATCTTGTTTCCATTACAGAAGCAAATCAGAACTTTTCCCGTGTTGCGCGCTTGGTGGACGAAAACGGCGCAGCCGTGATCTTAAAGAACAATGTCCCGCGGTATGTGCTGTTGGAATTCAGCCAGGCAGAGCAGGAGCAGCTTGCGGAAGACGAGGATATTCTGGCCGTATCCAAGCGGCTGATCGCCAAGAACCGCCGCGCTTATGAGGAGTTGGCCAAATGAAAACCTTATCCAAAAATCAGGTGACGGCTTTGCATTCCGCGCTAATCCGGGAATTCGGAGGCATCGACGGGATTCGGGACGAAGGGCTGCTGGAATCCGCATTGGCCGCACCGTTTCAAACGTTCGGCGGAGAACCGGTGTATCCGTCTCTGCAGGCCAAAGCGGCACAGCTTGGCTTTGGCCTGATACGCAATCATCCCTTTGTGGATGGGAATAAGCGTATCGGCGCGCATACCATGCTGGTTTTCCTGGCGGTGAATGGGATCGAGCTCCGTTATGAACAACAGGAATTGATTGATATTGTTCTATCCGTCGCTGCCGGCCAAATTGACCGGCAGGGGTTGCTGCAATGGATATTAGATCATGAATGAACGAACAGGTTCTGCGGTTTTCCGCAGGGCCTGTTCGCTTTTTGGATGTGTTACAGCCCCAACAGCTCCTTGACGATCCGGTCGCTCATTCGCACGGCGCCGACCAGAACAAGCAGGTTAAAGATCAGCTCGCCCACGTAGCTCCATACGGCGGTAACCGCCGAGACGTCGGGATCGACCGCCGGTGGAGAGGCAGCCATAATCGAGAAGATGATGCAGGCAAGCGCAATAATCGCCCCTTCGAGGCAAACGCCTGCATAGGAACGCAGGAAGTTTTTCCCAACATTGCTGGTGGGTTCCCCTGCGAAACTGGACATGGGAATTGGGGCGATAGCCGTATACATGTACAATTTGAACATCCGACTATACACCGTCAGGATCATAATGAACGCCAGCACCGTGATGAACAGCCCGCCTATCAGCGTGACTGCCCATAGGGGAATACTGTCCCAAAATCCAACTTGGTTGATCTTGTCGATGATTTCCTGTGGGAGTGCAGCGTCACTGTTCCCCGACAGTCCGGATCTCATGATGATCGTGGAGACCATCCCTTGAATGATTTGAAAAATCGCCAGCATGAGATCGAGGCCGTAAGTTACAGCGGCTTTTGCCAAGGCGAAACGAATAAACAATTTGAAAGCATGTTCCGGGCGCTTCAAATCGGCTGCGCTCGAACAGGTCTTGACCACGCCGACGGCAAAAAACAGTACCAGCAGCCCGAATCCAATGGCTTTCAAGGCCCCGTTGATGTCCAGCATGACCTGCCAGATTCCGCCGCCTTTGAAGGTCGCGGGATCTTGGGTAAGCAGTGTCCAGATTTCCGCCAGCTTGTCATTCCATGTTTCCAGCGCCGAATTCAAGTTATCAATAATCCAGTTTCCAGCTGGTCACCTCCTTTTAAATAAATAGAAGGGGGCGCTCCGTATAGAACGCTCCCTTGCGTAATGAACAGGGAATCAAGCGGTGATCAAGTCGAGGATTTCTTTCGCAAAGGTGACAACCAGCCCGCCTGCCAGCGTTAGAAAGCCCTGCGAACGCTGAGAGGGGTCATGGCTCTGGAAGGAAAGACCTACCTGTACCACACCCCAGCCTAACAGGATCAGACCGATGGCGCGGATCAAGGAAAAAATGAAGGTAGAGAGATTATTTACGACTGCCAGCGGGTCACCGGCAGCAAAGACGGTTGTTGAAAGACAGCAGAAGCACAGAACCACGGCGATGTAGGCGGAAAAACCAAATCGTCCATTTCTGCCGAGAGAAAGCGTATTCTGTGGCCTGCGATTCTTCTTGGGTGCTTTCTTAAAAGCAATTTTGAATTTCTTCAGAAGCATTCCTCCAATTCAATATGTGTTTATTTACGATTTCATAAAATCATCCGGCTCCAGCAGTTCAAACTCGCCATACTGTTCTGGAGAGTAGTCGAGGTCATCTGCGGCACTCTTTGCCAGCGTGTAATCGTAGGGCGCGGCGCCGCCGTCCTCTGTCAGCCGGATGTTTGGATGGCGCATGAGATCGTATTTGTCATCCATCATGGGGCGTTCCCCGCGGACAAACAGGATCGCCTTGCGGTTATCCAGCATCCGTACTTCGTCGGGGGCGAGAAGCTCCCGACCCGTCTGCTGGTCGTTGATGCTGAAACTGCCGTTTCGTCCGCGGCTGTGGCCGTAGGTATTCGTGTCCAACGTCTCCTTGCCCATGAGCTCGGAAACATACTTGTGGGTTTCCTTTTCGTTCCCACCGAGATAGAGAAACTCGTCGCACAGGCCGACCAGCGATTCCCACTGCTCCTTGAACAGCGCCTTGATCTGCGCCATATTCTGCGCGATATAGCTGCAGAAGATATTGCGGCTTCGCATTGTGGAAAGCCAGGGCAAAAAGTTGTCCGTGGGCAGGGCGATGTTCGGCGCTTCGTCGATGAGCAAGTGAACCGGCACCGGCAGCCGGCCTTTGTATTTCCGGTCGGCTACAAAATACAGCGTCTGGATGAGCTGCCCGTAAATCATCCCCACAAGGTAATTGAGGGATTTATCCGAGTCCGGGATGCAGCAGAACAGGGCCACTTTTTTCTCGCCCATTTCCTCCAGATGAAGGTCGTCGGTGTAGGTAAGCCTTGCAATCTGCGGCAGGTTAAAAGCCGACAGCCGGACGCCGACGCTGATTAAGATGGATTTCAGCGTTTTGCCGGCGCCCATCTTAAAGATGTGGTACTGCTTGACAGCGATACTCTCCGGATCCCGCATCTCTAAACGGGCGAACAGGACGTCCAGAGGAGACTCGTATTCCTCATCTTCCTCCCGTACTTCCGCGGCGGCCAGCATCTCCATCACCGTGGCGAAGTTCTGTTCTTCCGGCGGCGCTTCATGCATGAGGTATAGGACCAAGGCCTGCAGAAGCGCCGTTTCCGATTTGGTCCAGAAGGGATCCGAACTCTGCGCCCCGGGCGGGGTGGTGGACTGAATGAGGTTTTCGATTAGGCGCAGCACGTCCTTGTCGTCCCGCACATAGGCTAATGGGTTGTAGCAGAAGGAGGCGTCGGGGGTTAACAAGTCAAACACCCGCACCTCATAGCCGTTGGATTTCAGCGCTCCGCCTGTTTTGCGCAGGATTTCGGATTTTGGATCGCAGACGACCAGCGAACACGTCCCGCAGTTGAGCACATTGGGAATGGCGTAGGAGCGGCTTTTGCCCGCGCCGGATCCGCCGATGACCAACACGTTGGTGTTGCGTTTGTGCTTGTGGCCGTCCATCCCCATCTGGAAATGCTGGGTCAAAATGAGGTTTTGTTTGGGATTTTTCTTGTCCCGGTACCGCTTGGCGATCCTGCACACGTTGCCCCACCTGGCGGAACCGTGCTCCGAACCCCTGCGGTAATGCTTGCGGTTGGCGGTTGCGGCAAGGGCGACAACCGCATATCCCAGCGTGAAGAACAACAGGCAGCGGGCGGAGTATTTCGTCCAGTGAACAGAAAAGGGGCTGTTCATGGAGGCGGAGAGCTTTTCCAGCAGATCCACAAGGTTCATCCCGTCGCGCCAGCTTCCGGCAACCAACAGGGCGGCCCACCAGACGATGGGCAAAGGCAGGAGCCATACCCACCAGGAATTTTTTTCTGTAGCTATCCCGCTGAAGAGGCACCCAGCCTTTCTTCACAGCAGAAAGATAAAACAATGCAGACGGTCTTGTCGGTTACCCCTCCTTTTTCAATAAAACAAAAAAATCCCGGAGTTGATGGGAGAAAAATCCCAAAGACTCCGGGCAAAGATTGTTGTTACACTTTATATCGTTCAGGTACACGCCGGTATTTCGCGCGGATGAGCTTTATGAGAAGACGATCAATGCCGCCGCAGCTTCGATCCGCCGCAAGATAGGCGTTTCGCATCCCGTTCAGGGACAGCGTGGCGTACTGGTGTTCTTCGTCGCTCAGATACAGCTTGCGCTTTGGCGCAGCGAGGGCTTTGTTCATAAGCGCCTGCAGTTTTCCGGACACTTCCGGGCCGATGGATCCCCGCGCGCTTTGAAGTGCTTTGACCAGTATGTTCCGGTCCCCGTAGGTCATTTTCACCAACCGCTGCCTTGTCATGGCGATTCCCTTCCTTCCGGCATTTAATCTTATTTTACTTTAATATAGCACAACGGCCTGCGAAAAGCTACTGCACAAAAGAAAACAAACGGAAAACGTTCAACGATCCGGCGCGTTCTCTGTTTTTGCTTTCGGCGCCTTGGCAGGCTTGGGCGCTGCGACGGAGAATTCATCCGGCTGGATGGCCTGCTCCAGATCCCGGAAGGTCCTCTGGATATCCCAGTTGATGGAATAGGCGGCCCGTTTAACGTCGCCCAAAAAGCCGCGCTTATCGTCCGCGCTCATTTCCGTATAGCTTTGGCACACCTTGTCAAAATGGAACGCAGAGGTATCAAGGCCGAATTTCTGCGCAACCACATACGCTGCGCAGTAAGCCTGAGCCGCATACGCCTGCCGATAGTAACCACTGCCCACCGCGTCGAAGCCGGCGTGGGCCTGCTCGCGGGCGATGGCGCAGATGGTGGCGGTTTCATCCATCCCATTGCGGACAAAAATGGTGCGCTGTCTCGGCACATACTGCGCCTGCACCCCTTGAGGAAGCTGGTCGGAAATCACCAGCGGGACCGGACTGTTTTCTATCATGGCGGCGATAACCTCTTCGGGCAGATGCTGCTGAGGCGGCAGGGGCTGCGGCCCTCTGGTCTGAGCGATGTCGTAGGCTTTGGTGATGATGGAGCCGATCCCTCTGGTGCCATCCTCTTTGGTATATTCCTGATCCGCATAGAAGGTATATCCTTTCTCACCGGAACGGATGGAGCGCCCGGCTTCCTTCCATTTGTCGAAGGTGCGGGGATGGGTGATTTCAGGATTCTGCGCATAGAGAAGCAGCAGGTTGCTGGTTTTCTGCGGGGTGCAGTCCGCCATGAAATGGAGGAATCCCCTCAGGGAATCGTCATCCTTGAACACTGACTCGGCCTGTGCGCTAACTCTCGACCAGACTTCCTCACGTTCAGCCTGCTTCATAGCGGCATATTCTTCCTTGGTGTACTGCTGTTCCGGCTGAGGCAGGACTTCCTGCTTTCTGCCAATCAAACTGGATAAATCGATAGGGCATTACCTTCCTTTCTGTTTTTCCTTTTTCTTCTGCTTGGAACGACCGGGGGTAGGATTCTGGTGTTCCTGCTGCTTGGATTTCCCTGTTTTCTTCTCCGCCTGCTCCTGCCGGATTTCCTGCAGCTGCTTTTTCACCGAGGGCTTATGCTCCGGCTCTTTAGGGCTTGTTAAGCCGGACGAAGAGCTTTTGCTGGGCGAGGAAGGCTCGGACGGACTCTTTTCCGCTGCCGGGGGATTTGATTCCTTCTCCCGGCCAGAAGTAAAATTTTCGGCGGCATCCTGCTGAGGCGGGCCGATATTGAAATCGTCCTCAAAGCCGCCCACCTCGAATTCCACTTCGCCCTGCTCGGTTTTGACGGTTTCCGTCTTGCCGGGGGCCGGGGCTGCGGGAGCCTGTTTTTCCTGCTCCTGTACGCTGGCGATGGTGGCTTCGCCGACCTGCGCCTTAACTGCGTCAAGACCGAGGTTGTCGAAAATGCGCTGGACTTTGGAGGCGTCGTCCGCGAACACCACCACTTCGATACGGTCGGCCTTTTGCTTATTCCGAATGGGGACGTATAGCAGGCCGTGCGTTTTGGCTTCTGTGGCGAACTCCCTCATATGTTCCGTGGGAATGTTAAAGAATTTGAATGGACGCTGTTCCCGAAGCATGCGCACAAGCCTCGTCTTGCCGTGGGTTTTCTTCTGGTCCTTCAGTACGGCATAGACAAACAGCGCAAAGTTTTTCGCCGCCATACCCGACAGCCTGAGCGCCATTTCTGTGCCTTCAAGTGTAAACCGAACAATCTGGTCGGCTGGATCGCTTCCGTAGTTCAGTCAATTCACCTTCCTTTCTGATTATTCCGATTGCGGGCTTCTTTCTGCGGATCTTCTTTTTTCTGCTGTTCTTCCAATCGCGCCGATTGCAGCCGCTGTTCCATCTCTATCGAATGGATTTCGATGTTCCGGCACAGCTTGACCGTGTGCCGCAGCTTTTTCAGCTGCGCTGTGCATACACCGATTTGCGGGGATTTTGGTTCATAGCGGTAGAGCTTCTGGCGCTGCTTTATCAGCACGGCGATTTCATCTTCCGCTTTCTGCCGGATGGCGGCAAGCTGCCCGCGGTCCGCGATGTGATTTTTGAAGATGAATTCCGCCTGCTCGATTCGTCGATTCAGCTTGCGGATATCCTCACGCACAGCGTAACTTATGTACCGTGGCTTTTTCGGCAGTGCGCCCACCTTGTATAAATAGGAAAAGTAGAGCGCCCGCAGGCCGGTGCGCCCGCGGTGGGGCTTTTTTCTGGAAAGGAGAAGGCGCCGGCGGACCGGCGTCTGTTCTTTCCCAGCCCGGTGAGCAGGCTTGGGGTAAAGGATGCGACGCTGGAGGGTTTCCGGGGTGTACCGCATTCCCAGAGTCTTGAACCGCACGGTGCGCCCGCTGCCCGGCAGAATCAGCGTGGGGTGCTTCCTGTCAAAGCGAAAAGCATAACCCTGCCGCTCCAAAATCCGCAGAAACTGCTTCCACGTGAGAGCAACTGTAACGGCGGCGTCCAAGTCCTGCTGAATGGGTGTTTTCCATGTGGGCGCTCCGTTTTGTTCGGCCAGCCACTGCGCGTAGGGGCGGACGACTTGCTCCGATTTCTCCGTGCAGATGATGGATAGACGGTGCTCTGCGCAAAGCGCATCGGAAATCCGACGCACCTCGGTGATATAGCTTTTTGCATTGCTGCGGTATTTTTTGCCGTCTTTTACGGACACGGAGTTCCGTAGGCTAAGTACCCAGCGCCTTGCCGCATTGCTGCGGTAGGTTTCCAGGCACTCGCCCCCGAACCGGACTTACAACTCTCGCTGTATCCGGCTCTCTATTCATTCACAGCCTGCACCGTGAATTTTCGTGTGACAACTTTCACAGACCACCAAAGTTTTTCGGTTAATCCTCTTCATGAAAACTGCCCACGGTTGGCTTTCATCCAGCTCTTTCAGCGTTCTAACTTGGTGCATTACCAACGCTGAAGTTTCTTTTCCGCACCATTCACACCGATTTGCTTTTAATCGTGCGCCGAGACTGGGCTTTTTCAGGATGCCTTTCGGCTTATGGATAATATCTGCTTCTTTTCCCAGCGGATAGGGGTCTCTTGCAAGACTGTCCTTCCACAGTAGTCGGATGCGCTCATTTCCATGCTTGTCCTGGAATTTTACCCCGATGTCCTTGACAATACGATATTGAGCAATAATTTTGCCTTTGGTTGTACGGTATTTACAGGCCAAGGTTTTATAGAAACTGTACTCCATGATATAGCGGAACTTGTGCAGCTTAGAGCGATTGTTTGCAATCGCATAATAATTACAGAATCCCCGCACCTCACCATTGTACTGGTCTAGGATACTCAGGTCTGTTCGTCCGACAAGTTTTCCACGATACGTGGGTTGCCAAATCTCTGTTCCATTGCGAACATCAATTCTCATGGCTCCCAGTTCCAGCAGCTTTTTTTGAATGACAGAAGTCGGAACTTCCAGCATTACATGGCCGCTGTAGTTTCGGGCTGTGGAACCGCTTTTTGTCTTTTTGGTGTGATTGCTCTGCGGTGTGACCCTGATGTCAAATCCCAAGAATTTTGCACGGTCTGTTGCTTTAGTGACCAGCGTCTTTTCTTCCGACAGTTCCAGTTTCAACTGTTCGGCGATATATACGCCGATTTCCTGCTTAACAGCCTGTGCATCCTCTTTGGCTCCGATGATACCGATAAGAAAATCGTCAGCGTAACGGACGTATTGCAGTCTGCGGAAATTTGTATCCATTGGATTTTTGCAGGGGATGGATTTGTGTACCTTATCCAGTTCCCGGATGCTTTCCAAAAGGGATTGCTTTTCTTCCTCAGACTGTGCCTTTGCCAGCTTCCTTTTGAGTCGGATTCTCTTTGCGCTCAGCTTATGGTATTCCACATTGACGGCTCGCTTGTTCCCACGGTCAAACCGTTTCTTGTATTCAGCCATATATTTGTCGAACTGGTCGAGATAGATATTGGCTAGAATGGGACTAATGATGCCGCCCTGCGGAGTGCCGCTGTAGCTTTGATGCAGTTGGTTATCTTCCATATATCCTGCGTTGAGAAATTTACGGATAAGGCGCAGAAAACGCTCATCTTTAATTCTCTTGCGAAGGATGCCAATCATGACATTGTGGTCAATATTGTCGAAGAATCCTTTAATGTCACCCTCAACAAACCACTTGCATCTGGTAAAGCGATTTTGAATCATCCTCAAAGCTGTGTGACAACTTCTGTCAGGCCGAAAGCCATGGGAGGCGTCCTCAAAGCTGTTCTCATAGATGGATTCCAACAGCATACGGACAACTTCCTGTACCAGCTTGTCGTCAATGGACGGAATACCCAGAGGACGGAGTTTTCCATTCTTCTTAGGGATATATGTCCGTCTGGACGGTTTGGGCTGGTAGGATTCGTCTTTCAGGGTTGCAATAAGCCTGTCGATTCTTTCAAGGCTCATTGCGTCGATGGTTTTTCCGTCTGTGCCTGCGGTCATGTTTCCCTGACTGGCATAAATATTCTGATATGCCCGTAAGAAAAATTCCCGATTGAACAGGTTGCGGTACAACCTGTCATAGACATAGCCGGATTGAGCTGAATGTTCTTGCAGACTGTTCAATACATTTTCTGGATCTCTCATAGTGCCTCACGCACCTTCCTTTCTGTTGTATTGAATTGAATGAACTGCCGCCCTTCGCCATGTGCGTGCCATTAATACGCTCGGACTACTACGGCGGCTCCGTTGCCATATTGGATATTCAGGGCCTACGCCCATAGCTCTTGTGAGCGTTCCAACTTAGGCAATCCCCATTTAGCAGCAGAGTAAAAAAGCATTGTTCATTGTCGGATGCGGTTTTCGTCCTTTTATGCTGATACATACGGACTGTGCATTCGGTTTCGCTCATCCTGCTCATGTTTCTACAGGTGAGATGCACAGCGTAACGGGTATAGCTGCCTTCCGTTACGACCACCACAAATGTCCCTCGGACTGCCGTTCAGCCAGTTTAGGTTTCATCCTTATATGAACTTTTGGTCTTGCTGCTCAGTCGTGGCACGGCAACTTGCCAACTTGCAGCTTTACGGTCATGCTGCTGTCCCCTTTGGGTTTCCCCGCCAGGTTAGCCGTTGACCACAGGCCTGAAACCTCACACCTGCCGCTTGCTAAGCGGATTTACTCTGCCCCTTATGGGCGCACACACAATGTGATTGTGTATGCATTTGGTGTTCAAATGCGTGCTGATCACCGCCTGAAAATTCCCATGTAGAAGCCGATCTGCAAATTCCAGCCCGATCTGATGCGCCAGCTCCGGCGTCACTTCACTGGCGGCGAAGCTCTGCACCAGGTGGAATCCCTGCACACCTTGCTCCTTATGCCACATGGCTTTGACGCGGCACATGTCTTCAAAAGCCGTTTCGCAAGTGCAACCGCAGGCGGAAGCGAACAGATCCTGCTCGCTTTTATCTTCGTTGCGCGCTTTATGAAGCGCACTTTCCAGAGAGTCCTCGTTCGCCCTGCGGGAACACTTTTTCTCATCGAGCGCATAGTCGATGGCGTTGTTGAGGCGGTGGACGGGGATAACGCTGGTATATGCTATGGCGCTTTTCTCCTTTCTGCGTTTTAAGCGCGGGCACCTTGGACGGATTCATGTCCTGGCTATGTGCGCGAATTGCATCCAACCGCAGGTTGGCTACCAGTTCTCCTTTACTTCTTCCCAAACCTTACGGACAAGCTTCGTCATTTCCTCAATGCTCTGCGGACCGGCCTCCCCATAGGTGTTGGCTACCCTGGCGAGCTGGTTTGCGTTGTTGCAGAGCCCGGCCACCTTGTGGAGCAGATCTGCGTGGTGGTCGCAGGGCCTTGCCCGCAGTTCTGCGCCCATGATGAGGGAACGCAGGAATTCCTCGCGCGGCAGGCCGCTCGTTTTCACCTGCGCCTCCAGATGCGCCAACTCCTTTTTGTTGAGATGGAGGGGGATGATGTGATTTCGTTTTCTCATTTTGGGACTCCTTTTTTATCGCTCCGGTTCATTCCGTTTTGTGAAATTCTGTTTTCGTTCTTTCTGTTTCTTGCTCAGTTATTTCACTTCTTTCCGAGTTTAATTGAAGGCGGCTGCCGAGTGGGTCGGGGTCCCTCCAGAACGCGTTTGGATATCCAAACGCTATGCTTGCAAAACCAGTCACCGGCTGACAAAGAAGAAACGGCATGGAATCAGAGACGGCCGTTCTCATTCGCTTCCTTGATTTTGGCAAGGCCGTCAAGGGTGGTGCATATAATGTTTTTCTTTTCGGCGGCTCCAATTTCGGCAGACATACTGTTGCTGATTTCGCTTCCGCACACTACGAGCATTCGGCATCGCCCCAGTTTCTGATGAGAAATACTGTGAAAGACCCTTTTTTCATCCGGATTATCCGGTTGGAGGTACTGTACCTCACTCAGCTTCGGGCAGATGGGAACATATCCCAGTTCATAAACCTTGCGGCAGTAGCGTCGGAGCAGACGAGGCGTGGCTTCGGCGTCGGCGCAGATATAGGCAAATGCTTTTTCCATGATGTTTTTCCTTTCTATTCTATAAATACTGTAAGCGGCAGAGCCGGACGTCCACATGGACTTCCAGCTCCGTCGCCGGATTCTTTACTGGACATCCAAATGGATGACCAGAATTATTCGGCGGCGTTATCCGATTCGGCGTGGGATTCCAAAGCAAAACGAACCCGGTCGGAACCCAGTTTGTAATAGGCGTCGGTAACTTCGACGCCTACGGCTTCGTATCCTTCCAGTCTGGCGGCGAGGACGGTGGTTCCGGCTCCGCAAAAAGGATCGAGAATGCGCCCGCCCGGCACGCAGATTTTGACCAGATCCCGCATAAGCTGCAGAGGTTTCTCCGTGACGTGGATGCGGTTCTGCGGATTGGCGTAGCGGAATACGCCCGGCAGGCAGCCCACCGGGCGGTTCACCGGCATGGGGCCGTTGGATCCCCACACGACATATTCGCTCTGCTGGCGGAAACGTCCCTTTTGCGGGCGGCTGGTCATCTTATCCCAAACCACCGAGCCGCGCCAGATCCATCCGGCCCACTGCAGAGCGTCGGTGATGGACGGATACTGCCGCCAGTCGATAAACAGACAGATGGGCGCTCCCGGTTTGCAGGCTTTGCGCGCGTCGGACAACCATTCGGCCATCCATCTTGTCCAGCTTCTCTGGTCCCGGTTATCCCCGTCGAAATCCGGCAGGGCGTTTTTTGGATCCATGCTGCTGTATTTTTGGTTGGTGGTGCGGTTTTTCTCCGAGGGCTTCCAACCGCCCGAAGCATAGGGCGGGTCGGTGATAAGGGCATCAAACACCTGCGGCTTGAATGCACGGATGATCTGCAGGGTATCCCCGTGCAGGATAGTCCAGCCGTCTCCGCCGCTGTGTGTAAGTGGTAAAACAGATTCGTCCATGACTTGTGCGAGCTCTTTCGTTTCGTTCAGAGGCATCTTCCTTTCATTGTTTGGTTATCGCTCCCTGTCGGAGCGCTTTTTCTGTTTTGTCAGATTTTTCTCCGACAATTCTGTTTCCACGTATTCGCTGATAATGCCCAGCGCTCTGCAATAGTCGCCGGATTGGAAGACGCGGCGGCGCATCTGTCCGGCCTGCTCCGCCTGCCCGTTCCTTTTGAGCAGGTCGGAGGCTTTGCTGAGAATGCAGAAAATATTTTTGTCCATACCCGCTAGCGCCATTTTCGGACGTCTGGAGACATGCTGCTCTTGGAGAGGCTCTGCGGGATGTACCGCTTCAACCTCAAATTCGAAGGGTTCTTCCCAAAAGTGAACGTACAGCACGCCGTCGCCGGTTCGGATTTCCTGTTGCTCGAAACCCTCGCCCCAGCCGTCGGAAAACTGGCCTTTCAGGTAATCCTGCAAGTCTTCCATTTCTGTTTCAGTGAGAGGCGCTTCCAGCCGAACCGTAGTGCATCCCGTGAGTTCTCCGTTTCGTATTTCCACCGACGGGATGGCGCTGAGTACCTTCGCTTTGACTTCGTGGTTTCGGCGCTCGTCAAAATAGAGCATCAGGTTCCCGCCGCCCGCGCTGTTGCGCTGGTCGATGGCTTCCCGAATGCGATCTTCGTAGTAGACCATATCAACGCCTGAAAACAGCGTAGGATAATCGGCCACTCCGTTGTTCCAGCCGTATTCGTCCACGTCGTTTTTGTAAAAATCCCCGGTCAGCGGGGAATAGAGTTTCAGTGTGCTCTCTTTTTCTTCGATATTCTGATCTCCTTTCTAACGGGAGCAGGTCGCCCTTTGACGGGCGGCCTGCTTCTCGTATCGCTCTTTTGTCAGGTCGGCATAATCGCAGCCTTCTTTTTCCGGCAGGTTTTTCACAATGCGGTATCTGCCCTGATAGGCTTTCTCCAAACACGTAGCGGCCCATCTTCCGGCGAAGTCGTTGTTTGTGCAGATTTCGAGCTCTTTAATTTCTGGGTGGCGCCCCAGAAAAGATTCCAATGCAAGCGGCTTTTTGAAAGAAAAGGAACGTGACGGTTCTCCGTCTTTCGGTGCGCTGATCCCGCCAAGGGACAGCCGCCATTTATCCGCAGACCCTTCCAGCGTCAGGTGCGCGAGGGTTTCGATGGCGGCTTCATACACAGCCAGCCGGTTGGTTTTTCCCTTGGGCGGAAGGCAGAAGCAATATTGCTTTTCGCTACCGGATACCTCCGCCTTGAAAGGCTTTCCCTTGGTATAGGTACCCCGCAGGAAGGCGTACCGGGCAGTACCGGTTTCGTCCTTTCCCACGAACACGGCGTTGTGGTAGTCTGCGCTTTCATAGAGAATCCCCGCCCGGACGCAGGCTTCTATTACCTTACGGCTGATCCCCCGTTTCATGAGGTAGGCGAACACCCTGCGATTGTTTGCCGCTGCCGGAGACAGGGCGAATTCTTTTTTCTGTTCCGGCTGGGAAAGAGGCGGGATGTAGCTGGGGCTTTTTTCACAGAGAGCCAGCACCGCGTCCACAAACTTTACCCCTTCCACCTTGACAAGATAATCAAGGGCGGATTTGCCGCCGACGTCCCGGCTTTTCCAATGCCAGAAGCTGGTTTCTTCATTGATCTTGAAGCTGTCGTGTTCCCGGAGTTCAAATTCTCCCCGGCTATCGGTTTTGACCAGTTCTCCGGGCCGGTACCGCCGCAAAAACTCAATGGCGGTCATCCGTCTGGCGGCGATGATTTGTTCTTCCGTTACTCCGGGCATAGGGCTGCTCCTTTCCTGTTAAATAACAGCCGCCCGCAGGATTTTCGCCTGATCGGTGCGTTCCCACGGAAATTCCGGCTTTCCGAAATGTCCATAGGCGGCTGTCTGTGTGTATCTTGGCGTTAAAAGGTCAAGCTGGGAGATGATTTCTGCAGGCGTTAATCCAAATACGAAGCGCACCGCCTCCGCCAGACAATCGTCGGCGCAAACCGTGCCGGTGCCGAAGGTATCCACCTCCACCATGACCGGCTCAGCTTTGCCGATGGCATAGGCCAGCGTGACCTGACACTTTTCGCACAGCCCTGCCGCCACAAGGTTTTTGGCGATGTACCGCGCCATATATGCGCCGGAACGGTCCACCTTGGTGGGATCTTTACCGGAAAATGCGCCTCCGCCGTGCGGGGCGAACACGCCGTAGCTGTCCACCATGAGCTTTCGACCGGTGAGGCCGGTATCGGCTTCCGGGCCGCCCAAAACGAACCGCCCCGAAGGGTTCAGAAGGATTTTTGTGTCCTTGTCCGGAGGTAAAGCCTGCAGCGCCGGGGCGAGCACCTTGTCGGTGAGTTCCCAGCTAAGTTCATCCTCGGGTTTTTCCGGGCTGTGCTGGGCCGAAAGGACGACAGCGTCCAGCCGCAGGGGTTTTCCATCCTCGCCGTATTCTACAGTGATCTGCGCTTTTCCATCCGGGCGCAGGCCCCGTATCATCCCGGTTTTCCGGGCGGCAGAGAGGGCGCTGGTAAGACGGTGCGCCAGCACCACCGGCAGAGGCATCATCTGCGGCGTTTCCGAACAGGCATAGCCCACCATGACGCCCTGATCTCCGGCCCCGAGTTGCAGGGCGGGCTGATCTTTAGAGAGATTTCTCCTGCGCTCTAACGAACAGCCCACTCCTGCGGCGATGTCCGAGCTTTGCCGGTGGAGGAGGCATTGGATGGAAAAAGAGGTAGGATCATATCCCGCCTTTCTAAAAACCGACTGCACAATGGAAGGGATATCCGGCTCGTACAAACTGGTGATCTCCCCGGCGACGATAACCTGCCCCTTGGTGGCCAGCACCTCGCAGGCCACACGGGAGAGGGCGTCGTGGGCGAGGCATTCATCCAGCACACGGTCCGCGATGATGTCGCACAGCTTATCCGGATGCCCTTCCGTCACCGATTCGGCGGTATAGTGTTGGTTCATCTGCTCACCTCACCTGCAGGGAAAAAGGCTTGAGGCTTTTTCCGATTTCTTCGTAGTCCTGAAAGTGCACTGCGCATCCAAGCAGATAGGAGACGGCTTCCTCCCAGTCCTTTAGGGAAAACCGCGTCTTGTCTTCCATACGATACAGATCCCCGAGAGCCGTCCACTTGAGATCCGGCTGCTGGGTCAGGTTGGAGACAAAGGTGCGGTGCTGTTTGGCCACTCGTGTTAAAAGTTCGATTTCTCTCAATGAATCCCTCCGATTCCATGTAAAATGAAAGCAGGGTATTTACCTCGCCCGCTCTTATGTGCTGCTATTTGTTCCTGCGGTTTCGCACGTGCAGGAAAACAAGACCGCCTATAATGACGGCGCATAAGCAGACTAAAATAATGGCTTTTAGCTTCATAGACAAATTTCCTCCCGATTACTTACACCGTTTGCTGCGGTGTTTTCTGATCATGAGTATTGTCACGATGCATCCGGTCGACAAAGCGGTTAAGCCCAAAGGCACGGCCGCGGACGAATGATCGCCAGTCTGCGGCATGTCGGGCGTCTCCGGCACAAGCCGGTTGTGCATCTCGACCGTTACGGTTTCTCCAGCTCGGACTTCTACAGTCCGGTCGTCCGGCAGGATATATTTTTCAGCGTCCTCGCCGGCCATTTCGGATACGGTGTATTTGCCGACCCGAAGTTCAACGTGGATTTCGCCGTTCTCATCCGTCTGAAATTCCTGCGCATAGGGATTGCCCATGAAGTCTGCGCCGGTAATTTTGAAGGTGCGGCCCTCGATGCTGCCGTCGTCGGCGGTCTTTATCACTTTCAGGGAGCCGGTCTGCGCCCTGTTGAGGAATCCAACGCCGGCTTCGGTTTCAACCCGCACGACGACGCCGTTTTCAACAATGGAGAAGGGGTGGTACGCGTCGTCCTTTTCAAAGAATTCCGGGCCTTCTTTTTCGTGCAGGAGATAGTTTCCGCACGCAAGATCCTTCAGCTGGTAGAGGCCCGGCTCGGTTTCGGCCATTTCGCCCACGAGTCGATCGACGTCCGCATCGAACTTTCCGTTGTTGTCCACGTCGGCATAAATCTCAAAAACAGCGCCGGACAGTTTGTGGTCCGGGTAGTCGGCGTCCACCTTTGTGGTTTCGACAATGCCCCGGATGATCTGGTTTTCGATGGTGATCTCAATCGTCTGCCCGTCCTCGGTAATCTCCACTGGGAAGCGCTCCTCGCTCAATACGAAAGCTGCGGGCGGCGCGATCTCGCGAACCAACCAGTTACCTACCGGTACATTGTTGAATTCGAAATATCCGATTTCGTTGCTCTCGGCAACCATGAGGGCGGTTTTTTCGGTGAATTCGGTTTCGTCGAGCCGGAACAGGCCAATTACAGCCCCGTCCAGCTCGAAGCCGTCCTGATCCACCTTCCAGCCGGATATTTTGCCGCGCTTCAGCTTGTTTTCAATGACTTCGCCGTCGTTGACGTCAATTTCAACGACAGCCACATCCTGACCGGCATATTCAAACACGACCGGATATTTCTCGTCGCTCAAAATGTAGTGATCGTCGGTGGCGATCTCCTTTACATACAGAGAAGTGCCGCAGGGCACGTCGGTTGTAAACGCGGCGTTTCCGTTTTCATCGACGCCGATCGTTTCGATAAGCCCGTCCGCCGGAATGGAGGTGCCGTCCGATGCAGTCAGCTCCTCGGCGGCAAACAGACCGAAAGTGACGGATTTCCATTCCTCATGCATGCCGATGGAAAAGATTTCATCCTGCTCAAGCAGCTTTTTGAGACGGATTTCCACTTTCTGCCGGTCATTGACAAATTCCACGCTCGCGGAGGTGATCTTCACTTCCTGCCCTGCATAGGACAAAACCACATTCTTGGGTTCCGGATCTTTTACCAGACCGTCCGGCGCAGTGCGTTCCAGCACCTGATAAGGCCCCAGATACAACGGTGCCGAGGTGGCGGTCCCGTCAGGCCCTGTGGTCAGGGTGGTGGCCAGTTCGCCGGCCTTCAGGTGAACGGCGCCATCTGGGGTGACGATGTCTTCCAGTGCGATAATGTCATACACAGCGCCCGGCTGGCCCTGCACTTCGTACTGGGGCTGATACATCCCGTCGGATTCCGCTGCATGGCTGAATACTTCGCCTTTTTTGGAGACCGTGATGGTGCCTTTCTGCGCGGCGTTGAATTTACAGACCGTAACGATGTCCTGCGTGCCGTCCACCACAAAAGGCACCGGCCTGTCGCTCAGAACATATCCCCACGGACTCTGCTGCTCGACCAGTTCAAAATTGCCGGAAGACATGGATTCAGGCAGCATAAGCGTCCCTGTCGCGTCTGTTACGAAGGTGTCGATGTCCATTGGCGTGGGATAATTGACGTGCTGCACCACCCATTCACCGGTATCGGTATTGCGGATTTTGAATGCGGCGCCTGCAAGCGGAATGATCTTTCCACTTTCAACATCCCGCTTTTCAATTCGGATGAGGGAGGTAAAAGAGGGGTTGTTGAGGATATAATAGTAGGTCTTGACGTGCTCGGAGATGAACACCGTGAAGTCCGGGACGAATTTCTGTCCGTCCTCGCCCTTGGACTGATGCACCACATACAGGCCGTGCGGGAGATCTTTGGACCGTGCGAAACCGTTGGAATCTGTGCGAAGGATATCCCGTTCGGATTCTCCGGCGTTCTCATAGCTGCCGGCGTTTGCGAGATAGACCTGGAATTCCGCGCCTTCTTCCGGCTGCTCAATCTGATCGGAGTTCCCATCGTCTGCAGGCCGGTCTGTGTGTTTGGTGATGGCGATGCTGCCGAAAACGACGTCTTCCGTGACAGTTATCGGGATGCTGTTGTTCTCCAGCGTGAAATTCCCCGGTTCGGCGCCTACAGGATAGACAGTTTTATCCAGCAGATACCCTTCGCTGGGGGTGATTTCGCGGAGACTGAAATCCGTGCCGCATGGATACGCTTTCGTCGTAAACCTGCCTCCGTTTTCCGTAGTGTAGGTATCCAGCAGGGTTTCACCTTTATACAGGCCGTAAACCGCGCCGTCCAACGAGGCGTCGCCCTGGGCTTCTCCGGTCGCAGTGTCCACTTTCTTCACCTCTACGGTAAACTTTTTCAGAATATTGGAAAAGCTCACGCTCGAGACCCGGCCGGAGAAAACCTCAACCTGCTGAGACGCGGGCTGTACGTATTTGTCCGGCGTCTGCTCGGTCACGGTGTATGTTCCCGCCTGGAGGCCGTCCACCTCGATTATGCCGTCCGGACCGGTCACAACGTCCCGATCTATGCCGTTGCCGGAGATATGAAAGGGGATTCCCGAAACCTGCCCGTCTTCGGAGGTTTTCACGATTTTCAGATATCCGGCGGACTCGCAGGATACCGCGATGTATGCGCTGACTGTATCGGAAGCATTCCAGCCCGTCGCGATATTCTGGCGGCTGGGATCTTTGTTTTGCCAGCAGATAACCGCGCCGGGGCCGCCCTCGGTTTCACAGTTTGCCCGCAGGCGGATGGTTCCCGACAGAGGGGCGTCTGCGGAAATGGTCAGCGTATTCCCGCTCTGGTCAAAGGTCAGGCCGTCGCCGGACCACCGGTATCTGGAGAGCGCGCCGTTCGAGTCCGTGACTGCAGCGGTATACTTTGTCCCATCCCATTTCAATTCGATGGGAACGGCGCTTTCTGCATTCTCGGCGGCAAAGCTCGGAAGAACATACTTGCTCTCCACGGCTTCAACCAGAGATCGGTAAAACGATTTGGCTTCTGCCGGATCAGCCGTGTACGCCAGACAGGTCAGAACGTCCTTCTCCGCCTGAGGGGATCCGAAACCGCCTTCGAGGATCTCCCAGATCAGGATCTGTGTCGCGGCATACCGGGCGTTCTCCTCTGCGGAATCAATTCTTCCGTCTTTAGCCTTGAATCCAAAAGTCAGCGCATCGCCGACCAGACGCAAATGCTGGGGATCCGGAATCAAATCCTCTACGTTTTCGTAATCTTCCGGATAGTTCACCTCTACGCCGAGCTCGATGCAATAGGCGGTATCCTGGCTGCCGTCCGGATATTCCATCATTTTGTTCATGAGGGTCCCGATTTCTCCGAAGGTATCGGTGGCCGGCGCGTCGGTGAACACATTGATGTCGCCGGTGGAAATCAACGTTCCTTTTGTCTGATGCGCGGCCTGCAGGGAGACGCCGTTTTCCGGAATAGGCGTATATTCTGCCTCAGCGGCTTTCTCTTCCAGCGGCGCGTCCTGCGTTTCCGGTGTGGATTCACCGGAAACTGTTTCGGATTCCTCCGGAGAAAGGGGCTCCTGCGAACCCTGCAGGAACTTCATGGGATCGACGCGCCCGTCTGCCGTCCGCACTTCCAGATGCAGGTGTGGGCCGGTAGAATTGCCCGTTGTGCCGGATTTGCCGATCTCAGAGCCTTTTTCCACCGCGTCTCCGGGGGAAACGGAAATCGCGCTCAAATGCGCATACAGGGTTGTGTTCCCGTCCGCGTGGGAAAGCATGACCATATTGCCGTAGCTCTGGTCGCCGTCCATGGTGACGCCGTCCCATACCTGTGTGTGGACGACCGTCCCGCTCTCTGCGGCAAGGACCGGGGTTCCTTCTTCTATAGCGATATCCAGTGCCTGGTGTTCGTCCGAAGAATACCCTTGGGTTATGGCCCCGCTGCTGGGCAGCGGCCATGCGTAGGGAGCGTTCGACTGTGAAGGATCCGCAGTTTCTTCAGCTGCCCATGCGTTCAGCGGGATGCAGCAGGTCAGCATCAGCGCAGCCAGAAGCAGAGACAGCAATCGCCTTGTCTTTTTCATAATAATCACCATTCCTTATTTTTTGTGCCTTTGCTCGTTGCGGCAAAGGCACAAATCGTGTGTGAAAAAGTATTTTTCACACGATTCTCCTTTACTGTAAATAAAAAAAGGCCCCCGCGGGATGGAGAGAAAATCTCTGTTCCACGGGGGCCGATGTTGAAATTATCGTTCTTCGCCGTTTTTTTGGCGGTGTTGATTTCTATGGGGATCTGCTTTTTGAGGCAGCTCCCGCTGGGTGATCCAGATCGCTTCCAGAATAGAAGCGATTTTGATCCCGTTTTGCCGGCAGCCATCGAGGATGCCTTCCAGATAGGCTTTGGAGGGCATGGCAGGCGTTTCCTTATACGGGCTGTTCATGGAGTAGGCCATAACCTCTAGCTTCTGACCGTTTCGACCTGTCACGGTGACAGGCGTCTTGCCGTACAGATAGGGAAAACCCTCGTAATGGTCCAGACGCCGTTCATCCCGTTCAGAAATCCGCCAGAGGACGCCGTCCACGAAGCTGTCCGGTTCCGGCAGGATCGTGGCGACACCATTCCTGTCGCCGTTGGTGCGGAAAGCAAGGCGGTATCCTTCCAACCGGACGCAGCCTGCCACTTCCGCATCGGGGCAGCGGAACGCCATCTGGTTCCGGTTCATATTGCTTCCATAAGCAAAATACAGCAGCGTGCCGCTGTGCCCGCTTCGCGCATCATGGCGTTCTTTTTGCCCGCGCTGAAAATTCGGCTGTTCGGTTGGCTTTTTGAAATTTCCGATTTTGATCACCTCTTATCGTTCCTGATTGCGGCGGTTCTGCAGGCTGGGGTACTGCGTTTTGTCATACCGCCATGCGCGGTCGCCCGGCAGATTCGAGAGCAGGTGTTCCCGCACATTCTTGTACTCCGGCCCGATGAGGCCCAGCCGCAAAAGAAAGGTGCGGAAGGTAAAGGCCGGGTTTTCGCTGATCTCGGTTTTTCGCATCACTGTCCGGCTCTGGTTGATCGCCTGTGCGGAGATCGCCAGCGCCAGCGTGATATTTGCCCGTACCTTGCCTGCATGAAGCGTGCTCTCGAAGCAGCGCCATTCCAATGTGCCGCGATAAAACACGGAATGGAGGTTCAGGGCGTAATACCGGGTCCAGTTGTAATGCTCATCGCTTTCGTCTGAGCCCTCATACCATTCCCGCTTTAAACGCTCCATGGTCGTGTTCGCGGGCAGCTTGCGGATTTTCTCGAGCATGGGTTCCCGCACTTTCTGACACCAGCGCTCTACCCGGCGTTCATTGACATTGAGGGCCTTGAACAGGATGTCCTCTTTGGAATACATGATGGAAAGGGCGTTTTTCAGGCTCCGCGGCGTATGCCGGGATGCGTCCACATGGACATGCATTCCGCAGCTCTCATTGACCACCGCGCCGGCGCGGCGGAGTGCGCGGACAACTTCCTGAAGCTTCCCGAGTTCACTGTACTCCAGCTTGGGGGAATTCATTTCCACTTTGTAGACGCCGTCGCCGGTGGGGACCTGCTGCAGGCCGAGCCTGCGAGAGCCGCGGATGCTGGCGTCGTAGACAAACCGCCATGCCTTGCCTTCGCAGTCCATCACTTCCCATGGGTCGTAGGTGCGGGACTCGTGCGTCTGGCGGGCAGTGGCGCCGAACAAAGCGGCTGCGGCTTCCGCTGCCTGCCGGCGGGTTATGCCGGTCATCTCGATCTCACAACCGAAGTATTGGTCTTTTAAGTCAATCGGCGGCTGTCACCTCCCGGTGGGCGGCGGCCAGCCGTTTCCCGATCGCTTCCACAACCGTGACGGTGACGCCGTTTCCCGCCTGTTTGTACAGCTGCGTGTCGGCGTGGAGGGGCAGCACCTTTTCGATGCGCTCATCCCGCCAGCCCTGCAGCCGCAGGCATTCCCTCGGCGTCAGTCGGCGGATGCGCCGGCCGTCCCAAACGCCGGATGCTTCCCGTTTGTGCCTGTGCAGGCCGCTGTCCTGCTTTGCTGTGAGACAGCGGGAATACGCCGTGAATTTCGGATCTTCATTCAGATCCACAAAGCATGGAACGCCAGGCTCGCAGCTTATGGGAAGTGAATTTTGCTTGAAATCAGCCAACCGGACATTGGCTCCGGCATATGTCGCTTTATGTTTGTTTCCGAGGCCGCTCTCTGCGGATGGGCCGACAGCATACAGACCGGTTTTCCCGCCGAAGCCGCCCGGCTGCGCCGAAAGGGTGCAGCTTACGCCTTCCGGGGCGTAGACTCTCTCGCCCTGAGCTCCGGGAAGGACTTGCACAAGAGATGTTTCTGCTGCTCCGGTGAAAGGAAATACTTTTCCCCGGCATCGCTCGTCAAGATATCCGATAAGGTACACCCTGCGGCGAGACTGGGGGACATGGAAATCCTTGCTGTTAAGCACCTGCCATTCCAAACCATACCCCAGTCCGTCCAGCGTATGGAGGATGGCCGCAAACGTCCGGCCCCCGTCATGGTTAAGCAGTCCGGGAACATTTTCAAGCAGCAGATATGCAGGCCTTTTTTCTGCAGCCAGCCGGGCAATTTCAAAGAACAGCGTACCTCTCGGGTCTTTGAATCCGCCCCGCCTTCCAGAAATTGAAAAAGACTGGCATGGAAATCCGCCGCACAGCAGGTCGAAGTCCGGCATTTCTTTGGGATCGGCTTTTCGAATATCTTCACAGAACCACTCTCCCTCTGTATCGAACAGCGCCCGATAGCTTTGATCGGCATATTTGTCGATTTCACAATGGCCCATACAGGTAAAGCCTCCGGCGCGGCTGAGCCCTTCCCGGAACCCGCCGATGCCGGAGAACAGGTCGATATACGTTATAGCTTTGGGCATCACGCTCCTTATTTCTATTTTCGATGCATGCTGCTACACAATCAACCGGCATCCCTCCTTTCAAATGGTAAAAGATCTATTATATGAAAACAGCCCCGCAGGATGCTGAGGCTGAACCTCAGTCCTGCGGGGCTGCTGTTGCTTCTACGCGAGCTCTCCTTCGGCGTCATCCTCTGTGGACGGAACTTCGCTATTCTGCGCGTTGCCATCCGCATCGGGATCGCGGCATTCTGCGGCTTCCGGGCCGCTTTCAGCCTGCTCCTGCTGACTCTCATGCGCAGCGGCTCTGGCGGCCTCGAATTCTTCTTCGGCTTCCTCCAGCGCCTGCTCGATCAGGCTGATCACGAATTCCTTTTGTGTCAGGCGGCGGTGATAGGTTTTCTCGTACAGGACAAGGTATTCCTTTATCCTCTGGAACAATTCCCCGCTTACCTGAAATGCCAGTGTTTTTCCTTTTTCCATCATGTTGACTTCTCCTTTCTGATAGTGCTCTCGAATGACCATTTCGATGAATTTGCTCATGGTGCTTTCCGTCTCCCGGATTTCCTCGCTGATCTGATTGTGCAGATCCAGCGGGATTTTGCAGGTGAGGCCCTTGGTTTCCATACGCCGCCGCTCCTTTCGTTTTCGCTCTCTTTCGGGCAACACAAGCATACCGGAAAGGCCCGGACAAAGCTATCATCAGGACCAACAACCTTTCAGCCAAAGCAGGGCCGACAAACGTTACAACCAATAAAGGCCGCGTTTGCAGTCAGTCTTCTCCAAGCAGGGAACCGAGAAAGCCCATCATCTCCGGTGGGATCGCTTCTTCCGGCTGCTGTACGGGCTGGGCAGGAACAGATTGAAGTTCTTCCCGCAGCACCCGCCGCAGAGTAGATTCCAAAGCTTCCTTTTCTTCATGTTCCAGAATTGCCTGCACCAGAAAGGCGTTTTTCCGCCCTTCCGGCACAGCCTGCAGAATTTCCCATGCTTTGCGGTGCGCCTTGTTCCGGAGGTTGGGGCGGAAGCCGAATAAGGGCCTGCTCATCCGTTGCCCAAACGGCCCGCAAACTGCCCCAAAATGCGCTCGAATCCTTCGGCGTTTACCTTGTCGTCCGGGAGGGCAAAAACCCGACACAGGCCGTCCTGGGGGCTCACGTTGCTTTTGACCACCGCCGCGCCGCCGCCCAGCATCACGACCGGGATGGCCTTGAGGTCAAATCCCGATTCCATGGCTGCGGAAAGAAGGCGCTCCGTGTAGATTCGCCCCTGCTTCCGGATGATGCTCTGTGCATCCTCGTCCATGCTGCAGGGCTTTCCGGCCAGAACACGCTCTACCTGCGCGTCTGTGACGGACAGTCCAATGTCCCGGCGGATTTGCTCTTTTGTTTCATCCATGCAGCGGATCATGCCGAGTTCCAGACTGCGGCAGGTGGAAGCGTTGGGCACACCGTTGTCCAGCCGCATGAGATCCACCGTCCAGCCGCCGATGTCCATCAGGAGGACAGACGGCTCGTTCTGGATGAGTTCGGGGTGGAGAGCGATGGCGGAGTACCCCTGTGGGAACAGCTTCACATCCTCGATGGTTACTTTGTAGGGGATTCCTTCGAACCGATAACCGACCGGCTGGGGAGAACGCAGCAGGTATTCCCGAAAGGACTTCTTCTCACGGCCAAACCCGGCCAGAGGCAGTCCGGCGGCAATGTTTACGGAACACTCCGTTTTTCCGCCGCGCTGTTTGATCTCCTTGGCGATGGCGGCGAGAGTAAGCAGGTAGTAGTTGTCGTTCTCCATTTTGTTGCGCAGGATGGGCTGTCTGCCGGTCCCGCACACGAAGAACTTCCCGCCGTACTCCAGCGTGTTCTGCAAGGTGTAAGGCTCATGGGAATATTCCGAGATACCGGCTGGGAAAGAAAAGTGCCGGGTTTTGATGGCGTAGTAGCCGTGGTCTATGCCGATGTTCATGTTTTTTCGCATCCTTTCTTTGTGTGTTGAAGCTACGTAGCGTTTTGCCTGTTCGGAGCTTAAGGTTAAACTTGCGGAGAGGAATTTCCTGTTCTTTCCCAGCTGGTAAGTAATCCGGGGGTGAGGGTCTGGGAGAGGGGGAAAAAAGAGAGCGCCCCGGCCGGCCAGCCGGGGCCTCTAAAAAAGGGCGCACTACCCCCTTGAATCTTGAGGGCTTAGAATTCGCCCATTTTTAGGGTTCGTCAATCTATCTATGAAACTGCCGGAAACTTCTACAGCTCCGACAACGGGAAAAAAGGTGGGAAAATGCAAAAAAGCGGGGCTTCCAACCTGAAAAATCAGGCGGAAGCCCCGCTTCGGCGGATTCAACTGCGGTTTACTGTTTGGACATCTACGGTAAAAACGTTTACCGGATTTTGCCCTCAAAAGCCCGAAAACCCGCATAAATACTAAGAAAAATTGGGTGACATCTTTTTTGTCACCCAATCATGGCGCGCTTGAAGGGACTCGAACCCCTGACCTACTGGTTCGTAGCCAGTCACTCTATCCAGCTGAGCTACAAGCGCATTTCTCAAACAGCTTCATCATTATAAGCTCAAAAGTGCAATATGTCAACCCCTTTTTTAAAAAAACTTCAAATTTTCTCCAAAAATCTTATTTTAGCCAAAAATACTTGCATCGGCATTTTTATTGTGGTATTGTTTGACCAAAGACTTTATTCGTTCCCTTTACACCAACTCGATTTTATTCAGGAGGCGTTTACTATGATCGATCTTACCGAATTTGAAAGCCGTGCAGTGCCGCTTCGCGCACTCGGCGTTGTGGTCTCGCAAAACGGCACACAGCTGGCCCGCAAGCTGTGGGACGATGCCTGCCGCCGCAATGTGTATTCCGCAAGCAAAAGCTTTACTTCTATGGCAGTCGGCATTGCGCAAAAAGAGGGCCTGCTCTCCATCGACGAAAAGCTCACGGACGCATTCAAGGATAACCTGCCCGAAATCGTTTCCGACAACTTAAAGGCCGCCACGGTGCGCGATTTGCTCACCATGTGTCTCGGACAGGAAAAGAGCTTTTTAATGGGCGGTGAACGCCCGTACTATGAAGACCGCAACTGGGTGCGCCTTGCGCTTCGTCAGCCGTTCGTGTACGCGCCGGGCGAAAAATTCGTGTACAACAACGTTGGACCGTACCTTGCCGGCATTCTCGTGCAGCGCCGCGCGGGCTGCGACCTTGTCCATTACCTGATGCCGCGCATGTTCGCGCCGATGGGCATTCAGCTGCCCACATGGGAAAATGACCCGAACGGTCAGACCTTCGGTGCAGGCGGCCTGTTCCTTACCATCGACGAACTGCACCTGTTCGGTCAGCTATTGTTGCAAAACGGCGAATGGAACGGCAAGCAGCTCATCCCCGCCGAGTGGGTCAAAGAAGCGACCTCAAAACAGGTCGAAAACGGCAGCGAGGGCTATGGCTACCTCTTCTGGGCAGGCCCCGAGGGTTCCTTCCGCGCCGACGGCAAATACGGCCAGTTCGTCATTTTGATGCGCGACAAAAATGCCGTTGTCACCGTCACCGCCGAAAGCCGCGATGCCGGTGCACTGCTGCGCGCCGTCTTTGAGGAGATCTACCCACAGCTTTAAAATTTGAATCACAAGCAAAACGGCGCCGCACAGAGATAGTTTACCCTGTGCGGCGCCGTTACCGTATGCTCCGTATTTTCCGTATTGAGCGTCCTTTCGCAGTGCTTTTCAGCCTTCCGCAGCTTCTAACAGCTCAGGCTCGCTCGTTTCAGTTGTTTTATTATATTTTTTATAATACTTTGTTGTTTTCTGACGGTACAGCATCAAAAGGCCGCGCACGCAAAGCTCCGTCCCCATGGCCGTCCACATGCCCGGCAGACCGAAATTGCCGACGAGCAGCAGTGCAAGCCCGATGCGCACCACCCAAATACTGCCAAGGTTCATCATACTCGGCACGAAGGTATCGCCGGTGCCGCGCAGTGCGCCCGCTGCAACGATGGAAACGCCGTACAGCGGTTCAGCCAGCAACCCGATGCGCAACGCCTGCGCCGCAAGCGCGCGGACGGAGAGATCGGGCGTCAAAATACTGAATACAAACGGGCACAGGAACATCATCAAAAGTCCCGTTATCGCCATAAAGCCCGCGCCCATCACGATACAGATGTTGCCGTAACGCTTGGCAAGGTCGGTCTTTCCCGCGCCGATGTTGCGCCCGACGAGCGTCGTCGCCGCCGAGCCGATACCGTAGCCCGGCATGTAGCACAAGCTCTCTGCCGTCACGGCGAAGGAGTTTGCCGCGATGGAGACTGCACCGAGCGGCGCAATGATCATGGTCGCGACGACCTGCGCGCTGCACATGGCGATCTCCTGCACGCCGACCGGAAGGCCGATCTTCAAAGCTTTTTTGAGAATTTCCGGGTCAAAGCCGTGCTTTTCGGTCTCTTTGCGGTTGAGCCGCAAATGCGGGTTGCACAACAGGCAGCGCCACGCCATCGTCAGGCTGACGACCGCACACGCACTCGCCGTGCCGATTCCCGCACCCATCACACCGAAGTGCGGAATGAAAATGGTATTGAACACCACATCGAGCAAACACATGGCGGCGTTTAAGATGCTCGGCGTCAGCATATCGCCGCTGCACTGCAAGTACGACGAGTTCAGCGAGTTGATCTGCGAGAACGGGATCATCAGCGCGTACACCATGAAGTATTTCGAGGCATCGTAACGAATAGCCGGGTCGCCGCCGAGCCACGTCGGCAGCATACTGTGGATGGAAAGCCCCAACGCGCACAAAATTCCTGCCACGCACAGCGCCGTGCACAGGCCGTGACGCACCACGCTTCTCGCTTCCGCATCACGTCCCGCGCCGATGTTATGCGCCACCTGCACGGAAAAGCCTGCCGAAACGGCGTATGTAATGCCGCCCAGCAGCCATGTGCTCGTGGATACCAGACCGATTGCCGCCGAAGCGTTCGCGCCGAGCGAACCCACCATGGCGGAATCGATATACTGCATCACGATGGTTGTGATCTGCGTTAAAATAGCCGGCAGGCTCAGTACCCAAACTTCCTTCACCTGCGGCTTCAGTTCATGCCAGCTTATTTTTTTCATGTCTCGCTCCCCGTTTCTTCAAATTCCCCTGTTGTAAAATAGCGGTGCATCACGCCGGAAAACCGGAACAGCTCCTGCACAAATTCCGGGTCTTTATCTTTAAAATACAGCCGAAAAAGCCGCTCCTCTGCCTCATACACGGGCTTTAAAACCTCATTCGCGTAGTCTCTGCCCGCTTCTGTCAGCGTTACGGAAAGCTCCCTGCGCTCGCCGGGAATGGGGCTCTGCACCACAAAGCCGCCCTTTTCCAGCTCTTTGATAAGCGTGTTCACCGTCGTTTTCGGGAATCCCCAGTCCCAGCAGATCTGCTTTTGCGTGTGCCCCTCGCCGTCGTTCAGCGCCGAAAGCAGCCACAGCATATTCGGTTTGATCTGCGCACTTTTCGAGAACACATCGTAAGCTGCGTCTATGCCGTACACCGCCTTGCCAAGCTGCCGGAAAAACGCATATCGTTCCATTTCGCTCCACCCCGCTAAAATACGAATTCGTATTTTATTTTAGCACGGGTCCGGACGGGTGTCAACCACGGTGTCGTGTAAATCGTAAATATTTTTTGAATAAGAATGTAAAACCCCCGCCCCGGGTGCCGGCACAAAGCCGATTTCCGGGCGGGGGTTCATTACTTTTAGGTTTTCACTTTACTTTTCGTGTCTCTTCTTTTTATAGATGAGCACCGCTGCAAGCGCGCCTCCGCTCAGCACGAGCGCCGCGCTGCCGAAAACGACCGGCAAGTTGCTGCTGCCTGTCTTCGGGTTATTGGGGTCTGCCTTCGGCGCCGGAGTCGGCGTAGCCGTCGGTTTTACCGTAGGCGTCGCGGTCGGAGCCGCCGTCGGTTTTACCGTAGGCGTCGCGGTCGGAGCCGCCGTCGGGCTTGCAGAAGGTGTCGCCGTAGGTGCAGCCGTGGGCGTTGCCGTCGGGCTTGCAGAAGGTGTTGCCGTGGGTGTCGCCGTAGGCGTCGCAGTCGGAGCCGCCGTCGGGCTTGCAGAAGGTGCAGCCGTAGGCGTTGCGGTCGGAGCCTCCGTCGGGCTCGTAGAAGGCGCAGCCGTGGGCGCTGCGGGCTTTTTCACCAACGCGGCCATAGCATCTTCAATGGCCTTCGCCATTGCGTCTACTTCGTCTTGTTCCGTTATGTTCTTGTCGCGCACAACTGCGTTAATCGCCGTTTCCACTGCGGTGAAGTCTTTGTACTCATCCTTGTTCAGAGCATTTGCCTTCGCAATGGCCTCGTCCACTTTCGTGTAGTCGGCAGGTAAATAAGTCATTGCAATCGTCTGCGTGTGCGTTGCCGTATCAGGCGTAATCGTTATATTGTCGCTATACGCTTTGCAGCTATCCGCTGTTACCTCAACAGGGTAAGTTCCTGCTTCCAAATTGACAGAGCCGGTAACCTCCTGACCATTTACTTTAACAACAACATTGGTCAAACCATCCGGCGTTACAACGAAAGAAACCGGATAGACAGCCTTTGTGATAAAATGAACATTTTTATAAAGTGCAAAGTGCTGAGTGCCGCTGGAAAGCAGGTCGATTTCTGTTCCTTCCGAGTCTACGGCTTTTGCATAGTTCAGGTGATAGCCATCGGCAATCACAGGCACACATTCATCAAAAATTGCAGGGATATTATTTGCATTCGTATTCCGTGCATCAATCTCTGCTTCTTCTACGGTAAAAGTACCGTCACCGCTCATGGGGTATTCACTGTAAGTGGTTACTTTGGCGCCGCCCTTGATCAGAATATCGCCTTTTGTCCATATTGCGCCGTCCGCAGTAGAGGTGCATTTTACCTCGCCGCCGTTAACCGTCAGATTGCCCTCGGTAAACAAAGCGGGATAATGGCTTGTTGCTTCCACATTGGAGTTGATAATTTCAATTTTGCCCGCACCGTTTTCATCGCCCATATACACTGCGTTAAATTGATCCTCGCTTGCGCTCAAAACAACCTCACTGTTGTTTTTGATTTCCAGTTCCTTGGCGCTTGCAGCAGTGTAATAGGAAGAAACCGCAACCTTTGCGCCGTCAATGGAAAGTATTCCTTTATTATAAGAAGTAATTCCGCAGCCCTTGGCAGAAGTTATATCAAGCTCTGCACCTTCGGATATGCTGATGTTGCCATTAAGCGTATAGAGTGCATCCCATTTTACATTGATTGTAAGCTTACCGTCACCGACAATATTGTAATTATCGCTGCTGCCGTCTGCAAAAATTCCGCCGCCGTTATCTAAAGTAATGCTGTTTGTGCCGGAAAGTTTGATCGTTAAATCGGTGTCTCCGACTACTCTGATACCGTACTTAGGACTTTCATCGCTTTTACCGCCATTTGTAATTGTGGCGTTGTCAAGCGTAAGGGTCTTTGTATTCGGGTCGTAGCTTGCGGTTCCTTCTCCGCAAGCGATAGAGAGCTTTTCACTTGTAAATTGCTCGCCGTTTACATACAGATTGTAGTTTTCCTCAGCAAAGGCTACGGTCGGTAGCAATCCAGCTACCATTACAATGCTGAGTAGGATTGCAAATAGTTTTTTCTTCATAACAGTTCCTCCATTTTTAATTTTCAGAACGTACCGTATATACTGTTTCTATTTTAATCATATACGAAGTTCAGTTGAAAATCAACCTATTTTCCTTTCTTATTTCTTAAATTTTACGTTATTATTCACAACAAGAATTAAAAATCCGCATTCCCGGTGTTTGCGGAAATGCGGATTTAATTTCTATGAATTTATACGGTTTAGCTATGGTTTAAAACGCATTAGCCCATACCGCTGCCGCCGCAGGTCGCAAACGGAATCATCGCCTTGCCGGCAAAATCAGAACTTTCCGCCGCCACCGCCGTGGGTCGTGCCGGAGGACGACGTGTGCGTTGCGGAGCCGCCGGAAGAATCGTTGTCCTTCGGCTTTGCCGTGCGGTTCACGTGCGAGTAGAGGAACACGTCGTTTGCATACGCCACGTTCATGCTGCCGGGGCGCACATAATCCGACGCTGCCGCCTTACGGCGCACGGTCTTGAGCTGCCCGCGCATAAAACCCGTCACGACAAGCGCCGCGATGAGGCCGATGGCAAGCGAAACCAAAATCGCCGGGCCCCACGGGAAATTCCCCACGGTGCTCTCCTCGTATGCCTCACCTTCCTCGTAGTAACCGCTCTGCACGCCCGAGATGTATTTGTCGCACATATCGGCATACGTTGAAAACGCGTCATAATAATAGCCGCCGCTGCGGTCGCTCAAAAACGCATCCTCCATATTGCCGCGCCGCGCATCCGTAATGGCCGTGATAGCGCTGCCCGTCGTCGTTATGTACCAGTCGCGCTCTTCCATGCTGATGAGCAGCAGAACGCCGTCCGGGTTATACTTATACGAATTATAATCGTAAAAATCGTCCGCATATTCACGCGGTGTCTTGTCGCCGATAGAGTCTTCCGTCACAACGGCAACGTCCACGCTCAGCCGGTCGCTGATCTCATCAAGCTTCGCGAGCAGATTGCTTTCTTCCTCGCCCGTCAAAAGGTCCGCATTGTCAATCAGGTGCGGCGTGTAGTCCTCCGCCGTATCGGCAAACGCCGGAACAGACACAACCACACAAAAAAGAACGGCGAAAAATACCGATAAAAGCTTTTTATTCATTCTCCGCACCCCCTTAGAACAGCCAGAACAGGAAATAGGCAATCAGCGCAATCACACCGAAGCCTGCCGTAAGCCCGCCAAGCCACTTAAAGTACAGCCCGTTATCCACCGGCAGGTCGCCGACGAATTTGCCGGTCTGCCCATTCATCGCAAAGAGGTACTTTTTGCCCTTCCATGTCGTGTTCAAAAGCCACACGGGGTAAAGCGCATACTTCGCCTTGCCGTTGTGCAGACGAATGGAGGAATTCTCCGTCGTGACGGAGTGATACCCCTTCACCGTAGAAGCGAATGCGTCTTCCGTAGAACACTTGATGCGCGCATTGGCACGGTCGATGCTCTGCTCGGCCGTCACATCGTACTTATCCGCAAGATAGCCCGCGAGATACGCCGTTTTAAAATCCACCGCGTCCTCAAACTTGAACGGCTCAATAGATTCCATCAAATCGTCCGGCATCTTGGAGGAGCCATCCACCGGCACGCGGTCAAACCCAATATCACCGCTGCGGTCTATCGAGTAGTAGCTCGTTTCCGTGTAATCGTAATCGCTGTCGCTCCAGGTGCGCACACGCGTCGCTTTATAGCGAATATCCGCATCGGCATCGGCATCAAACAACCAAAACGGCACGTAAACGCCCTTGATCTCATCGATATGGTTCTCTTTTTTGAAAATCTTCGGCAGCAGCTTTTTGCCCTTATAATGCCGCTGCAAGGCTTCCTTTGCCGCCTTTTTGTCAATCTTGAACGGAATCACGTAATCGGGCTTCAAAGCGCCGCTCACCTGCCCCATCATCACGACCGGGTTGCCGCAGTACGGGCAGGAGGTCGCCGCCGTGTTTTCATCACAGACGATCTCTCCGCCGCAGGAGTTGCACACGTAACTGCGCAGCGTGCTTTCTTCGCCCTGCTCCCAAGCGCCGCCGGCCGTGGTCTCCCAGTCCATTTCGTCGGGCTTTGCGTTTTGTACTTCTTCCTCGTGCGCGGTAAACGCTTCGGTGTCAAACTCCGTGTCGCAGTACGGGCACTTTATCTTCTGAATTTTACTGTCAAATTCCACAGCGCCGCCGCAGCAAGGACATTTGTATTCTTTAATTGCCGCCATTTGCTCTCATCTCCTCACAGTTCAACGCAGGTCGCAACCTTTAGGCACGGTCATTTTCATCAAACGGGTCGCCGCACTGCGGGCAGAACTTCGGCGGGTGCGCGGGGTCTTCCGGCTCCCAGCCGCACTTGTCACAGCGGTACTTCGGTAAGCCCTCCGGCTTTTTTGCGCCGCAGTTTGCACAGAAATTGCCCTTGTTCACTTTACCGCAGGAGCAGGTCCAGCCGTCGTTATCCGGCTTCTTTGCCCCGCAATTCGGGCAGAAATTGCCGTTGACCACCGTGCCGCACGCGCACTTCCAAGTGCCTGCCGCTGCTTGCGCCGCCTGTTGCTGACCCATGCCGTACAGCGTCTGTGCGTTCATGCCGCCCGCATTCATAGCCATATTTACACCCATAAAGCCGTTCATAGCACCGGCAGAGTTGCCCGCGGCCGTTTTCATCGCGTCCGCCTGTGCGCCGACGAGCGTGGCCGCCGCCATAGTCGGGTCGCGCATCATCGCCGTGCGCTGTGCCTGCTTGATCATCTCGGCGTCCTCGTCCGGCAGTGTCACAGAGCCAAGCGCAATGCTGACGACCGTCAAGCCGCGCAGCTCGCCCCATTTCGCGGAAAGCGCCGTATTCATGGCGTCTTCCAGCTCCGTGTTGTGTGCCACAATCTGGTTCGGACGCAAACCGAGGTCGGAAAGCTTGCCGAACGCCGGCTGCAAAGCACTGATAAACTCGTGCTTCAGCTGGCTGTCCAATTCGTCGCGGGTATACTCCTGTTCCACATTGCCGCACACGTTCGTGTAGAACAAAAGCGGATCCGCAATGCGGTAAGAGTATACGCCGGAGCAGCGGACGGAAACGTCCACGTCCAGCCCGATCTTGTTATCGACCACGCGGAACGGAATGGGGTTCGGCGTGCCAAATTTATTGTCGATGAGCTCCTTCGTGTTAAAATAATATACGCGCTGATCTTTGCCGGCGTCGCCGCCATACGTAAAACGCTTGCCAATCTGCGCAAAGGTGTTTTTAATGCCCGCACTGAGAGAGCCGGAGAAAACAGAAGGCTCGCTCGAAGCGTCATAGGTGAATTCGCCCGGCTCCGCGCAAAGCTCCACCACTCTGCCCTGCTCCACGATCATCATGCACTGGCCGTCTGCCACCGCAATGCCGGAGCCGCTCGTGATGATGTTGTCACTGCCGCGCGTATTGGAGGAACGCCCGCTCGTGCGCTTTACACCCTTTGTGACAAGCACCTCTTTCGGCATCGATTCGCAATAGAAAAATTCTTTCCACTGATCCGCCATAACACCGCCCGCGGCGCCGACAGCTGCCTTAATAAGACCCATAAATAATTGCTCCTTTTCAATGGTTTCCGCACGTTATATTTCGCCCGGTGTTTATGCTTCAAGTTTAGCACAGAATTTTGCCGTTTTCAATGAATTTCGACAGCACACTCAACAAATATTTGCGTTTTTCGCAAATCAAAGCCCTCTCCTCTCTTTTCCGTCCCCACAAGCGCAAAACATACAGCTTCCCACCCGCTTCAAACCTATCAAAATGGATGCCTCCCTCTGCATTCAGGGAAGCATCCATGATGGAAACCAAATTTTTTCAATTTTGAACCTGTGCCCAGAAAACCGGGTGCATATCCGTCTGTGCGGCTCTTTTTTAATCAAATTTGCTTTGCCTCATCGCCGAGCGTGAATTCATAGTGCATCTCAAGCGCGGCAAACAGCTTTTGCATCACTTCGTTTGCAATGGCACGGATGTCGAGGCTCGCAATCAGTGCCATAACCTCCCGCTGTTTTTCCTCCGGCACGCAATAAATGCGCAGTGTCAGCTGCAAAAAGCGCTCTAACTTGCGTTCCAGCGTAAAATACACGTCGCACGGACGCGCCATATATCCGCGCATAATCGCCGCCGAACCGATGTCCGACTCATAAAAATCGCTCACACTGTACCCGGGCATATACGCGCCGAAAATACGGTGCAGCATCTCGGCCGTCATCCTGTGGATGATTTCCAAATTTTCCGGCAGCGTGTACGCCTCCACGTAAATTTGGCGCAGGTTCTCGTTCAACTCTGCCAGCGTCAGCTGAATCGCCGTCTCCACCGCGTAGAGCTTTACGGGATCTGTCTCCCCCTGTGCAATCTGCCCCGCGATAGTAAACTGATTTTGAAACATGAACTCGGTCAGCTCGGTAAGCACACCGGCTTTCGTGCGGTACAAATTATAGAACGTGCCCGCGGAAACATCCGCTTCCGTCAAAATCTGCTTCGGCGGTGTATGCTTAAACCCCTGCTCCAAAAACAGACGCACACAGGTAGAAAGAATTCGCTTGCGCGAGGCCTCTTTTTCGTTGCGGTTTGCCATTTATACCCCTCTTTTCCCTGTTTTAGAATTGATTCTAATACTCCCAAATGAGTATACCACAACAAAAAGAAAAATCAAGTGTCGGTACACGAAAAAAGGGCAGCTCTTCGCCGCCCTTAATGAATATTTGTCTTTACCGCACGGGTTATATGTTCCGTAAGATCGCTTTTTTCAGCGTTTCGGCATTCAGCGGCTTCGAGAGATGCTCTGTCATACCGGCTTTGCGGCTGCGCTCCACATCTTCCGAAAACGCGTTCGCTGTCATCGCGATGATCGGCACCGTTTTCGCATCCGGCCGGTCCAGCGCACGAATGCGCTGCACCGCCTCAAGGCCGTCCATCACCGGCATCATGATGTCCATTAAGATCACGCCGATCTCGCCCGGCGCGGAGTTTCGGAAGGCCTCCACGGCCTCTTTGCCGTTCCACGCCTGCATCGTTTCGGCACCCATGTCTTCCAGGAAGAATTCCGCAATCTCCATGTTGAGTTCGTTGTCTTCGGCCAGCAGCACTTTCAGCCCGTGCAGAGCCGTTTCGTCCGCCGCGCCATTCGCCGCCGCCTGCGCAGAGGGATGCTTGTCGATTTCAAACGGCAGCGTCACCGTAAACGCAGAGCCTTCGCCGAGCACGCTTTCCACCGTGATGGTGCCGTTCATCTTCTCGATGAGCTCCTTCACGATAGACATGCCGAGGCCCGTGCCCTGATACTGCGTGCGAGCGCCCTGCTTTTCCTGTGTAAACGGCTCAAAAAGCTCGTTGTTCACAAAATCTTCGCTCATACCGATGCCCGTATCACGTATTGTAAAGCGGAATGTCGCCGTGTTTTCGTCACAGGCAATCTCCTCCGCATGCGTTTCAATCGTGCCGTTTTCTTTATTGTATTTCGCCGCGTTGCTGAACAGATTCAATAAGATCTGCCGCAGATGCAGCGGGCTGCCGATAAGCTTTGCGTGCGCAAGCGAAATCTTGCTGTAGGTATACACAATACTTGTTTTTGCCACCTGCGCTTCGTTCAGTGCGCGGACGTTCTTCATCAAATCGACAAGGTCAAACGGCACATGCTCCGGCTCCATATGGCCGGATTCCAGTTTGCTCATATCCAAAACATCGTTGATGAGCGACAGCAGATGCTCGGAGGAAACATGGATCTTTTCAAGGCAGTCGTCCACGCGCTCATGATCTTCACGGTTTTTCTTGATAATCTCCAGCATACCCATCACACCGTTAATCGGCGTGCGGATATCGTGGCTCATGCGGGAAAGGAACTCCGTCTTCGCTTTATTCGCCAGCGTTGCTTCGTCCACCTCAGCCCGCAAGCGCTCGTGCTCCTTCTGCTCCTGTGCATGGAACTCCGTGGTGTTTTTCAGCAGCACAAGGCTGTGGATCATCGGCTTTTCCTCACCGCTCTTCACATCGTATACGCGTGAAGACATCATCAGCGCCGTTTTCTGTATCCAGCGTGTCTCGCCGCCGGATACGCGCTCACAGTATTCCACCGTCACCTGCTTTTCTCCGCTCGCATAGCGCTCCAAAAGCTTTTCGGCCGTGTCGATCAACCGGTAGCTGCCCATCGTTTCGGGCAAAATCAGCATAGAATGACGGTGGCAATATTCGCCGTACGGACACGGTGCTTTCAAGTCCTCAATAAAGGTGTCTGCGCCGCGTTCACGACGGAAATCGCGCTCCACCAGATCATCCGTCAGATTCACGGAGTATACCGCATCCGCAGTCTCCAGCATCGCATCCACGTAACTGTCGTTTTCCAAAATAGACTGTTTCAGCTGCTCGTAATACTGCGTCAGTTGCTGCTTGGCGTCCGTCTCCGGCTGCACACTGTCGATCGTCTCAAACGCCAGTAAAAAATGGTGCAGCGTGCCATCTGGGTCTGCATCCACAAAAATCGCCGTCAGACGCCCATAGTCGGCACTGTTCGCGCCGAAAATCTTGTGCTGCAATTCCACCACGCGGTTCTTTTCGGAAAGCGCCTCGCGCAGCGCCGTCAGCTGTAATCTGCTGCGCACCGCCTTGCGGTCTTCCTGTGCCACGCGTTCTTCTGCAATCTGCTCCACCGCGCCGGAATAACTGCCGTCCGCCGCAAGGAAAAACGCCTCGCTTGCGCGGATCACCCTGTAAGCGTCCTGCTTAGCGTCGCAGTACAGGCAATCGGAAAAGTTGCTGCCGTATTTTTTCATGCTTTTCAGCAGCCTGCGATCCAGCTTCTTTTCTGCCAATGCTTCCTCGCGCTTCACGTGGTTTTTGTTGATATACATGTTTTTGTCTGCGAAGATATACAAATCGCGCATTGTGCAGTTTTCGTTCTCGTCGGAGACCGAAATGCCAACCGCGTAGCTCACCGGAAAATCGGGATTCGCCGCATTGTACGTGTCCACACGGTCGCGGATGAGCTGTAAGCACCGCTGCATTTCTTCCTTGTCCGCGCCGTCCATAATGGCGATGAATTCGTCGCCGCCCGCGCGACCCACAAAGTAATGCGCCGGCACCGCCTCGCGCACCAGCTCCGCAAAAATGCGAATGTACGCGTCGCCCTTTTCGTGGCCCATGCTGTTGTTGATGCGTCTCAAATTGTTGAGGTCAAAGCTGCAAACACCCACGGGCATCGTGATCATCTCCGGCGCGCTCAATAGCTCCTCACATTTATTTTTGTTCGGCAGCCCCGTCGCTTCGTCCATGTACACCTTTTTCTGCAAAGCGTGGTTCATGGCGGCGTAGTGCAGCGCCTTGATAAACTCATAACCGATCAGCATCATCAAAACTACGATGTCCGCCGTGATGTACCGCTCCAAAACCGCCAAAGAGGACGCGCGCTTTTGCGAATAGGTTTCCGCAAGGCCCGTTGCCTCATCGCAAATGTCGAAAAACTTTTCGCTTTTGTCGATGATGTCGGTTTTCTCAAAACCCTTTTCGCGCACAAGATAAATCTCCTGCTTCAGGCTTTCAAAGCAAGAAGCCAACTCTTCCATTTTCGTCTGAAAACTCTTGTCGTCCAATCGCACAAGGGTAAGCTCGTCATCGCCGAAGCGCAGACCGTTGATAAACGAATCCACGCTCTCCATCATCCCGTCCTCCGCTTGCCCCGCAATCTCCATTTTGACAAGGCGTTGCGTTTCGCCGCGCACAAGGCCCGCATAGTTCACCACGCGCGCCGTGCCCTGAATGCCCGAGACCAGTACCATCATCCAAACGATCAGCGCCGCTAAAACCACGGCCAGCACGCCGATGACCGCCTGCACGGCATTCGATATTTTCTTGTTTTCCCTCATATTCTTCACCGTTTCGAATCGTTTGGAGTTATACATTGCCGGATCCTTTCCCAAAATCTTACGGTTCATTATAGCACATTCACGTTCTGTCTTCAACACAAAAAAGGCCCGACCTTTGTGCATCAAACTGCCAAAGGTCGGACTGCTGTTTACTTTACGCGCCGCACCGGTCAATCTCCTCCACAAGCGCTTGAATGCTTTTGTACCATACACACATACTCACCGCTCCCTTTCTGCTTCCCGTTCAGTATACCGCAGAAAAGCGCACTCTGCTTGATTTTACTTGCGGATACATGAAGCCGGCGTGTTTTTTATTCACGTTTCGCCAAAACAGAGCGCCAAACGCAAGCAATAGCGTAAAATTTTTAGACGATTACAAAAGTAAAAGCCCCTCTGCCGCGCTTTTCACCATTTCGGCATACTCCTTTTTCACGTTTTCCGGCTCCGTGATTCGGATTTTCCCACCGTAGCCGAACACCCAGCGGTAAAAGACAGGGCTTGCCGCCGTCTCCGTTTCCACGGTAAACGCGTCGTCGCCAAAGGCCTTTGTTTCCACATCTTCGCCGAATGCGTCCACCACCGCATTCATCATCGCGTTGTCACACAAAAGCGTCACGCGCTCACGGCGGCTGTCATACATGCTTGTCATCGTGCGGATATGCCGCATCAACTCCTCTTTTTCGGGCCGCGGCTCCGCGTCCTCATCTAAAATCTCCGGGCAACGGTCAATGCGGTCTACGCGGAAGCTCACAAGCTTTTCGTGCTTGTCGGAATACCCCACAACGTAATATTCATCTGTATTCCAAACAAGCTTATATGGGCTGAAAACATACGGCTTCCCGTCGTTTTTCAGCACACGGTTCTTGCCCGGACCGTAATGAAAATAGTAAAACGCAATTTTCTTCCGCTTTGCAATAGCCGCGTTGATTGTGTCCGCAATATAGTAAATGCTCTCATTGCAGGATTTCCCGTTGTTCGCGCAAAATCCCTCCTGCAAAGCCTCGGCCTCATAAACGCTCGTCAGCCGGCAAAGCTTTTCAATCAGCTCCTCGCTTTTCTTTTCGGTGATGAATCCCGCAGATTCCACCGCGTCCGCAAGCAGTTTCAATTCCGGCATCTCAAATAAGCGGCTCGCAAGATAATAGCGGTTCTGCGTTGTCTTGTGCGTGTAAATATCAAAGCCGCAGTCCGCAAGCTGCTTGATGTTCTTGCCGACGGTCGTGCGGTGCACCGTAACGCCGCATTCCTTTTGGAGCTTATCCATAATGTTCTTCGTGGAAAGCTCGTGGTTTTCGTCGCTGTATGTGTTCAGAATTTTCAAAAGCGAGATCGTCCGCAGCTCGGCGTTGTCCTCCGCCTTCGGTGTCTTATTCGTCTTTGCCATAAAGCAGCACTCCTTTGCGCTCGTTCTGCTTTTATTATAGCGGACGAACTCCCACCGCACAAGCCCGGAAACCGTCAGGTGTCGCTTTTTCGCTCACTGCGGCTTCGTGATAAGCTCTGTCCCCGCTTCGCCGTAAGACGGCACAAATAAAAAGCACTGCTGCTATTCCTTCGCGTTCCATGCAATGTTCGGCACGCATAGCCCTCATTTTTTCGATAAAATGCGTTCGATCTCATCTAATGTGTCGGCAAAATAGATGCCCTCCTGCCGCTCCTTGGTCGAAAGCCCCATCTCGATCATATGGCCTAAAAGCGCCTTTAACCCGTCGTAATATCCGTTGAGATTATAAAGAATGCACGGCGCGTCTAAATGCTTCAGCGATACCTTCGACATCACTTCCGCAATTTCCTCTAGCGTACCCGTGCCGCCCGGGAACGCGATAAACGCGTCGCCGAGCTCAATCATTTTCGTCTTTCTGTCCGTCATGTCCTTTGTCACAATAAGCTCCGTCAGCCCGTCGTGCTGCAGCTCGGAGTCCACAAAAAACTGCGGCTCCACGCCGGTCACTTTGCCGCCGTTTTGCAGCACGCTTTCGGCGATCGACCCCATTAGCCCGCATTTTGAGCCGCCGTAAATGAGGTCATGCCCGTTTTCGCCAATCCACTTGCCGAGCGCCTCCACCGCCTCTTGCAGCTTGGGGTCATTGCCCGCGTTCGCACCGAGATAAACCGTGATATTCATCTTCATCCCCGCCTTTCTTTTCCCTTATCATACAAGAATTCGCCGAAGATTTCAACCGCTTCACTCCACACGGTGCAAAACATGCGCATAAAAAACGGCGGCGCAAAGCCTAAGCTCCACGCCGCCGTTTTGGGATATATAAATCAAGAAAGCGCCTGCCCGCATTCCGAGCAGAATTTACTGCCCGGCTTTACCGGCGCGCCGCAGCCCGGACACACCGTTTGTAGCTTTGCGCCGCAAGCGCTGCAAAACTTCGCGTTTGCAGCGACCTGTGCCCCACACTGTGGGCAAACCGCGCCCACCGGAGCAGTCGGCGCCGCATTTACGGGTACGCCCGTCGTCCGGAAGCTCGTTGGCTCGCCCATCGTGCAGCGGTACACCACCTCAAAAATCTCGCTCGGCAGCTTTTTCTGCTTATACGCACCGATGCCCGCCGTTACCGCCAGCGGCCACAGCAGAAAAATCCCCACGGCGCCCGCGCCCAGCTTGTCCGCCCACTGGCCCTCGCCGAGCGTCACATTGAGCTGCGTGCCGTTTACCGTGAGCTCCACCGTCGTCGCCAGCTTCATGCCGGAAAGCGTGCGCAGCGTATCGGCCTGCGCCGCCTGAATGAGGTATCCGTTCGGCATCGCCACGCTCTGCACCTCCATGCCCTTTTCGCCGCGCAAAAACGTCGTCACAGCCTCCAAAACCTGCTCTGCAGTCACTTGGTTCAGCTCAAATACTCTCGATTCTTTCATGTCGTTCCCCCATTTCTATTTCGCTTCGCGCAGCGCCTTCCAAAGCGCCGCATCATTTTCCAGTTGATAAGCGTTTTCTTCATACAGCAGGTTCCGCTGCTCAAATCGTATCACACACGTCGTGCCGTCTGTTTTCACAAACGTCAAACTCTGCTCGCTGTCCGTTGCACGCATGTCCGTTCTTTCGCCGATTTTCACCTCGCAAAGTGCGTCAAAAATCGTTTGCATCGCCGCCTTGTCCGTGATGCGGCAGGAAACGGGCGTGTCCATCGTGTAGCGATATTCCATGCAGTTCATCTCATTCACGTCAAATGTCTTTGCGAAATTTTCTGCTTCGCCGCCGCAAAACGCAAACACCCCGCCGGCTTCGCTTCTTTCCGCCGTCTTTCCTCCGCAGCCCGCAAGCAGCACGCACAAAACGACCAGTGCACACAGCAAAATAAAACCGCATCGCTTCATTTTCCCGCCCCCTTTTCTATCCCCTATCCTACCAAACGACCGTAACCGAAAAAAGCGTTTTCCCGGTTTTGTCATTGACACGCCGGAAAATGTCAAAACCCACTGCGTTCGCTTATGGCGGTTTCGGTCGAAGCGTGGTATAATCGCCTTAAATCAAGCATACGGAGGGAACCCGCATGAAATTTTGTGACCGTCTCAATTTATATATCGAAACACTCGGCTGCTCCGCCAAAACGCTTTCCGCCGCCTCCGGCATATCGGATGCCGCCATCAGCCGCTACCGCTCCGGCGAGCGCGAACCCGGCAGAGACAGCGAACAGCTTCTGCGGCTCGCACAGGGCATCTGCGCCATCGCCGCCGAAAGCGATTATTCTCCCGGCTTTTCGGAGGGCGAAGTTCTCTGCGCCCTCCGCGCTTCCCTGCACACCGAAAAATCCGATTTTGACAGCGCCGTTCAAAACCTCAAAAACCTGCTCACCGCATTCGGCATCAGCTACGCAGAGCTTTCCCGCGCCATGAATTTCGACGCATCCTACCTCTCCCGCGTCTGCTCCGGACAGAGAAAACCCGCAAACACAGAGGAATTCATCACGCAGGTCTGCCGCTATGTCACAAGGCGGTGCCTGAAAAACGACCAAAAAGAAGCCCTCTGCGCGCTCGTCGGTACACCCGCAGAGCAACCTACAAAGCCCGAGCAATACACTGCGCTCCTCATGGAGTGGCTGTGCGCCGCAAAGCAGCGCGATGCCGAGTCCGTCTCCAAATTTCTCGCGCATCTCGATACCTTCGACCTCAATGAATATATCGAAGCCATTCATTTTGGGGAGATTAAGGTGCCTTCGCTCCCGTTCCGACTCCCTGCCTCGCGCAATTACTATGGCATAGAGGAAATGAAGCAGGGCGAGCTCGATTTTTTCAAGGCGACCGCGCTTTCCAAATCCGCCGCCCCCGTTTTCATGTGCAGCGATATGCCCATGGCCGATATGGCGGAAGATCTCGACTTCGGTAAAAAATGGATGTTCGGCATCGCCGTCGCGCTCCGAAAAGGACTGCATCTCGATATAATCCACAACATAGACCGCCCGTTTGAAGAAATGATGCTCGGGTTAGAGAGCTGGATCCCCATTTACATGACGGGGCAGGTCTCGCCGTACTACTTAAAAGGCGTGCAGAACACCGTCTACTGCCACTTTCATTACGTCTCCGGCGCCGCCGCGCTCACCGGCGAGTGCGTAAACGGCTTTCACGAAGACGGCCATTACCATTTCACGAATAATCGTGAAGAGGTGCAGCACAGCCGCCGCATCGCAGACCACCTGCTGCAAAAAGCGCAGCCCTTAATGGAAATTTATAAAGCCCCACAGGCCGATCTGTTCCGCGCATTCCTCAAAAACGACGCAGCCACCGTCGGCGCACGGCAAAACATTCTCTCCGCTCCGCCGCTTTATACCATGCCGGAAGATCTGCTCGGACGCATTCTAAAGCGCAGCGGCATGTCGGCAGCAGACGCAGAAAGCATCAACGCCACACTCAAACAGCAAACGGAAAATATCGAGCAAATTCTCACTGCAAACACCGTCATCGACGAGCTCCCGCATGTAAGCGAAGAAGCGTTCCGGGCAAGCCCCCTCACGCTCTCGCTTTCAAACGCATTCATCGAAAACACCGTCACGTACACCTATGAAGAATACACAGCGCACCTTAAAGCCACCAAAATGTTCGCTGAACAACACCCAAACTACACCGTCCGTTTTGCGGAGAAACCCGCGTTCCGCAATATCCAAATTCAAATCCACGAAAACGAGTGGGTCATGCTGTCCAAAAGCAAAGCCCCCGCCATCCATTTTGTCATTCGCCACAGTAAAATGCTCAGCGCCTTCCAAAACATGATCTTGCCTTACGTTGAGGATTAACCGCCGTTTATTGCCGAATATATTCGCAAAAATCATTCACAACACGCTCCATCATTTCGCTATTCCGGCGCGAAACCTCGGCTGCGTTTTCCGCCTGCATGTTTCCTTGCCGTATCGCTTCCTGGATGTACTCGTCCGTAAACGTAAAGCTCGTCAAAGACTGTATCAAGATCGGCACCACCGTCTCAAATTTTCCCTCCGGCGCAATGATGCCGAAAATGTTCGCGGCACTGCGTGAAGGCGTCACGTCCACACCGTTGATTTCATAACCGCCCGCGTCTAAAATGCTGCCCTCAAACATACCCGTGCAGGCCGCCCCTGTTTCCGATGTAAGGCTCGCTAAGATCGAAGCTTCCGAAACCGCGTAGCTTGCAAGCGGCGTCGTAATGGGCGTTTCGCTCAAAACTGTCATGTTTTGAATTTTTGCAAATGCAAAGCTCTGGGGCATGATGCTGTCGTAAGCATCTTGGTAATCGTCCATCGCGTTTAAGCACCCCGCAAGCGTCGGGTCCTCCAGCACCGGCAAATATGTCAGCGGGTCATTGCTCGTGCTCATCGATTGATACTGCGCCTTCGCTTCCGCACTCTTAAAGTACGGGCCAAGCTCACCGTAATAGAAGATCTGCACATCCGGGTCATTCGGGTCCCACGCGCGGATAGAATAGCCCGCGTATTCGCCGCCGGTCATAATCTGCCACCCCTGCGGCAGCTGCATCGTGAACACCCCGCCGTCGTAATCAACCAACGTGTACGTCGCTTCAGGTGTCGGTTCCGCCGTCGGCTCCGGGGTCACGGTCACTTCCGGCTCGGGCGTCACTTCAGGCTCCGTCTGCGCATTTGAAGCTTCGGAGGACGCTTCCGTTTTTGATTCCGCCGTCTTCTCGTCCGGGTCTATCCCCGCTGCCTCAAACACCGTGTCCGTGCCGAGCGCATCATATGTCTTGCCGCCTAATATAACACACCCGTCCTCACGCAGCGTAAAGCTCATTTTGCTGCCGCTTGCGTCTGCAAATGTAAAAATATACCGCGTGTATTTGTCGTCCGTCTTTACAACTTCGCCGAGCGTCACATCTTTCAACGCGCCAAAAATTTCTTCCGCTTGCTTTGCGTCCCGCACCGTTTTCGGTTCCGCCGCAAAGCTTCCTTTTTCTTCGTAAATCGTCAGGCTTTCCGCCGCAAATTTTCCCGCGCCGTTCACTTGGTCAAACAGCGCGTTTTTCGCGCCGCAGCCCGCAAAATTCAAAAGCAATACAAGCGTCAGCACAGCCGCCGTCATTCGTTTCGTTCGTGTCATGTTTGTCTCCTCAGTAGTTTAATCCCTGAATGTTCAGCACCGGCGCCAAATCGCAATCCACCACATACACCATGCCGCCGGATTGCTGCGCCTCCTGCTCCTTGTTGTACAAGTAGTTCGCCCATTCCTCTGCGCTCAGTGGCTGAATGAGCGACTGCAGCGCGTCCTGCGTCGCCGTAAACGGCAGCATCGTCGTCTCAATAAGGAAGTATTGCCCGGAGCCGCTCCACGTTTCCACCGCTGTCTGCGCGTGTCCCGGCGTGAACACAATCATCGCGTGCATGCTTGCGGATTCCAGCACGCTCGCCATTAAAACCGCCGTTTCGATGCAAATTCCGGAGCCGTTCTCTAAAACTGCGTCGGGCATCAAAACGCGCTGGCTCGCACTGAACGAATACGGCCCCATGTTGTAGCGTACGCCCATGCTGCTGATGGCGCTCTGTATCGCCGCCACCTGATAATACGTGATGTACGCGCCTTGGTCGGACGTAAAGCCGTACGCCGGCTGATACCCCGGCAGCATACCGTATTCCGTGCCGAAGCTTTGCTCCAGCCACGATACCGCGTTACGGCGCACCTGCAAAATGCCGTCCGTTTCCGGCGTCATCCACGCCAAGATGTTGTCGTTCTGGATGATGCCGAATTCATCGCTGTAATTTTTATAATCATATACGCTGTGCAGCTCAATGTTCTTCGTCTCCTGAATAATCGCCTCGCCCGTGATCGTGTTTTCCACACGCAGCGTCATCTGCGTGTCCTTCGTCGTTGAAAGGTCGGGCATATCGGTGAGCACCGGCGGCTTGATCATCAAATACGTCATCTCCGGCGTCAGTGTCACTTTCTGCTCATATTTCTGCGTAAAGCCCGCAATTTCCGCCGTCACCATCACGTCGGTGTAGCCCTTGTCCGTATATAAAAGCAGGTTGATCGCCGAGTCCATCGAGGGGTACAAATTCGGAAAAATCTCCTCCACGGTCGAGTAGTCCGAAAACACGATCGGCGCCTGCGCGTCATACGCGCCAACATCCTTGCCGCCCTCGCAGGCCGCCAGAATCTCATCCGCATACGCGTCGAGGTTCTCATCGAGCAAAAACGCGGCGTGGTTATATTCGCGGCTGTATAAATCGAACATCGTCTCCTCGTGCCGCCCGGAAGTAATGCCCACGCGCGAGATAAGCTGGTTTGCGGAATACAGTCTCAAAACGTCCGACCATGCAAGGCCCCACGAGCGCGATTCCATGTATTTCGTCATCACATCAAGGTTCGCAACGTATTTCGGCCACAGGTCATTGAGCCACTCCGGCGTGTCCAACGTACTGAGCGCCGTTTTCACATTGCCCGCCGCCTCATAAACGGAAATGAGGTACGCCTGCTCGTCGCTGCGGTCGCCGACCGTAGCCGTTACAAGCGGCTGCAAAGCGTCATACTGCGCCGTGTAAAATGTCAGCGCCTCCTGAATGCCGCCGATCACCTCAAGTGCGTCCTCAAAGTAAGCCTTCTGCTCCGCTTCCACAGCCTTGCCTTTTTCGGTCTTCGGCGCGTCGCAGCGCTCGAGGCTCTGCATCTGCTGCCGCACCGCGCCCACCGCGTCGTTAAGCGCGTTTAGTTTCTCCGTGCACAAAGTATAATACTCGTCCAGCACGTCAAAGCCCTCTGCATTCACAGAATTCTCATACACAATGCTGCTCTGCCCGGAAAGCTCGTCCGCCGCAGCTTCCACGTCCTTTAAAATGCTCTGCGTCTCCGTCACGGCCGCCGCCACCTGCTCCAAATACGCCTTGTCCTGCTGCACCATGCCGCATCCTGCAAGCGATGTGCACAACAGCACCACCGCCAAAATAAAGCTTACCGCCCGTTTCCCATTTTTCATACGCGTCCCCCTTTTGCTCAACAGAATTATTCTTTGGTTCTATTATAACGAAAAGGTATGCCGCGTTTGAACCCGCTTTCCCGCCCTGTCCGTGACAAACCCGGAAACGAAAAGCTCCTTCAAAATAGAAATAGCCGCCTGATTTCTTTTGAAAACCAAGCGGCTATATACGCTATATTCAGTTCGACAAACTGGAAGTTATCTTTTTCTTAATGGCAATGCTATTAAATTTCCCAATAGTGCAATAACTGCATATCCAACTACATAAACCCATGCACTTGAGTTATAAAATATAAATATAGATGGCGCAAACATTATTGCTACAATCAAAATATACCAGAAGTTAAAACCATTCCTAATCCCATAAAAAACAGAGGTTATTAAACATATTAGAGGAATAGTTACTAACATAACAATCATTGCACTTCCTGTGTCTTTTATAAACCAAGGAACGATATAAAAATCTATCATCAACAGTAGGTAGAAAACTATGTTCTTTTTTAATTTATCCATCATATCATCATCCTTTCAAATCCCGATTTGTCTCTCACAAGCAAAAGTATTATACCATATCTTTATAGATTTTTCTACCACTTCGACTATCCTAAAACACCTGCACCATATTCAGTTCGACAAACTGGAATTTATCTTTTATCAACGGGAAACGTATTGAACCACGCTCTTTCTTCAAAAGGGCGTTTTTTAGGCAAAATGTTTTCTTCTTCTGGAATACCAATCGGAAGAAAACAGACCAATTCATAATCATCAGGAACATTTAAAATTTGCGCCATTTGATAACCTATTTTATCTTCGTCTGTAATATGTCCTTCATACCAACAGCTTTGATACCCCAGTTCCACCAATGCAAGCAACATATTTTCAATAGCTGCGGAATAGTCCTGAACTGCAAAACACTTATCTCTATATGCATTTATTCTCTGTGTTAAAACACAAATTATAGCTGGCGCAGTTTCTCCTACAGGTGGATTTATAACATTATGCAGTTTTTGCAATATATCTTTATCATCTACAGCAATTAAACTTGTTGTCTGTTTGTTACAGCCAGAAGGGGCATTTAATCCCGCCTGCATAATTGTAATCAAATCTTCCCGTGGAACAGAAATTGGTTTGTATTTTCCACGATAGCTATGCCTATGGTTAATAATATCAATAATCTTCATTTTATTCTCCTGCAAACTTCGATTTGTCTCTCACAAGCAAAAGTATTATACCACATCTTTACGAATTTTTCTACCACTTCGACTACCCTAAAACACCTGCACCATATTCAGTTCGGCAAACTGGAATTTATCTCTCAGCAGCGATCAGTACAGCTCTGCACGGCGAACCATCCGCACCGGATAGATTTAATGGCGCTGCATTTAAGAAATAACTGCCTTCCGGAACTTCTGCCAAACGGATTCCTTCAAGCAATACGATACCGGCCCCCAGCAGGATGAGATGTACCTCCATTGGAGCAGCTTCGGGCCCGACAGTCTGGGATTCGTTGCCGAGCAGTAAGATCCCCGAGTCGGCAAATACTTTCGCTGCCTCCGAAGAAACCTCCGCGTCTCCCTTAATAAGAATTCTCATTGCCGCTTCCGGGTTCTGTTTTTTCGCTTTTTCAAGGATTTCCGCCGCTGCGGTGCCGGAGACAATTCCGCAATATTCCGCAACATAAGCCATTCCTACGAATGTGTCCAAGCCTATGGAATCAACGGTTTTTCCGTCTTTGATAAAATGAAACGGCGCGTCGATATGCGTGCCGTTGTGAGCACACATACCAAAAGCCGTCAGGTTATACAAATCGCCCTTTTCTATTGAGCAAAGCTGCTTTTTTTCAGGCGCCGGATCGCCGGCAAATACCTGACAGCCGAAAACCTCTTGGGCAATGTCATAAATTTTCATTTCACATTCTCCTCCACAAATTTCGATTAGTCATTCTGATTTAAGCATATTATACGACGATATTGTGACTTTTTCTACCGTCAAATTCGCAGTATAGTAAAGCCGTACCGCTTACTATTTTTTCTTTTACTGCTGAAACAGTATCTTTGATTGAATGCGTAGTTGTATCTATAACATTTAATTCATAGATTCCTAAATTAGAAAATTGCTTTCCTTCAGAATCCAGAAGAGGTGTAATACCAGCCCCGTATCCAGATTTCCAAC
>OLNC01000174.1_pt1 | contig 76060 bp, 71 predicted proteins | sample 1672011 | NCBI WGS metagenome assembly OLNC01 (sample SAMEA3136636, study PRJEB25190) | human gut metagenome | biome: human gut; feature: human-associated habitat; material: faeces | place: Austria | collected 2013
CTGCTACTACGATTCTATAAAAAGGAGCTTTTTTCTGTCCCATTCTTCTTAATCTGATTTTAACTGCCATGTCATTTCACCTCCTCAATTTTCTACTTCACTGCGCATACGCGCTATATGGTTAAAAAGGAAACTTGAAATTTCCAAATTTACCGCCACGTTTACCTTTGCCCATCATACCGGGCATCTGTTTCATCATCTTGCGAGCCTGCTCAAATTGCTTTACCAGACGGTTTACTTCGCTGATATCCACACCGGCACCTGCCGCAATTCGACGTTTTCTGCTTGGATTGATCAGATTTGGATCCCCACGCTCCGCCGGAGTCATGGAATAGATGATTGCTTCAATACGCGCCATCTTCTTCTCATCCATCGCATCTTCAATCTGCTTCATCTGTGCGCCGCCAATTCCCGGCATCATACTCAGGACATTCGCAAAACCGCCCATCTTCTTCATCTGACTCATAGAATCCAGATAGTCATTGAATGTGAACTCTGCTTTTCGGAAACGTTTTTCCATCTCTGCAGCTTTCTCATCATCCATCTCTGCCTGCGCCTTCTCGATCAGAGTAAGTACATCACCCATTCCAAGGATTCGGGAAGCCATTCGCTCCGGATAAAACTGTTCCAGGTCAGAAAGCTTTTCTCCCATACCAGCATACAGAATCGGTTTTCCGGTTACCGCACGGATAGAAAGTGCGGCACCACCTCTGGTATCGCCATCTAATTTCGTGAGGATCACTCCATCAATTCCGATTTTCTCATCAAAGGTGCTTGCTACATTGACTGCATCCTGACCAGTCATAGCATCTACTACCAGAACCGTCTGCGCTACATCCACATTTTCTTTAATTTCAATCAGCTCATCCATCATATCTTCATCTACATGAAGACGACCAGCCGTATCGAGAATGACAACATTATTACCGTTTTTTGCCGCATGCTCTACCGCTGCTTTTGCAATATTGACCGGTTTATGTCCGTCGCCCATGGTAAATACTTCCACACCCTGTTTTTCACCGTTAACCTGTAACTGCTGGATTGCAGCCGGACGATAAACGTCGCAGGCAACCAGAAGTGGTTTCTTTCCTTTGAGTTTGAATTTCCCTGCAAGTTTTGCAGTTGTTGTCGTTTTACCGGCACCCTGCAGACCAACCATCATAATGATCGTCGTTGCCTGTCCCGGACGAAGTTTTAACTCTGTTGTCTCGGAACCCATCATTTTGATCATCTCTTCGTTTACGATCTTAATGACCATCTGTCCCGGATTCAGACCATTCATTACGTCTGCACCAATCGCACGTTCCTGTACAGATTTCACAAACTGCTTCACCACTTTAAAGTTTACATCTGCTTCCAGCAACGCCATCTTAACTTCTTTCAGGGCAGCTTTCACATCTGCCTCTGTCAGCCGGCCCTTGCTGCGCAGGTTTTTAAATACATTTTGCAGTTTTTCGGATAAGCTGTCAAATGCCATACTTATAATTCCTCCAAAATCCGTCCGGAAATCTGATTGATTTCCTCCATTGTCTGTGCAATACAGTCCTTGTTATAATGAAGTGACAGATCACGAATCTTTGAAACATCTTCTTTTGTCTTCCAGAACCGTTCTACCAGATGAAGTTTTTCTTCATATCCGGCAAGGATCTTATCACATCGCTTTACCAGATCATGTACACCCTGACGGCTGATCCCGAGTTCCTCGGCAATCTCACTCAATGACATATCATTGAGTACAACATCTTCATATACACGTTTCTGATGCTCTGTGAGCAATTCTCCATAAAAATCATATAAAAAGACCTGACGTCCAATTTTCTCCATGTCAATCACCTTTGCTAGATTATCACACTTATTTTTTCCTGTCAAGTATTTTTTCTTTACACTTCAAAACTTTTTTTCTGACACTCTGCACAATTTTTCAAGGAAGTATGCTATCACACCCTTACGCGTTTAAAACCATCAATAGCACATATTTCTTTTTTAATAGGAACAGCCCTTAGGAACGGTTGACCACCATTCATAAGGGCTGCAATATCATAGTAAAGCGGACATTCGCAATCCGCTTTCGCTACTTGCTCATGAACGCACGTTAGAATGTAAACTTGTCTGCGAAATAAGCATCCAGTTCAGCAATCGGAATGCGAACCTGTTCCATCGTATCACGGTCACGAACAGTAACTGCATAATCTTCTTCGGAATCAAAATCGTATGTAACACAGAACGGTGTACCGATTTCATCCTGGCGACGATAACGTTTACCAATGTTTCCTCTGTCATCAAACTCACAGTTGTATTTTTTGCAAAGCTGCTCAAATACTTTCTCAGCGCCGTCATTTAATTTCTTGGATAACGGAAGGACACCAATCTTAACCGGAGCCAGTGCCGGATGAAAATGAAGAACGGTTCTTACATCCGGTTTCTCCTCTGTTCCGATGTTTTCTTCATCATATGCACCACACAGGAATGCAAGCACCACGCGGTCTGCACCGAGAGACGGTTCAATAACGTATGGGATATATTTTGTATTTTTCTGGTCATCAAAGTACGTCAGATCCTGACCGGATGTATTTTGATGCTGAGTCAGATCATAATCGGTACGGTCTGCAATACCCCAGAGTTCCCCCCATCCAAACGGGAATAAAAACTCAATATCACTAGTTGCTTTACTGTAGAAGGATAACTCCTCCTGATCATGATCGCGGACACGCATCTCTTCTTCTTTCATTCCAAGAGATTTCAGCCAGTTGATACAGAAGTTTCTCCAATAATCAAACCACTCCAGATCGGTATCCGGCTCGCAGAAGAACTCAAGCTCCATCTGTTCGAACTCTCTGGTACGGAATGTAAAGTTACCCGGTGTGATCTCATTACGGAAAGATTTACCAATCTGTCCGATACCAAACGGGATTTTCTTTCTGGATGTACGCTGTACGTTTTTGAAATTTACGAAAATACCCTGTGCTGTCTCCGGACGAAGATATACGGTATTCTTTGCATCCTCTGTGACACCCTGAAATGTCTTGAACATCAGGTTGAACTGACGGATATCTGTAAAATTATGTTTGCCGCAGGTCGGACACGGTACATTGTTATCCGTGATAAAGTTTTTCATCTCTTCCTGTGTCCATCCATCTACGGAACCCTTTAATTCAATGTGGTTTTCCTCAGCAAAATCCTCAATGATCTTATCTGCACGAAAACGCTCATGGCACTCTTTACAATCCATCAGCGGATCAGAAAACCCGCCAAGATGTCCGGATGCCACCCATGTCTGCGGATTCATCAGGATTGCACAATCAACACCTACGTTGTACGGACTCTCCTGGATAAATTTCTGCCACCATGCTTTTTTTACATTGTTCTTCAGTTCTACACCAAGATTACCATAATCCCATGTATTTGCAAGTCCACCGTAAATCTCAGATCCCGGATATACAAATCCTCTGGATTTTGCCAGTGCCACAATTTTCTCCATTGTCTTTTCCATTATATGTCCTCTTTCTTCCATTTATTTTGAAGTATCCTTCAATTCCTATTGATATAGTACATAAACCAGTAGCGCTTCGTCTGTATCCTGCTTCTTCTGTGTGACATTTACCTGTTTCTCTGATGTCACTTCAGTTCCATCTGCGGATACATATACAATTTTTCCCGGAACGATCAGATCTGAATTTGCTTTTACGATCAGCACCTTCAGATCATCCTCTTTCAGCAACGTGGATCCTTTCACGGATTTCTTGTCTGCCTTGCCTTCTGTCACCGGATAAAAATCCAGATCAAAATCATAGCCGGCAGCCTGTGCTTCCACAATACTTCCGGAAAAGCACTCAACACCTGAAAAATCACTGAATATCTCTGCATCTTCATATTGCAGAGTAAGATATGCCTTTTTCTCTTCTACTTTTGAATCTGTCACAGAAACAGATTTCTTTCCATGTTCCTGTGTATATGCCTCCACAGCTTTCTGCACGTAAGTATTGAGCTCTTCCTCGTCATAATAGGACTGATCAAAAGATTCTACGGCTGCTTCCAGAACTTTGCCGCTTTTCTGTAATGCGATCGTATTCTCCTGCACATCCAGTTTAGCTCCGCATGCTCCAAGCAGCACACTCATACCGATGCAACAGCCAAGCGCCGCCATTCTTTTTTTCATCTCTTATCCTCCAGCTTCAGGTTCAAGAATGCCCTGTTTCTATGCTATTCTGTACTCTCTGTAAAGCAGAACATTCATTCTGTCCACAGTTCAAGAATCACTGCAGATTCATACTACTTTACATCAATTTCTAAATTATAACGGTTTACGCCTCTGATTGCAAGTATTCCTAAGATAAAAAAACAGGGGTCTTCAATTCTTTTTCCACATACTGTCTCATATAATACTGAATCAGCTTTGTTACCTGTCCAAGAACTTCCTCCGTAACAGTAAAGGTGTACAGCTTTTCCACCGGTGCTGTCACTATGTACTGCATCGTATATAACGCTGCTTCATCCAGCGGATATTTCACGGGACCCGGCTGACATTCCCTGCACATGACACCGTTACTTTTTTCATCAAAGCACCAAAGCTGTTCCCGGCTGCCACAGGAAGTACATGCAAACACATTCGGATAGACACCAAAATACACCAGTGTCTTCAGTTCATAGATCACCCGCACCAGTTTCGGTGACAAAGACGGTACATTGAGTGCCCGCAATGTCTGATATACCAGTTTCAGCTGATTGATACAGTCGTTGTTTTCCTGGCAGAAATAGTCTGCCAGTTCCAGAAAGTAACAACCATAATACGTCTTATCCAGATCCATGGCAAGTTCCCGGAAGTAATTACTGATCTCCGCCTTCACCACCGTATAGGAACTGCGTCCCTCATAAGCCTCAAACGTACCAAAGCAAAACAGGTTCGTTGCCGCCTGCAAGGAACTTTTCGGTCTTCTGGCTCCCCGGGCAAAAGCAGTGATTTTTCCGCGTTCCCGGGTTAATATTGTAATTCTCTTATCATATTCTCCCACCGGCATCGTATTCAGGATCATTCCTGTCAGAATGCAAGTCTGCCCCATAAATCATTCCACTTCTTCCCTGGCTGTCGGTCTCATAGTCTGCATATTTTCCAATACTGCTGCGACAGTAAGTCAGATAATCAGAAACCCGTCCGCTTTTTTCAAAACTCAGCCATTTTTTATCTTCCATTGCATACTCCCCCTTATCTCTTCTCCAGATACTGTTAGAGTATGCAGTCTGTTACGGATTATTCGTTGATGTTATATCCAAAATTTTTCATCTGGATATCGCTGTCACGCCAGCCTTTACGCACTTTTACCCAGAGACGCAGGTTGACTTTGCCTTCCAGCAGTTTTTCAATTTCAAAACGGGCATTACTTCCAATCTTTTTCAGCATCGCTCCACCTTTTCCGATGATGATTCCCTTATGAGAATCCCGCTCACAGATAATGGTAGCCTCAATATCCGTAATTCCGTTCTTTCTCTGTTTCATGGACTCAATCGTTACCGCAATACCGTGTGGGATTTCCTCGTCCAGTGCATGCAGCGCTTTCTCACGGATGATCTCTGCCACAATCTGACGCTCCGGCTGATCAGTCACAGTATCTTCATCGTAAAACATCGGACCATACGGTAGATATTTAAAAATCATATCAATGATCGTATCTGTATTATCCCCATGCAGCGCAGATGCCGGAATAATCTCAGCAAAATCCAGAAGTTTGCGGTATGCATCGATAAACAGCAATACTTCTTCTTTTTTTACTGTATCCGTCTTGTTGATGACCAGGATCACAGGCAGATTGGATTTGCGCAACTGCTCTGCAATATGCTGCTCACCGGCACCAATAAAAGTGCTCGGTTCTACCAGCCATACAATCACATCCACATCCTGTAACGTACGCTCCGCAACAGTCACCATATATTCACCCAGTTTGTTTTTTGCTTTGTGAATACCCGGTGTATCCAGAAATACGATCTGCCCCCGGTCTGTGTCTGTATACACAGTCTGGATCCGATTTCTTGTGGTCTGTGGTTTTTTAGATGTAATGGCGATTTTCTGACCGATCAGCTGATTCATCAATGTGGATTTACCTACATTCGGTCTGCCAATCAGTGTCACAAAACCTGATTTAAAATTTGCATTCATATGTTATCTCCTTTTACAACGTTTCTAATACATCAAACAGGTCTGATTCTTCCTGCAATTTTCCTTCATTTCCGATGGCACAGATATAGCTGTGATCCAATGCTGTCTGCATAACATCTGCAAGATCTTTGATATCCTGCGGACGTGTGTGCAGTGCCTGCTGCCGCTCTTCCTGGATCATCTCGTAAGTTACACCGGTCAGATAAGAAAGCAGCGATCTTCTGCCCTGGCTTAACGGTGTCAGCGGAGCGTCCAGTTCACTGAAAGCACCAATAACAAAGCGGGTCATACCACGCTCATCTATCTCAAAATTTTTCAAATACTCCGGCACACCACGATACACATCCAAAGTACGTCCCAGATTCGGATCACGGTAAGACAAAAAGCATACGTCCCCGTTTCTGCCTATATTTGTGCTGCATCCATAAGCACCGCCCTTGACACGGATATTCTGCCACAGATACTCATAATTCATGATTACTCTAAACACACGCATAGAACCGTTGTAGGAAGCTCCTCCCTTTGCAAAATTACCCGCCAGAGACACATACTGAATCTGGGAAGCGTCCAGAAATCCTTCATTCTTCTGTTCCGGCAGGGAGATTTCCACATGTTCCTTTGCTGTATCCGCATACAATCCTTCGGTAAGCTGTACAGACAACTCCTTGAGTGCTGCGTATCCGGCTGCATCACTGGTGACACTGACCAGAAGATTTTGTGGTTGAAAGATCAGACTGCATACTTCCTGCATTTTTTCCATCAGTTTCTGTTTTTCTGTCTCATATGCTGCCACAATCCGGTCAAGGCTTTCATAAAATCCAATACCCTGAATGCTGTCTGCATATTTTGCCCGCTTTGAATAATAAGATAATGCCCTTGTCGCAGAAACCACATTACCGCTGTCACTGAGTTCATTGCGAAGTCTGGATTTAACCTGTGCCAGCACCTCATAAATACGTTTTTCATCTGTGAACTGTGTAGAAAGCATCATACTTCGGATCAATTCCACGCCACGGCTGAGATTGGATTTCAGTGTTTTCAGACGGACTTCATATTTTACCTGATAGCAGTCTGCCCGCTGCACATCTCCTGTGACATTTACTTCGTTGGAAATACCTCCGGTATACAGATTGACTTCATCCGTAAAATCTGTATAGCTGTAATCCGATGTATTTAATTTACCCATCAGTATTTTCAAAATGCCAAGATACGGAATCAGTTCCTCAGAAATATGATGTGCATCAAACAGCAGATCCAGATATACAATACCATTCGTCTGATACTCATGCCACAGATACGGAATACCATTGATCGTTTCTTCCGCATTCTTATAAGGTTCACTTGTCTGCTTCATGTCCTCACGGGAAAGCAGCGGAATGGTCTCCAGCTGTTCCTTGGTAGATGGCTCTTCCTCATATATTTCCAGTGCCTTCGTCTCTTCTACAAGTTTGTCAATCTCCTCTTTGCTCAGAGACGCTTTATATGCCTGCAGTTTTTCTTTTAATGCCTGTTCCCGTTTACCGGTCAGGCCAATCTCCGGAACAACACGGACAAGTGCATTATGTGTATTATCCAGAAAATATTTCTGGATCAACTGTTCAAAATAATCCGTTTCCAGTTGTTTTCGCAGATAATCGTAAACACCCAGTTCTTCTATATGAAGGAACGGTGCATTCTCATCATACAGCCAGCTGTCCATGATCTGCAGGCCAAACATCAGTCCTTTTGGAAAACGTCCAAAATCTGCCTCACGAAACTTAAACTCCGAACCGTTAATAGCAGCCAGCAATGTCTTTTTGTTAATTCCGTTCTCCACCTGCTCCTGCAGCACCTTACGGATGATCTGGACGAAACGCTTCTGATCGGAAGCATTGGCATGTTTTGCAACAATCGAAAAAACCGGCTGATAGCTGCTGCTGTCATAACCACCATAGATATCCGTACCGATCCCCGCATCCAGCAGAGCCTGTTTGATCGGTGCCCCCTGGGTACTGAGCAGAGCATAATCCAGAATATCAAACGCAATATACTGCTCTCTGTTCAGATTGTTTCCAACCGCCCAGTTGCAGGACAGATACGTATTGTTTTCTGTACTGTCTGTACTGGAGATAGAATATGGAATCTCATGTTCCACCGGTTCTGTAAAAGGTGCCTGCTCCGGAATCGCAGAATCCACATTGATTCTGTCATAATTGCTTAAATATTCCTGATCCAGCCACTTCAGTTTTTCCACCACATCCATATCACCATACAGATAGATCCAGGAATTGGATGGATGATAATACTGACGATGGAAATCCAGATACGCCTCGTAAGTCAGCTCCGGAATCACCTGCGGATCTCCGCCGGACTCATTGCTGTATGGAGTATCCGGGAATAAGGAGCGTAAAATCTCACGATCCAGCACACCATCTGCAGAAGAAAAGGCGCCTTTCATCTCATTGTATACAACACCGTTCAGCGTCAGCTCGTCTTCCGGACTGTTCAATTCATAATGCCAGCCCTCCTGACGGAAGATGTTCTGTTCCTTATAAATATTCGGTGAAAATACACTGTCCAGATAAACATCCATCAGATTCTGAAAATCTTTGTCATTGCAGCTTGCCACCGGATAAATGGTTTTATCCGGATAAGTCATTGCATTTAAAAATGTATTGAGAGAGCCTTTTACCAACTCAATAAAAGGATCCTTTACCGGGAATTTTTTACTGCCGCATAATACGGTATGCTCAATGATATGCGGTACACCGGTGCTGTCCTTTGGCGGTGTGCGGAATGCGATATAAAATACTTTATTGACATCTTCATTCGACATAACACAGATACGTGCACCACTCTTTTTGTGCACCAGCAATATGCCGTCTGAATGAATGTCATCCAGTCTTTTCTCCTCTCTGATTTCATAAGCGTTTAACTGACTCAATTCTGGTTTCAAATATCGTTTCCTCCATTTTCTTCTGTCTTCTGACAGACTGTCTTTTCTATAATATACTTTGCTGTAGTTTTTCCAGTATCTCTTATTCTTACACACTTTCCTCCAAAAGTAAAGAGACAGCAGACATATCACATTTTGTCTGCTGTCTTCTCATTCAAAAAGGGCTGTCCTAATGGACAGCCCCTTGGGGTCATATTCATTTATCTAAATAAATTAACCAAGGCGTGTAACGTTTGCAGCCTGTGGCCCTTTATCACCTTCGATCACTTCAAATTCAACAGCTTCCCCATCTTTCAGCTCTTTGAATCCATCCATGTTCAGTGCGGAGAAATGAACGAAAATATCATTTCCTTCTGCATCTGAAATAAATCCATAACCCTTTTTTGCATTAAACCATTTTACAGTTCCCTGTTGCATAAAATACTTCCTCCTAAAACATGCGCACAATCTGTGCAAAATTGATAACTTAAACGTATCACACTTCAATATTTTTGTCAAGAAAATACGAAAAATCTGTTATTTATTCACAATAAACGAATCATATGTTCTTTTTCTGTAATGTTGAATATTTCTTTCTAAATTTCTGCAAAATAACCCTGTTTTCTTCAGTTTTATCTCAGTCGAGAAGACTCCCACTTCTGCAAGTGGTGAGTAAAAACAAGTCTTTCTCAGTGGGAGTACAATCTCCGACTGAGATAAACGCTCCGCGTGGATGTGCAGTGATTCTGAAAAGAATATGTCAGCTTTCGCTGACCAGAATCACGCACCAAGTCTCACATGCGTTCGACTTGAACTTATGGCTGTACTTTTTTTGCTCTGCGCTGTTCTTTCTTAGATTCCTGATTGGAAACAATAATACAGCAGCTTGCATCTCCGGTAATATTGACAGTAGTACGCCCCATATCAAAAATACGATCCACACCAGCTACCAGTGCAATGCCGTCTACCGGAAGTCCTACGGAAGTCAGCACCATTGCCAACATGACCATCCCGGAACCCGGAACGCCTGCGGTACCAATGGATGCCAATGTTGCCGTCAGAATAATGGTCATCATCTGCGGTAATGTCAGATGAATACCGTAACAGGATGCAATGAAAATTGCACATACGCCCTGATAGATTGCAGTTCCATCCATATTGATGGTAGCTCCCAATGGAAGTACAAAGGAAGATACTTCTTTTTTTACACCAAGTTTCTCCACACACTCCATGTTGATTGGGAGTGTTCCTACCGAAGATGCACTAGAAAAAGCGAACATGATCGCCGGAAGCATTTCTTTGAAGAATTTTGCCGGACTTATGCCTCCCATAGTTTTCACTGCAACAGAGTATACTACAACTGCATGTAAGATATAACAAATGTACGCTGCAAGCAATACCATAGCCAAAGAACCAATGATTGCTGCACCATTACTTGCAACTACCGGACAAAGCAGACAGAATACACCGATTGGAGACAATTTCAGAATCATCTCCATACATTTCATAAAAATTTCATTGATGTTATTGCATGTTTTAACAATCCCAATATTTTTCTCACCAAGTTTAATAATGGAAAATCCAAGCAACAGGGCAATGACAATAACCTGCAGCATATTAGATTCCACCATCGGACCGATAAAGTTAGATGGAAAAATATTTACAATCGTATCCATGACAGATGTTTTTTCCGGCATCTCATAAGCCAGATCTGTGGTTGCGATCACCGGAAAGAAACGCTGAAAAATATTTCCACCAATCAAACCGATCGTAATTGCAAATGCTGTGGTGCACATGTAGTAGAGCACTGTTTTTAATCCAATCGTACCTACTTTTTTAATATCCTTCATAGATATGATTCCACACATAATAGAAAACAATACAATCGGAACTACAATAAATTTCAATAAATTCAGGAAAATCGTACCAAATGGTTTGATATAATTTTCCGTAAAGGCTGCCTGACTTTGCATTAGCAAACCTACAACGATTGCCAGGATCAATGCAATAAAAATCTGCATTGCCAATGGCAGTTTTTTCTTTTGTTTATTCATCTCCCACTTTCCCTTTCAGATACGTATTTTTTAAAATATCCTCTATACAATTTTACTTTGTCAAAAGATATCTCCACTTATCAATAACGAAAGTTTTTATTATGTCATTGATAAACACATTGTCATTAACAATACCATATTTCAACCACATTTTCCACAACAATTTTCTTCCATTTTATCTTGAAGTTTATTCATTTTATATTGAAATAACCACTTCTTTTATGATTTTACAGAAATCGAAACCTGCGGAAATGGAATTTCAATCTGATGATCATCCAGGGCATATTTTACGTTTTCCGTGATACGCCATCTGGTTTCCCAGTAATCCTCTGTCTTTACCCAGACGCGGATCCCGATAACAACAGCGCTGTCACCGAGACTATCTACAAAAACATGATATGGTTCTTCGTTTGTCATACAGTTTTTTTCCTGCTCCAACACATCCGAAATCACCTGTTTTGCAAGTCGGATATCCGCATCGTAAGAAATGCCGACGGTAATATCGATACGTCGTTTATTCTGCTGTGTCAGGTTTGTCAGACTGGAATTGGACAGACTGCCATTTGGCAGGACAACCGTCTTGTTATCAACCGTAAGCAGCTTTGTATAACATAGCTGAATTTCCGAAACAGTTCCTTCGTTTCCGTGAGTATCCTCACAGATATAATCCCCCACTTTAAATGGTTTTAAAATCAGGATCAGAACACCACCGGCAAAATTGGAAAGAGTTCCCTGCAACGCCAGGCCGACAGACAATCCGACAGAACCAATGACTGCGATCACTGAACTTGCAGTTATACCGAATTTACCAAGTACCAGCATGATCAGTACAAAATGCAATCCCACATTACACATATTATCCAGAAACTGTTTGACCCCTTCATCCCAGTTGGTTTTATTTAAAAATTTGCGGATAAATTTCCGTACCAGTTTAATTACTTTTCGTCCCACTAACAGAACGATAATCGCGATGACCAGTTTCACCAGAAAGTCCAGCACTGTCGGAAAGGAATCCTCAAAGTACTTCACAATCGTGTCCCAGGACCAGAAGGTCACATTGTCCGTTACCACATCCGTTACTTCATCCGTCAGATTCTGTGCTAATATAAATCTAAGCATACATTTGCTCCAGTTCTTTCTATATTTTACTCATTCAGAAGATGGATAAATAATCCGCTTCTTAATTTTGGTTCAAACCAGGTTGATTTTGGCGGCATCAAAAGTCCTGCGTCTGCCACTGCAAACAGTTCCCCAATGGAGGTCGGATACATGGCAAATGCTGCTTTTGCATCTTCATGGCAGCGTTTTTCCAGCTCTTTTGTTCCACGGATACCACCGACAAAATCAATCCGCGGATCTGTCTTAGGATCTGTAATACCAAGTACCGGTGTCAACATCAGATTCTGTAATAAAGAAACGTCCAGCCCCTTCACCGGATCTTCACTCTGATCTTCCGGGCGGACTTTACAGGTATACCACCGCTCCTTCAAATACATGGAAAATGTTCCTTTCTCTTGTGGATGCTTGTCTTTTGCAATCAACTCGGAAACTTCAAAAATCTCCTTTATTTTCTGTAAAAATGCGTCCTCTGTCATGCCGTTTAAGTCTTTCACTACACGATTGTAATCAAGGATCTTTAATTCACTCTCCGGGAATAATACAGACAGGAAGAAATTGAATTCTTCTTCCCCGGTATACCCCGGATGCTCATTTCTTCTTTTTTCTCCTACTTTTACGGCAGAAGCAGCCCGATGATGACCATCTGCGATATAAAGCTGGTCAATATCCGCAAATGCCTTTCGGATTGCCGCAATATCCCCTGCTTCCCCGATTACCCATACTCTGTGACGAATGCCATCCGGAGAAGTAAAATCATATTCCACATCCTGTGTTTTTATTTTATTTACAATGCCTGTGATTGCTGCATTATCACGGTATGCAAGAAAGATAGGGCCGGTCTGTGCATCACAGATGTCCACGTGACGAATACGATCCAGCTCCTTTTCTGCACGGGTATTCTCATGCTTTTTGATCACATTATTCTCATAATCATCAATGGATGCGCATGCGGTAATACCAGTCTGAGTCCGCCCGTTCATGGTCAGCTCATAGATATAGTAACAAGATTTTTTATCTCTGATAAAATCCCCCTTTGCTATCATATCCCATAACATATCGTGGGCTTTCTGATAGACCTCCGGTGCATAAATATCCACAGAATCATCAAACTGTGTCTCAGCACGGTCGATTTTCAGAAAAGATTCCGGCTCACGCAATACTTCCTCTTTTGCTTCTTTGCGATTATATACATCATATGGTAACGCTGCAATTTTTGCTGCTTTCTCTCTGCATGGGCGCACACATGCAAATGGTCTGATCTCTGCCATTTTTAATGTCTCCTTTGAAATAACAATAGCGTGGAAACAGAGCTGTACTCCCTGTTCCCACGCTGACTCAATGATCCTTTTATTTGATCACTCTTACTTTTAATACACCGTCAATTGCAGCCAGTTTTTCAACAACATCTGCAGTTGCCGGAGCATCCAGATCCAGAAGTGAATAAGCATAGTCATTGCGGCTCTTGTTTGTCATGTCAGCAATATTGACACCTGCTTCACCTAATACAGATGAATACTGACCGATCATGTTCTTGATGTTTTTATGCAGAATTGCTATTCTCGCAGCACCTGTGCATACACCCATGTTACAATCCGGATAATTTACAGAATGTGTAATATTTCCATTCTCAATATAATCAATCACTTCCTGTACAGCCATTACTGCACAGTTGTCCTCAGATTCTGCAGTAGATGCGCCAAGATGTGGGATTACAATGCAATTCTCCACGCCTGCTGTAGTCGGATTCGGGAAATCTACGACATATTTACGTACTTTTCCGGCTTTTAAAGCCTCCACCATAGCAGCTTCATCTACTAACGTATCACGCGCGAAATTTAGAACGATTACATTCGCTTTCATCATTGCGATTGCTTCTTTACTGATCATTCCTTTTGTAGAATCCAGAAGTGGTACATGAATCGTGATGAAATCACACTCTTTATAAATATCTTCTACTGCCAGCACATGTTTTACTTTTGTAGAAACATTCCATGCTGCATTGACAGACAGATACGGATCATAACCAAGCACATCCATGCCCAGTGCTACCGCCGCATTGGCAACCTGCACACCGATGGCTCCAAGTCCGATGACACCAAGTTTTTTCCCTTTGATTTCAGTTCCTGCAAATGCTTTTTTTGCTTTCTCGGCAGCTTTTGCAATTCCTGCATCTTCTTTGTTCTCTTTTACCCAGTCGATACCGCCTGTGATATCACGGCTTGCAAGAAGCATACCGGCAATCACCAGCTCTTTTACACCGTTTGCGTTTGCACCTGGTGTATTGAATACGACAATTCCCTGTTCTGCGCATTTATCCAGCGGGATATTGTTGACACCTGCACCTGCACGGGCTACGGCCAGCAGTGGTTTGGGAAGTTCCATATCATGCATAGCTGCACTGCGCACCAATGCAACTTCTGCCGCATTGAAATCATCTGTTTTCTCATAAGTATCCGGGAATAATTCCAGACCGCAGGCTGCGATCGGATTTAAACAATGAAACTGAACCATTTTTGTTTCCTCTTTTCTTCAACTTTTTCAACTCATTTTTTTGACTGAGACATCTCGCCTTCCCAGTCAGCTATTGCCTTTCGGCTACACACTTTTTTTACTTTGTGTTCTCAGCTTCGAATTTCTTCATAAACTCAACCAATGCAATAACGCCCTCTTTTGGCATAGCATTGTAGATGGAAGCACGCATACCACCAACCGTTCTGTGTCCTTTTAAATTCTCCAGGCCTGCCGCTTTTGCTTCTGCAACAAATTTTGCATCCAGTTCTTTGTCACCTGTTACAAACGGAACATTCATCAGAGAACGATCTTCTTTACGAACGGTACCTTTGAACAGTTTACTGTTATCAAGGAAATCATACAAAATTGCTGCTTTCTCCTCGTTGCGTTTCTTCATTGCTTCCAGACCACCAAGATTTTTGATCCATTTGAATACTTTACCACAGATGTAGATGCCATAGCATGGCGGTGTATTGTACATGGAACCCTTGTCAGCCTGTGTTTTGTATTTCATCAGAGTCGGGACATACTCCGGCAGATCATCGCGGATCAGATCTTCGCGGATGATAACGATCTGTACACCGGCAGGTCCGATATTTTTCTGTACGCCACCCCAGATCACACCATATTTTTCTACGTCCATTGGCTCAGACAGGAAGCAGGAAGATACATCTGCCACCAGGATTTTTCCTTTGGTATTTGGCAATTCATGATATACTGTTCCATAAATCGTATTATTCTGGCAAATGTATACATAATCTGCATCATCATCAATCGGAAGATCAGAGCAATCCGGAATATAAGTAAATGTCTCATCTTCGGAAGAAGCAATCTTTACCGCTTTTCCGTATTTCTTTCCTTCTTCATACGCTTTCTTTGCCCACTGACCTGTCACGATATAATCAGCTACACCGTTTTTCATCAGGTTCATCGGAACTGCGGAAAACTGTAATGCGCCACCACCCTGCAAAAATAATACTTTGTAGTTATCCGGGATATGTAATAAATCCCTTAAATCTGCTTCAGCCTCATCAATGATTTCCTGAAACATGGAGGAACGATGACTCATTTCCATAACAGACATACCGCATCCACGGTAATCAAGCATCTCCTCCTGTGCCTCTTTCAGCACTTCTACCGGTAATACTGCCGGTCCAGCTGAGAAATTGTAAACTCTGCTCATTTTAAAACCTCCTGGATTTTTCCTGCCTCAGCAGGATTTTTTATACACATACCAGGTGGCAAAGAGATTACTCTCCCTGTACAGTGCCACCCGGATGCGTCTTTTCATCTCAGTCAGAGAAAATTACACATCTCCGGCTGAGACAAATGCACTTTTTATAACGCACAATGATTCTGAACTGTTAAACCAGTTCAAGTCGAACGCACGTGAGACTTGGTGCGTGATTCTGGTCAGCGAAAGCTGACATATTCTTCTCAGAATCACTGCACATCCTCGCGGAGCGTTTATCTCAGTCGGAGATTGAACTCCCACTGAGAAAGATTTGTTATTACTCACCACTTGCAGAAGTGGGAGTCTCAACTCAGACTGAGATGATTATCTGTTCCTCAGATCAGACTCATCAAATGCTTCGCTGATCGGTGCACCGGGTGCTACCATTGGCCAGACATTATCGTCACTGTCAATGATACAATCGATAAGTACCGGTGTCTTCATTTCCAGCGCTTTTGCCAGTTCTTCAGCAAACGCTTCCTGTGACGTTGCACGCATGCCTGTGGCTCCCATAGCCTCAGCAAGTTTTACGAAATCCACACCATCATTTAAGATCGTATTGGAATAACGTTTCTCATAAAATAATCCCTGCCACTGATGCACCATGCCAAGCACCTGATTATTGATCACGATCTGGATCAGTGGCAGCTGCTGACGGACTGCTGTCGCAATCTCATTCATATTCATACGAAAACATCCGTCTCCGGCAATATTGATGACCTGCTTTTCCGGATTTGCAACCTGTGCGCCGATTGCTGCACCAAGACCATATCCCATGGTACCAAGGCCGCCGGAGGTCAGTAATGTACGCGGTTTTGAATACTTATAATACTGCGCCGCCCACATCTGGTGCTGTCCCACTTCTGTAACAATGATAGCATCACCCTTTGTCTGGCGATAAATTTCCTCCATAACAAACGGTCCGGATAATCCTTCTTTTTTGTAGGTTAACGGATATTTTTCCTTAAATTCACTAATCTGCTGCATCCATTCTGTGTGCTCCTGCTGTTCTAACAGATGGTTCACACGTTTCAGGATTTCCTTGATATCTCCGATCACACTGGCATCCGTCTGGATATTTTTGTTGATCTCCGCCGGATCCACATCAAACTGCAGAATCTTCGCATTGCTCGCAAATCGTTTTGCATCACCAATGACACGGTCACTGAAACGGACACCAACGGCGATCAACAGATCGCATTCGCTTACACCATAGTTGGAAGCTTTTGTACCATGCATTCCGAGCATTCCGCTGTATCGGTCATTGGTTCCGTCAAATGCCCCTTTTCCCATCAGGGAATCACATACCGGTGCATCCACTCTCTCTGCAAATTTTGCAAGTTCTTCACTTGCTCCGGAAATAACTGTACCGCCTCCTACAAAGATATACGGTTTTTTCGCATCACGGATCATGGCTGCTGCCCGCTCCAGATCAGCTTCAGTCATTTTATCAATCTTGCGTGCAACCGGTGGAATCTGCTGAAATTCAAATTCCGTTGTGGCTGCAGTAACATCCTTAGGAATATCTACCAGCACAGGTCCCGGACGCCCGGTCTGGGCAATCCGAAATGCACGGCGGATCACATCAGCAAGTTTGTTAATATCTTTTACAATAAAATTATGCTTTGTGATCGGTGTCGTGATACCTGCGATATCAATCTCCTGAAAACTGTCCTTTCCAAGCAATGGCACACCTACATTACAGGTAATAGCCACCATTGGAACAGAATCCATGTATGCGGTTGCGATACCGGTTACCAGATTTGTTGCACCCGGTCCGGAAGTAGCCAGACACACACCGACTTTGCCGGTGGAACGCGCATATCCATCCGCAGCATGGGAAGCTCCCTGTTCATGGGACGTAAGCACATGGTGAATTTCATCGCTATGTTTGTATAGTTCATCGTAAACGTTTAAAATTGCTCCGCCCGGATAACCGAACACGGTATCCACGCCCTGCTCTTTTAAGCATTCGATAACAACCTGTGATCCTGTCAACTGCATATGCTTTTGTTCCTCTTTTCTATCTAATCTTAACTTCTGATCTTATTTATTTGTCTTCAGAATAGCACCTGTATTTCCAGATGTAACCATGGAAGCGTAACGTGCCAGATATCCTGTTGTGATCTTTGGCTCACGCGGCTGCCATTTTGCTTTTCTTGCTTCCATTTCTTCGTCAGTAATATCTACATTCAACGTATTCTCTGGAATGTTGATCTTGATAATATCGCCTTCCTCTACGAACGCAATCGGACCGCCAACTGCTGCTTCCGGTGATACATGTCCGATAGAAGCTCCTCTGGATGCTCCGGAGAAACGTCCGTCTGTGATCAGAGCTACGGAAGAACCAAGACCCATACCTGCGATCGCAGATGTCGGATTCAGCATCTCACGCATACCCGGACCACCTTTCGGTCCCTCATAACGGATAACAACCACGTCGCCTTCCACGATCTTTCCGCCTTTGATTGCTGCAATTGCATCTTCCTCACAATCAAATACGCGTGCCGGTCCTTCATGTACCATCATTTCCGGTACAACTGCGGAACGTTTTACAACTGCGGAATCCGGTGCAAGGTTACCTTTCAGTACTGCAATTCCGCCTGTCTTACTGTACGGATTTTCAACCGGACGGATAACTTCCGGATTCTTATTTACAACACCCTGAATATTTTCAGCGATTGTCTTTCCTGTGACTGTCATACAGCTTGTATCCAGCAGACCGATTTTGTTTAACTCAGACATAACTGCGGACACACCGCCTGCCTCGTTTAAGTCCTCCATGTAAGTTGGACCTGCCGGTGCAAGGTGGCAGAGATTTGGTGTCTTCTCACTCAGTGCATTTGCAATATCAAGATCAATATCTACACCGGCCTCATGTGCAATTGCCGGGAGATGAAGCATGGAGTTCGTGGAACATCCAAGTGCCATATCCATAGTTAATGCATTCATAAATGCTGCTTTTGTCATAATATCACGCGGACGGATATCTCTCTTTAACAGTTCCATAACTGCCATACCTGCATGTTTTGCAAGTTTAATTCTCTCAGAATATACTGCCGGGATAGTTCCGTTTCCCGGAAGTCCCATACCGATTGCTTCGGTAAGGCAGTTCATAGAGTTTGCTGTGTACATACCGGAACAAGAACCACAGGTTGGGCATACTTTTTCTTCATACTCTCTTACTTCGTCTTCTGTCATAGTACCTGCTGCGTAAGAACCGACTGCCTCAAACATGGAAGAAAGACTTCTTTTTTTACCATGAATATGACCGGCCAGCATCGGACCGCCACTTACGAATACGGTTGGGATATTCAGTCTGGCTGCTGCCATCAGAAGTCCCGGCACGTTTTTATCGCAGTTCGGAACCATAACCAGTGCATCAAACTGATGTGCCATTGCCATACACTCTGTGGAATCTGCGATCAGATCACGGGTTACCAGAGAGTATTTCATTCCTGTATGGCCCATGGCAATACCATCACAAACTGCGATTGCTGGGAAGACAATCGGTGTACCACCCGCCATTGCGACACCCATTTTTACAGCTTCTACGATTTTATCCAGATTCATATGACCTGGTACAATCTCATTGTAGGAGCTTACAATACCTACTAATGGTCTGTCTAACTCTTCCTTGGTATAACCAAGTGCATTAAATAAAGATCTGTGAGGTGCCTGCTGCATCCCTTTTGTAACATTGTCACTTCTCATTTTTTTACATACTCCTTTTTATATTCTCTCGCAGATCAGGTCGCCCATCTGACTTGTACCAACCTGTTCTACGGCAGATTTCTTATCCTCTTCCTGCGGCATGATATCAATCGTACGATATCCGTCTTTTAATACCTGTTTTACCGCATTTTCCACTGCATCTGCTTCTTTATCCAGATCAAAAGAATAACGAAGCATCATTGCTGCGGATAAAATAGTCGCAATCGGATTTGCAATGCCCTGTCCTGCGATATCCGGGGCGGATCCGCCGCTCGGCTCATACAGACCGAATTTTGTATCATTCAGGCTTGCGCTGGAAAGCATACCGATAGAACCGGTTACCATACTTGCCTCGTCGGAAAGGATGTCCCCGAACATGTTCTCTGTCAGAATAACATCAAACTGTTTCGGATCTTTTACCAGCTGCATTGCACAGTTGTCTACTAACATATGTTCATAAGTAACTTCCGGATAATCTTTCGCTACTTCTTCTACGATTTTTCTCCAAAGTCTGGAAGAATCCAGTACATTTGCCTTGTCAACACTTGTTACTTTTTTACGGCGTTTCATGGCAATATCAAAACCTTTGATGGCGATTCTGCGAATCTCATTCTCAGTATATGTAAGGGTATCTACCGCTGTCACTACACCATCTACCTCACTGGTCTTGCGGGCTCCGAAATAGAGTCCTCCGGTCAGCTCACGCATGATCATCATATCAAAACCTGTGCCGATGATATCATCGCGCAACGGACATGCCTCTTTTAATTCTTCATAAAGATATGCCGGTCTTAAGTTTGCAAATAAATTCAATGACTTACGTAATTTCAGTAAGCCTGCTTCCGGACGTTTCTCCGGCGGAAGTTTGTACCATGGGGAAGTGCTTGTGTTTCCACCAATAGAACCCATTAAAACCGCATCAGAATGCAATGCCTGCTCAATGGCATGGTCAGTCAGCGGCTCACCGGTCGCGTCAATGGAACATCCTCCCATTAAAATGTTTTCATACTCAAATTCATGTCCGAATTTGTCAGCCACACAGTTTAATACTTTCTGTGCCTCGGCTACAACCTCAGGTCCAATACCGTCTCCGGCAATAACTCCAACCTGGTATTTCATTTTCTTTCTCCTCTCACAAACAATATACAAAAGAAGGGCAGTGATATCAATTGATATCCATGCCCCGCCCTCCTTTGTCTGATCTTTACTCTTTTCAGTTTACTCTTCTACTGCGTCATCAGCTTTTTCAATCTGTGCGATTGCAGCGCGCTGCATTGGAATACGGCAGTTTTTATTGTTGCCGAACTCTACGATAACAGTATCGTCAGTGATATCGATCAGTGTACCATAGAAACCGCTGCTAGTAAGAACAGTATCGCCAACTGCCATTTTAGCCATCATTTCATTTCTTCTTGCCTGTTCCTTTTTCTGTGGTCTCAGCATAAAAACAAATATGAATACAAGCAAAACTGCAATCCAGATAATTGTTCCCATCATACCCATTCCTGCTCCGGATGATAATACGTTCATGTGAATTCCTCCTATTTTTCGATACTATTTAGTATTTTACACAAAATACAACTTTTGTTCAAGCCATTTTGCATTTTTTTTATTTTTTCAGTTCACTCATCACATAGATTCAGTTAATGATCATGCTCGCATGAGGAAACTTATTTACTCTCCATGCTCCATGCGATACAGTTTCTCAGCCTTATAATTCTGATAATTGCCCATATCGATGGCATCACGGATTTCTTCCATCATCGTATTATAGAAATACAGATTGTGCAGTACGCACAGACGCATACCGAGCATTTCTTTTGCCTTCAACAGATGACGGATGTAAGCTCTACTGTACGTACGGCAGGCCGGACACTGACATCCCACTTCAATCGGACGCATATCCCGTTCAAACTTCTGGTTGAACAGATTCAATTTGCCAAAATTGGTATAAACATGTCCATGACGACCATTCCGGCTTGGATAAACGCAATCGAAGAAATCCACACCCCGGTCTACCGCTTCCAGAATATTCGCCGGTGTTCCTACTCCCATCAGATAGGTTGGTTTGTCCTCCGGAAGATGTGGAACGGTCACATCCAGAATGTGATACATTTCCTCATGACTTTCACCAACAGCCAGACCGCCCACAGCATAACCGTCCAGATCCATCTCGCTGATACGTTTTGCATGGTCGATACGGATATCATCGAAAATCGCACCTTGATTAATACCAAAGAGCATCTGATTCTTATTGATCGTATCCTCCAGACTGTTCAACCGCTGCATTTCTTTCTTGCAGCGTTCCAACCAGCGTGTCGTACGATCTACGGATGGCTGCACATAATTTCTATCAGCCAGGGCAGGCGGACATTCATCAAATGCCATAGCAATAGTAGAACCGAGATTGGACTGAATCTGCATACTTTCTTCCGGTCCCATAAAGATTTTACGTCCGTCTACATGAGAATGAAACTGCACACCCTCTTCTTTGATTTTCCGTAATCCTGCCAGAGAAAAAACCTGGAAACCACCGGAATCTGTCAGGATCGGCTTGTCCCATACCATAAACTTATGCAAACCACCCAGTTCTTTGATCAATTTGTCACCCGGACGTACATGCAGATGGTATGTATTGGATAACTCTACCTGTGTCTTGATCTGCTGCAGATCATCTGTGGATACCGCACCTTTGATTGCTGCTGCGGTTCCGACATTCATAAATACCGGTGTCTGGATGGTTCCATGCACCGTTGTCACTTCGGCACGCTTCGCGCGTCCATCTTTTTTCAATAATTTATACATAAAATGTTCCTTTCCTTTTTCATTGCACTGTTTATAACTTTATCATATAATAAGATAAGTGTCAAAAGCACTTTTACAGTTCACGCATAACGTCTGCCCGGTTATCAAACGGGCAAACCGTACTACATAGAGTTATCGAGGGAGGAAACATTATGGCTGGTTCAAATACAGGAACTATTTTTCAGATCACAACCTGGGGAGAATCCCATGGCAAAGGCGTCGGTGTCGTTGTGGACGGCTGCCCCAGTGGTCTCCCACTGTCTGAAGAGGATATCCAGATTTACTTAAACCGCAGAAAACCAGGGCAGTCCAAATATACAACCCCACGGACCGAAGCAGACCGGGTTGAAATTCTTTCTGGTGTCTTTGAAGGACATACCACAGGAACACCGATTTCCATGATCGTACGAAATGAAAATCAACATTCCAAAGACTACAGTGATATTGCCCGCTGTTACCGTCCGGGACATGCAGATTACTGTTTTGATGCCAAATACGGCTTCCGGGATTACCGCGGCGGTGGACGTTCCTCTGCCCGTGAAACCATTGGTCGTGTCGCTGCAGGTGCCATCGCAGCAAAACTTTTAAAGGAAATGGGTATTTCTATCCTTACTTATACCAAATCTATCGGACCGGTAACCATTGATCCCTGCCATTTTGATGCCGCACAGATCAGTCAGAATCCGGTTGCTATGCCAGATGCTCATGCTGCAAAAGAGGCTCAGACTTTTCTGGATTGCTGCATTGCACAACAAGATTCCTCCGGTGGTATTATTGAATGTGTGATCACAGGGGTTCCTGCCGGCATCGGTGATCCGGTTTTTGACAAACTGGATGCCAGTCTGGCGAAAGCAATCTTTTCCATCGGTGCTGTCAAAGGCTTTGAAATCGGAGATGGATTTGCCGCTGCCACTGCACGTGGATCTGAAAATAATGATTCCTTTGTTCCTCATGAAAACGCTCCGCTGACGAAAGCGACGAATCATGCCGGCGGTATCTTAGGCGGCATCAGTGATGGATCCCCTATTGTTTTCCGTGCCGCTGTCAAACCTACTCCATCCATTGCGCAGTTACAACATACCGTAAATGCTGATGGCGAAGCCGTAGACATTAACATCCGTGGGCGTCACGATCCGGTCGTTGTACCAAGAGCAGTCGTTGTGGTAGAAGCTATGGCAGCTATCACCATTCTTGACCTGATGCTCCGCAATACTACAGCAAAACTCGATCATTTAAAGAAAATCTATGAATAAAAAAATGGCTGTCATATGAAACCCGTTCCAGGTTCCATTGACAGTCATTTTTATTCTTCTGTTATTTTTATATTCATTCAATATTTCTGTAATTAGTACCTCTGTGTTCAAATTTTCCCTGACTCTGATCAATTACAGTTTATGGATAAAAATACAGTTCGGCTGTTCGATCTTAATCGGTCTGCTGTCCTGCAGGAAGTAACAATCCTCATAGTTCATATTGTAAATAAAAATCTCATCCGTCTCATGACTAAGTACAATAAAGTGCTTATTATCCGGCATAACTGCCACAGCCTTCGGATAATCTCCGCTGGTCTTACAATGGAATAATGGCGTAAGCACTCCGGTTTCTTTATCTACATCATAGATGATAACGGTATTAATACCGGCATTCGTCACAAACAGATGATTACCATCCGGTGAAAATTCAATACCGGAAGCAGCCGCACGCTGTTTTTCATCTGGTTCAATCGTACTGATACGCTGAATCATTTTAAAAGGATCAACATCATCATTCCGTGCACCAACTTCATATACTTCAATAACATTATCCATCTCGCACAACACATACGCAAATTTGTGCTGGCGGTCGAAACGAAGCATCTTAGGTCCGCTGTCCAGTTCACAACGCAGAATATCTTCCAATTCCATTTTATTGCGTTCTCTGTCAATCCGATAAATTTTTACCTGATCCAATCCACTGTCTACAGCGCAGACACTCTGCTGATCCGGTGTCACCTTCACGCAGGTTACATGTGGCATGGAACTGCGATCCGTAATATTTACACCGATCCCTTTATGGAAGATGCCATCTGCAATTTCGCCGATGGAACCATCTTCATTTAAGTTCATCATGGTGATTCGTCCGTCATGATAGCCTGCCACAAACAGGTAACGATCCTGTTCATCTACTTCCAGGTAACATCCTCGCATGCCGCCTGTCCACACAGAATTGATCGGTTCCAAATCTCCGTCCGGTAAAATACGGAAGGACTGTACACCTTCATCTGCAATAGAATAAAGAAATTTTCCGCTGGTAGATACGATCACATCCGATGGATTGTTGATTGGAACCACCTTACGTTCTACCATTTTTCCTTTTTCGGCATCCACATCAAAAATATGAATTCCCACACTGCTTCCATGTGTGTAAGTACCGACATATGCCACATAACGATCTTTTGCCATGACTATTCCTCCTCTTTCCTACGCAATATGTCATAAAGTTCTGCTGCATGGTTGTCCTGCTCCGAAACATCTGCCCCGGAAAGAGCACCATTTTCTGCCGCAGCAAGTTCAATATATAAAACCTGCTTCGGATGCGGCGCAGATTGCATCTCCTGCCCTTCTTCGTCCACGATCCTGCGAACGACTACCGGAATGTTTCTGCCATCCGGCTTCATGATTTCAATCTGTTCCCCTACAGAAAATTTATTGCGCTGTTCGATACGGTATAATCCGTCTGCAGTGCATTCCCCTATAATGCCCAGATATGTGTATTCTTTCACATATGTGTTGTTATCATAAATCTGAGCACTTTCATCCGGTTTTCCAAAGAAAAATCCGGTTGTAAACTGACGGTATGTGCAATTAGAAATCTGATCCAGATACCAGTCCATATTTTCCCGGTAAAGTTCCGGAGACTCCAGATAATCATCAATTGCTTTCCGATAAGTACGGGCTACGGTAGCCACATATAAAGCGGTCTTCATACGACCTTCAATCTTGAAACTGTCAATTCCGCTGTCAATGAGCTCAGGAATATGCTCGATCATGCACAGATCCTTGGAGTTAAAAATATAAGTACCACGCTCATTTTCATAAACCGGCATATATTCACCCGGACGGGTCTCTTCCACGATTGCATATTTCCATCTGCATGGATGGGTACATGCCCCACGATTGGCATCACGGCCAGTGAAATAATTGGATAACAGGCAACGACCGGAATAGGAAATACACATTGCGCCATGGATAAAAGTCTCCATCTCCAGATCTGCCGGTGCTTTCTCCCTGATTTCCTTTAGCTCTGCCATAGACAGTTCTCTGGCAGTTACCACACGACGTGCGCCAAGCTGATGCCAGAACTGATAAGTTCCGTAATTTGTATTATTTGCCTGGGTACTGATGTGAATATCAATCTCCGGACAAACTTCTCTGGCGATCATAAATACACCCGGATCCGAAATAATAAGTGCATCCGGTCTGATTTCTTTCAATTCTTCAAAATAAGCTCTTACCCCGCTCAGATCACCATTGTGAGCAAGAATATTTGCTGTAATATATACTTTTACATCATGAGCATGTGCAAATGCGATTCCTTCCCGGATTTCCTCCATGGAAAAATTCTTTGCTTTGGCTCTGAGGCCAAAAGCCTCACCACCAATGTATACAGCATCTGCACCAAACATAACCGCTGTCTTTAATACTTCCAGGCTGCTGGCCGGAATCAGTAATTCTGGATGTTTCATCAAACGCTCCTTATTCTTTTTCTAATTGTTCTTTCTTTACGCTGACCGTCACACCATCTCCCACTGGCAATACTGCTGTGGTCAGCTGCTCATTATGGGTCAGTTCATAAAGATACTCCCGCATTCGTTTGTGAATCGTGCGGTTTCTTCTGGTTACTGCATAATGGGACTCTATGATGTCACCATCCTGCAATACATTATCTGACACAAGGATACCACCCTCTGCCAGTAAACGCAAGACATCATCAAAGAAATGAAGGTACTGCCCTTTCGCTGCATCCATAAAAATAAAATCATACGGTTCCTGCAGTGTCTTTAATACTTCTGCGGCATCCCCCTCCAGCAGTGTGATCATCTGATCCCGACCTGCTTTTGCAAAATTCTCTTTCACAATGGGAATACGCTTCTCATAATTTTCTATCGTGGTGATCTCACAGGCCACCGGATTATACTCCGCCATCAAAAGGGCAGAAAAACCAACGGCCGTGCCCACCTCCAGTATCCGGATCGGACGTTTCATTGCCAGCAGTAATTTCAGCAGGCTCTGCATTTCCCTTCGGATAATCGGTACATAAGCTTCTTTTGCTGTTTTCTCCAACTCTTCCAGAAACGATGTATTTTCCGTATCCAGTGAGTTGATATATGTCACAAATCTTTCATCAACAATCATAATTCATCCTGTACCATCTGTTTCTATTCTTCATACAGAATTGCTTCAAAATCCAGACAACCGATCAATTCCTTATTCACTTGCTGGATAATGCGGCAGACTGCCACTTCCGCTGCCAGATACTCTCCCAGAAGTGGATCCTTGTAAACATCCGCATACTCCTGTTCCAGCCGGTCTTCCTCTGTAAACAGATCAAGCTGCTCTCTGCTGTTCTGCAGAAAATAATTTTTTCTTCTGAACTCATGAAGTCTGTACTCTTTTTCCGGATAATTGTGTACTTCCGCACGAACCTTCTGATACCGCAGAAATGCTTCACTCTCCAGCAAAGATTGCTTCAGTTCCTCAATACTTGTCTTTAGTTCCATTCTCTTACACTTCCATAATAATCGGAATGATCATCGGACGGCGCTTTGTCTTTTTCCACACAAACTCGCCCAGCGAATCTTTGATTTCTGTCTTGATCTTGCCCCAATCTGTAATGCCACGGTCTGTCAGACCTGTCACATGTTCGTTGAGCAGCTTCTGTGCTTCATCCATCAAACTTTCTGATCCGCGCACATAAACAAATCCCCGGGATACAATATCCGGTCCTGCCAGAAGCTGTCCGGAACCTGCCTGTAATGTCAGTACCACGATAATGATACCATCCTCAGCCAGATGCTGACGGTCACGCATAACAATATTTCCGACATCACCAACACCAAGACCGTCGACAAATACAGAACCAGCCGGTACCTTTCCAACAACTTCTGCACCGTTCTCATCAATTTCCAGAACATCGCCGGAGGAAATCATCAGAATATGCTCTTTATCCATACCAAGTTCTGCTGCAACGCCTGCCTGCGCTTTCCGATGTTTAAACTCTCCGTGTACCGGAATTGCATATTTTGGATGCAACAGAGAGTAGATCAGCTTGATTTCTTCCTGACATGCATGTCCGGATACATGAGTATCCTGGAAAATAACATCTGCGCTCTGACGATACAGATCATTGATAATCTTGGAAACTGCTTTCTCATTTCCCGGAATTGGATTGGAGCTGAATACAATCAGATCGTTTGGCTGGATTTTTACTTTGCGATGAATGCCATTTGCCATACGGGACAACGCAGCCAGTGGTTCTCCCTGACTTCCGGTAGTGATCAGGACTGTCTTTTCATCCGGATAGTTTTTCAACTGATCCACTTCAATCAGTGTATTATCCGGGATATTCAGATAACCAAGTTCCGATGCAATGGAAATAATATTGACCATGCTGCGGCCTTCTACCACTACTTTACGGCCAAATTTATAGGCTGTATTGATAATCTGCTGTACACGGTCTACATTGGAAGCAAAGGTTGCCACAATAATTCGCTGATGTGTATGATCGCTGAAAATACTCTCAAATGTCTTGCCAACTTTTCGCTCTGTCATAGTAAAGCCAGGACGTTCCGCATTGGTACTGTCGCACATCAGTGCCAGAACTCCTTTTTTACCAATCTCACCAAAACGCTGCAGATCAATGGCATCTCCGTAAACCGGTGTATAATCCACTTTAAAATCACCGGTATGCACAACGGTTCCTGCCGGAGAGTAAATTGCCAGTGCAGCAGCGTCCTGAATACTGTGATTTGTCTTGATAAATTCCACACGGAAGCATCCAAGATTGATATGCTGTCCGTATTTAACTACTTTGCGCTTTACTTTATTTAGCATATTATGCTCGCCAAGTTTGTGATCAATGATGCCAATGGTCAGCTTTGTCGCATAAATCGGCACATTGATCTCACGCAACACATAAGGAAGTGCTCCGATATGATCCTCATGACCGTGTGTGATAAAAAATCCTTTTACACGATCAATATTGTCTTTTAAATAAGTAATATCCGGTATGCACAGATCAATACCATACATATCGTCTTCCGGGAATGCCAGACCGCAATCCACCACAATAATACTGTCTTCGTATTCAAAGGCAGTAATGTTCATTCCGATGGCTTCCAGACCGCCAAGGGGAATGATCTTTAATTTTAATTTTTTTGTATTTGCCAAAAATCGCACCTCCTGTTTTATTTCCGTTCTTTTTACATTTCAATATCTACATCGTCCAGAATCTCTGCAAAAACTTTAGAGATGGCATTTAATTCCACATCGTCCTCCACCATTGCATAGATGACATCTTCGTTTTCCGTCTGTACTTCCTTCAAGATATATGCAACAGAATCCTCCTCTTCTTCCTCAGCCGCAAGCAGATAAGTCGTTCCATTGATACATGTCTGTTCTAAAAGGTACAATTCAAGATCTTCCTGATTTTCCGGATCTGTAAAAATAATTTTCTCCATCGCACTTCTACCCTTCCGTGTGCTGTCTGCCCTGATAATCCAGATACCCCTGTAAGATAAAAATGGCAGCCAGTTCATCCACATACTCTTTTCTGTTTTCTCTGCGGATTCCGACCTGCATCATAGTACGGTCTGCTTCCACGGTGGTCAGTCGTTCATCCCAGAGCACTACCTCGAGTCCGGTCCGCTTTTCCAGCATTTCCTTGAACTCCAGTGTCTTTTCACATCGTTCTCCCTCTGTATTGTTCATATTTTTCGGAAATCCGAGCACGATCTTTCCTACTTCATATTCCTCTTTCAGTTCCTCAATCCGTGCCAGCGTCTGACGCAGTTTCCCCTGTGACTTACGCCGCACGATTTCGATTCCCTGGGCAGTCAAAAACAAGGGGTCACTGATTGCCACCCCAACCGTTTTTGAACCAAAATCAAGTCCCATGATTCTCATATGTTTTTCCTAATCCCATCCATGTTTGGAAACGTAATCTTTCATAACTTCTTCCACGAGTTCATCACGTTCCACTTTCATGATCAGACTGCGGGCATTCATATAACTTGTAATATATGTCGGATCTCCGGACATAATGTATCCCACGATCTGATTGATCGGATTGTATCCTTTCTCTGCCATCGCTTTGTATACGATTTCCAGAACATCACCAATTTTTAATTCCGGTGCTTTTTCTACTTTAAAATATTGTGTACTGCTTAAATCCTGCATAACTGTACCTCTGTCGTTAAAATCTCTCGTCTTTCATTCTAATATAAATAAGGAAAAAATTCAACCTTCATTATCCGGTTCGTCAGGTTTTCCTCTGTTGGTACCCATACTTTGACATATTCCGGTGTCAGACCCTCAAAATAGCGCACACCGTCTACTTCCACCGGTTCTTCAAACAATACAGATACTTCTTTTCCTTCATAATACTGAATGAATTCCCTTTTCTGTCTTTCTGCAAGTTCCATCAGAATACTGCTGCGCTCAGCCTTCAGGGATTCCGGAATCTGATCCGGCATGGAGGCTGCCACGGTTCCGTTTCGTTTGGAATACTTAAACACATGTACTTCATAAAAATCCACTTTTTTCACAAATGCACAGGTCTCTGCAAACTCTTCCGATGTCTCTCCGGGGAATCCTACGATGACATCCGTGGTAATAGCCGGATGCTCATAATACTGACGCAGCAATTCGCATTTTTCCAGATATTCTTCCGGTGTATACCGACGGTTCATCCGTCTTAATACAGTAGCACTTCCGCTCTGCAATGACAAATGAAAATGCGGACATACCTTTGGGAGTTTTACCAGAGCCTGTACAAAGCTTTCCGTAATTATTCCCGGCTCCAGGGAACCCAGACGAATCCGCTCGATACCGCCAATTCCATGCAGTGTCCGGATCAGTTCCAACAGGCTGCTGTCACAGTCAATGCCATAAGAACTCAAATGGATACCGGTCAGCACCAGTTCCTGAAAACCATTTTCTGCCAATCTGCGGGCTTCCCGCTCTACATCTTCCAATTTACGGCTTCTCACCCGGCCTCTGGCATATGGAATAATGCAATAACTACAGAACTGGTTACATCCGTCCTGTACTTTCAGAAATGCACGGGTATGCTCGGACGGATGGATGACCGTCAATTCTTCATATTCCTGCTTTGTATGATTAATATCCAGCACACCTTCCTGTTCTGCGCCATGGTCAGCTTCATAAGCCGCCAGCATATTAAGAAGATCCTGCTTTTTATTATTTCCGATAATAATATCAATGGCTGCATCCGCTTTTGCCTGCTCCGTAGATGTCTGGACATAACAGCCTGTTGCCACCACGATCGCACCCGGATTCATTTTTTTCGCCTTATGGATCATCTGTCGGGATTTGCGATCCGCGATATTCGTCACAGAACAGGTATTGATAATATACACATCCGCCCTGTCATGGAACGGTACAATTTCATATCCTGCCTGTTCCAGCATCTGCTGCATTGCCTCTGTCTCGTATGAATTTACTTTGCATCCAAGGCTGTGTAATGCTGCTTTTTTCATTGTTTCAACTCCTATACTGTATTGACTTTTTTATTATTTAAAGTTACTATTGAATAGAATAAACTATATTATTTCAGGAGGGCTGGTAAATGAAAACAGTACAGATTTCTTTAAATTCCATCGATAAGGTAAAAAGCTTTGTCAATGCGATCACACAGTTCAATTTTGACTTTGATCTGATCTCCGGAAGATATGTCATTGATGCAAAATCAATCATGGGTATCTTCAGTCTTGATCTCTCTAAACCGATTGATCTTGCAATCCATGCAGGTGACACAGATATGAGCGAGATCATGGAAGCATTAAAACCTTATCTTGTATAATCTCATACAAATAAATGAAACATACTTATTTTCAAAACCAGATACCGGGAAAAATCCTGTGATTTTTCCCGGGTCTTTTTTTACTCTTCACAAACAGTGATCGTCTCCGTTGTCTCGATGGCTGTCTGCATCAGTTCATCAATTTTCTCATTCAGATGCTGTTCTGAGCGCTCGATAATTTTCAGATTTGGTTTTGTCACCGGATGTTTTGCAACAAAAATCGTGCAGCAGTCCTCAAATGGCTGAATAGATGTCTCGTATGTATCAATTTTTTCTGAAATTGCAATGATATCATTCTTATCAAAACCGATCAGTGGACGATATACCGGCATATTGCATACCGCATTGGTTGCTGCCAGTGACTGCATTGTCTGGCTTGCCACCTGACCGATACTCTCACCGGTGATCAGACCGAGACAGCCGGACTCATTTGCGAAGTGCTCAGCGATCTTCATCATATAACGACGCATAATAATGGTCAGCTGATCATGCGGGCATTTATCATAAATATAAAGCTGAATATCCGTAAAATTTACAATATTTAATTTGATCGGGCCGCTGTAACGGGACACGATTCTTGCCAGATCAATTACTTTCTGTTTTGCACGCTCACTGGTATAAGGCGGTGCATGGAAATAAGTTGCTTCAATGGTAACACCACGTTTCGCGATCATATAGCCTGCCACCGGGCTGTCGATACCACCGGACAAAAGCAACATTGCCTTTCCTGCTGTTCCAACCGGCATACCACCCGGTCCCGGAATAATCATGGAATAAATATTTACCTGGGAACGAATTTCTACATTCAGCATAATATCCGGGTGATGTACATCGACTTTCATCTCCGGATAGGTATCCAGAATAATCTCACCAAGATCTGCATTGATCTCCTGGGAATTTTTTGGAAAGTTTTTTCTGGCTCTTCTGGAAACCACTTTAAATGTTTTGTTTTTATCCGGATATACATCATCCAGATATTTTAATACATCTTTTGCCAGCTGGTCAAAACCGTTTTCCTCCACTCTGACTAACGGACAGATGCCTACGATACCAAATACTCTTGTCAGGGCAAGCACAGCCTCATCATAATCGTAATCACCGTCAGCATCTACATAAATTCTTCCCTGCTCTCTGGATACGGAAAAACTGCCCTCCACTGGCTGCAGAGCATGACCGATCTGTTTCATTAATGCTTCTTCAAATACATAACGGTTCTTTCCTTTGATACCGATCTCGCCGTATTTGATCAAAAATGACTGAAACAACATATAATTTGTTTCTCCTCTCTCATTTGTTCTAAACTATTTTGATTCTATAAGTCTGTTTTTTCGCTTCTCTGCTGAAACATCATAATTTTCAGCAGATTATTTTAATGTCTTGTATAACGACGCAGCATCGGAAGTAATTCTTCCAGCACGCCGTAAGTATAATCCAGCTCTTCTCTGGTAGTTTCCGGGCAGAAGCTGAAACGCAGCGTAGATTCCTGATGTGCATGATCTAATCCAATATTCAGCAATGTGCCGGACTGTGATGGATGATTGGAAGAGCATGCACTTCCCGCTGACACATAAATGCAGCGGTCTTCCAGGGAATGCAGCAATACTTCCGAACGAACGCCTAAGAAACTTGCACTGATAATCTGCGGGGCACTGTCATGCCCTGTTTTCCCATTAATGGTCACATCGCCAATCTGCTGCAGTTTATCTGCAAAATATGATTTCAGTTCATACATATGCTCTGCATTATCTGCCAAATGCGCATAAGCCTCTGCGGCAGCCACGCCAAGTCCTGCTATTCCCGGTACATTAATCGTTCCGGAACGCATACCTCTCTGCTGATCGCCACCAAAAGAAATCGGACGAATTTTTGTTTTTTCTTTAATATATAAAAATCCAATGCCTTTCGGTCCATGAATCTTGTGTCCGCTGACAGAAAGCAGATCGATATGCATCCGTTTCGGAATGATCTGGAACTTTCCGTATGCCTGGATCGCATCCACATGAAATACTGTGGCAGGATTATGATTTTTAATGATTTCCCCCGCGTTCTCTATCGGTTCTAAAGCACCAATCTCATTGTTTACCATCATCATAGAAACAAGAATTGTATCTTCCCGCAGCTCCCGTTTTAAATCTTCCAGAGAGATTTCACCGTTTGCATCCACCGGAAGATAGGTGATTTCAAACCCCTCTTCCTCCAGAAAACGCATCGTGTTTTTGACGGACGCATGTTCTACACTGGTAGTAATAATATGTCTGCCTGCACGCTGGTTTGCCAGTGCCGTTCCGATGATAGCCAGATTATTTGACTCTGTACCTCCGGAAGTAAACACAATTTCCTTTTCCTGGCAACGCAGTGTCTTTGCGATGGCAGTGGCTGCTTCTTTGACATATTTTTCCGCTTCCACACCTTTCATATGCATAGAAGACGGATTTCCAAAATCCACCGTCAACGCTTCCACCATTTTATTTTTTGCAGCCTCCGAACACCTTGTGGTGGCTGAATTATCCAGATATGCTTCCATTGTCAGCATTCTCCCTCCGTTTTTTCTTCCAGTTCCAACATCAGCATGGACATGGCACAGATTGCCGCCGTATCTGTACGCAGAATTCTTTTTCCAAGGGAAAGTACCTCTGCATCCTGCCGTAACGCATCAATCTCTTCTTCAGAAAATCCGCCTTCCGGCCCGATAAACACGCTGATGGACTGTCCCGGTTTTACTTTTTTCAGTGCTTCCCTGGTTGCTTCCATACCACGCTCATTCTCATAGGGCACCAGGATCATATCCTGCAGTTTTGCATACTCCACTGCATCTTTGAAGTTCATTACCGCATGCACTTCCGGAATTCTGCTGCGCTTGGACTGTTTAGCCGCACTTTCGCTGATCGCCTGCCAGCGTTTCACCTTATTGCCGGCTTTTTTTGCATCCAGTTTAACCACACAGTATTTCATCGCCACCGGAATGATCTCATACACGCCAAGTTCCACTGATTTCTGAATGATATACTCCATACGGTCACCTTTAGGCAGCCCCTGAAACAGATAGATCCGTGACGGAAGCTCCGTATCCGGTGCTTCCTCATCCAGAATATCTGCCTGCACAAAATCATCTGTCAATTCCGCAATCTCACAGAACATGTCTCTGGAACTGCTGCTGACCCGGATTTTTTCGCCCGGACGCATCCGTAACACATTTTTGATATGATTGACATCACTTCCGGTGATGGTCACATATTCTTTGCCAATCTGGCAATCATCCACAAAAAACTGATACATGTTTATTTCCTCGCCGTGATGCTGATCCATTCACCCTGATGTGTCACTTCCAGAACTGTCATGCCGGCTTTTTCAATCGCTTCTCTTACTTCATTCTCTTTAAAATCAATGATTCCGGAAGTAATGAATACACCGTCTTTTTTCAGTCGTGCCGGAATCACCGGTGCCATCGGAATGATAACATCTGCCAGAATATTAGCAACAACCACATCATATTTCTCTGTACCGACTTTTTCCTGAAGTCCGGTATCGTCAATCAGGTTTCCCACATAAAAGTCACCCTGTTCTCTGCTCAGATGATTTACCTCAAAATTTTCATAAGTAGAAGTAATACAATCCTCGTCAATATCCGTACCGGTCAGATGACCTGCACCAAGCTTCAGGCTCACGATAGAAAGAATACCGCTTCCACATCCGACATCCAGTACTTCATCGCCATCTTTCATATATTTACGAAGCTGATGGATGCAAAGCTGTGTCGTCTCATGCTTTCCGGTTCCAAAGGAGATACCAGGATCAATCTCAATCAAAATTTTGTCCTGATCTGCCTGATCCAGTTCTTCCCATGTCGGTTTGATCAGAATATCGTCAATCGTAAAGGAATGAAAAAATTCTTTCCAGTTGTTCATCCAGTCGATATCCTCTGTCTCACTGCTTGTGATCTTGCCGCTTCCGATATTTACATAGCTGCGCATTTCTTCCAGCGCTTCTGCCACTTCTTTTAATTTTTCGCTGTGATCCTCACCGGCTTCCAGATAAAAGCTGACATAACCAATGCCCTGATCCGGCGGAAGCTCCGGTAAAATATCAATAAACATCTTTGAAGTATCGGATTCAGATAACGGTACATTATCCTCGATCTCGATGCCTTCAATGCCAAGATCTGCCAGCGTACAGCTGATATAATCTTCCGCTTCTGTGGTAGTTTCAATTGTATATTTATCCCATTTCATCGTACATATTCCTCCATACAATTTGTCAATAGTTCCGAACATGCCGATTAGTCCTGAAATCCAGGGATTCTCATTTAAAATCTCATGGCAACAGGACTCATCAATGCATACATATTTTTATTGTAACCTATAAGTCTATCATTCGACAAGAGTTTTTTTGTTTATCCTCTGCGAAAACGATTCAGCATCAGATAGATTTCTTCTTTTCTCGGATAGGCATAACCACAGGAAAGGGCTCCTTCCACGAAAGCTGCCATCCCCTTCTTTTTAAGCAACGTGTTGATTTCAGCAACCAGCTCCTGCATTTCCATGCAAATACTGCCTTTTTTTACGATATGTTTTAAAATTGCGGCCAGAGCTGCTGTCTGTTCCGCATCAATCAACTGCTCCACACAGCGCAGATCCACTATATTATGTTCAATGGAGAAACCGTCCGTTCCCATCACTTTTGTCTTGATACGTTCCTCCCGTTCTCCATGACCATGCCGCTTTATCTTCCGTTCCATCACAAACATACGTTTTTCAGTTGGAAGAGTAAAAGGCTCTGCATTGCTGCATAAATCTGCCGGTGGGTATTCCGGCAATAATGCCTCTATGCTCATTTTTACATCCTTCGGCCGATAGGCATCCATCTGAATAATTGTATCAGCCACATGAAAAAAAGCTCCGCTGCTGCCTGCCACCAGGATTGTAGAAATTCCTACTTTTTCATACAGATCACGTACTCTGGCAATAAACGGTGTGATCGGCTCCTGATCTCCGCTGACTACGCGCTGCATAAAGGCATCCCGCACAAGGAAATTTGTTGCAGAGGTATCCTCATCGATCAGGAAGCAGCTTGTTTCAGCTTCCATTCCTTCCAGGACACCAGCGGCCTGAGAGGTACTTCCACTGGCATCCTCTGTAGAAAAACAATGCGTGTCTTTTCCATTCGGAAGATCATGGATAAACAGGGACAAATCCAGATGTGACACTGCACGACCGTCTTCTGCCCGCAGCTTCAATGCATCTGCTCTGGTAATCACATATTCTCTTCCATCGCCCTTTACATGGTTATATACCCCCTGTTCCAATGCCTGCAGCAATGTGGATTTGCCATGATAACCACCACCGATGATCAAGGTCACGCCTTCCGGTATTCCCATGCCGCGGATACTGTTGCCAAAGGGTAGATCAATCGAAATCTCCATGCTTTCCGGAGACTGAAATTCTATGGCATCTTTCAGCGGTTGGCTTGACACACCGCTCTTTCTCGGCAATATACTTCCGTTTGCGCAGAAAGCCACCAGTTTTCGTTCTTCTAATACTTCACGGATCCTCTGCTGATTTTCTGCCAGTTCATAGCAAGCCTGAATTTTTGCTTTTTCCCAGGACTGGTAAAACAGACATGTTTTCACAATCTGCGGCAGAAATTCCAGCAAAATCTTCTCCAGTTCCTGTGCGTTAATAGTACGTCCGTTTGCCGGAAACCCGACTTCAAATCGTACAAGCAATGCTATATTGTTAAATTCCACTGCTGTTCGGCGCATAACCTCCGGTCCCGGTCTGCTCGTGGAGATCAAACCACTTTTTCCGGATCCTTTTGCCTTAAAACTGTACTGATCCAGTGCTTTCGAAAAACTACGTAAAATCAAATCTTCCAGTGCTGTTTTTGTATGTCTTTTTTCCAGGTATTTTTCCGGAAATCCTGCTTTTTTCAATGGAAGTTCTACATGCAGCGAAGATGGTGCCGCAAAAGGATCTCCCTGCACATGGTCAATAGACAGCACAAAGTCACCGAAGGTATAACTTCCCCTCAGTGACTTATATGCCGGATAACTTTTTCGATGAATCGATTCTAATTTATTTTTTAAATCTATTTTATTATACATCCGTAATCCTATACTATATTAATCTTCTTTTTTGAAGAAGCCTCTCTTTTTGTGATGTTTCTCCTGTTTTATACCTTCTCCCGCACCTGTATGCAGAGAATCACCGGATACTGCATCAAATGCACGCAATGCTTCTTTCGCCTCTGCACTCAACGATGTCGGAACCTGTACCACCAGAGTAACATACTGATCGCCACGAATATTTTTGTTGCGCAGAGACGGAACACCTTTGCCTTTCAGACGGATTCTTGTATCTGTCTGAGTACCTGGTTTCACTTCATAAATCACATCACCATCTACGGTGCTGATTCTTGTTTCTCCTCCTAACACTGCCTGAGCAAAAGAAATCGGTGCAGTAGAAAAGATATTCATATCCTGACGCTGGAAGATCGGATGTGAAGATACAATAACCTCTACCAGCAGATCTCCACGCGGTCCGCCATTGACACCCGGCTCACCTTTTTCACGGATGCGGACACTCTGTCCGTTATCGATTCCGGCAGGAATAGACACTTTGATCTTCTTTCTGCTGGAAGTATAACCAGTTCCGCGGCATGAAGTACATCTATCTTTGATAATTTTGCCGGATCCGTTACATTCCGGACAGGTCTGAACATTCTGAACCATGCCGAACAGAGATTGCTGGGAAAATACAACTTTACCTTTTCCACCGCATTTTGTACAGGTCTCCGGAGAAGTTCCAGGTTTTGCTCCGGTTCCGCCACAGGTAGTACATTCATCCTTCAGCACCATATCAATTTCTTTTTCACAGCCAAACACTGCTTCCTCAAAAGTAATACGGACACTGGTTCTCAAGTTGGCACCTTTCATTGGACCGTTAGACGCACCTCTTCTGGAACCGCCGCCGAAGAAGTCACCAAAAATATCACCAAACATATCGCCAAAATCCATGCCGGAAAAATCGAATCCGCCTGCACCTGCACCGCCGGCTCCACCATCAAATGCAGCATGACCAAACTGATCATACTGTCGTCTTTTTTCTGAGTCACTCAGTACTGCATATGCCTCCGAAGCCTCTTTGAATTTTGCCTCTGCCTCTTTGTCTCCCGGGTTTGCATCCGGATGATATTTTTTGGCCAGCTGACGATATGCCTTTTTAATTGTGGCATCGTCCGCGCTGCGATCTACGCCGAGCACCTCGTAATAATCCCTTTTCTGTTCTGCCATATCTGAACTCCATCCCTTATGTTAATTTTTCGTATCTTTTTGTCTCAATCCACAGTCAAACACCGGCTGAGATTAATCCAACAATGCACCAGAAGGCATTCTGCCCTCTGGTGCGTTATTTATCTCAGTCGAGAAGACTCCCACTTCTGCAAGGTGAGAATAACATTTGCTGCGATGATCTGTATATTTCAGTCCTGATTAAACTTCTTTATAATCAGCATCTACCACATCATCATCCGCACCGCCTGCTGTCTGCTGACCAGCACCTGCGTTCATGTCCGGACCTGCACCTGCTGCACCCTGTGCGGCCTGTGCCTGCTCATACATTTTTGCAAATACCTGCTGCGCACTTGCCATCAGTTTCTCTTTTGCAGCTTTCATCTCATCTAACTCTGCGTCTGTCATCTTGTCAGCTTCCGGATGAGCCTCAAGGAGTGCTTTTAATGCATCCAGATCTGCCTGTACCGGAGCTTTCTCAGCATCAGATACACCTGCACCAACTTCCTCAAGTGCTTTCTCTGTCTGGAATACGAAGGAATCAGCATCGTTTCTTGTATCGATCGCGTCTTTTCTCTTCTTATCCTGAGCCTCAAACTCTGCAGCTTCTTTTACAGCTTTATCGATCTCATCATCAGACATATTGGATCCTGCTGTGATTGTGATATGCTGCTCTTTGCCTGTTCCAAGGTCTTTTGCAGATACATTTACAATACCGTTTGCATCGATATCGAATGTAACCTCAATCTGCGGAACACCACGACGTGCTGGCGGGATTCCATCCAGACGGAACTGTCCAAGAGATTTATTATCTCTAGCGAACTGACGCTCACCCTGTACTACGTTGATATCTACAGCTGTCTGGTTATCTGCTGCTGTGGAGAAAATCTGGCTCTTTCTTGTCGGGATTGTTGTATTTCTCTCGATCAGTCTTGTAGCTACACCACCCATTGTCTCGATGGATAAGGAAAGTGGAGTTACATCAAGCAGTAATACTTCACCGGCACCAGCATCGCCTGCAAGTTTACCACCCTGGATAGAAGCACCGATTGCTACGCACTCATCCGGGTTCAGTGATTTACTTGGCTCTTTGCCAGTCAGTTGTTTTACTTTATCCTGTACAGCCGGGATACGTGTAGAACCACCTACTAACAGTACCTGACCAAGTTCAGAAGCTGTGATACCTGCATCTTTTAACGCGTTCTGTACTGGAACTGCTGTTCTGTCAACCAGGTCACGTGTTAACTCATCAAATTTTGCTCTGGTAAGGTTCATATCGAAATGTTTCGGTCCCTCAGCAGTAGCTGTGATGAACGGAAGGTTGATGTTTGTTGTTGTTGCAGAAGAAAGCTCTTTTTTCGCTTTCTCAGCGGCTTCTTTTAATCTCTGAAGAGCCATTTTATCTGTAGAAAGATCTACACCTTCCTGTTTTTTGAACTCTGCGATCATATAATCTGTGATTTTCTGGTCGAAGTCATCACCACCAAGTCTGTTATCACCTGATGTAGATAATACTTCAATGACACCATCACCGATCTCAATGATAGATACATCGAATGTACCACCACCAAGGTCATAAACCATGATTTTCTGCTCTTTTTCATTGTCCAGACCATATGCTAAAGCTGCTGCTGTCGGCTCATTGATAATACGTTTTACATCAAGTCCTGCAATCTTACCAGCATCTTTTGTTGCCTGACGCTGAGCATCGTTGAAATATGCCGGAACTGTGATAACAGCTTCAGATACTTTCTCGCCTAAGTAGTTCTCAGCATCTGCTTTTAATTTCTGAAGGATCATTGCGGAAATCTCCTGCGGAGAATATTTCTTTCCGTCGATCTCTTTCTTGTAATCTGTACCCATCTCTCTCTTGATGGAAGAGATTGTTTTCTCTGCGTTTGTAACAGCCTGACGTTTTGCCGGCTCACCTACCAGTCTCTCACCTGTTTTTGTAAAAGCTACCACTGACGGTGTTGTTCTTGCTCCTTCTGTATTTGCTACAACTACCGGTTTACCACCTTCCATAACTGCTACGCAGCTGTTTGTTGTTCCTAAGTCAATACCAATAATCTTGCTCATAATCGTGTCCTCCTATATATTGTTTCCTAAATTAGCTTGTTTTTATATTTAACGAATAATCGTTAATGGCAATGTCAATTAGCCACTTTTACCATGCTGTGGCGAACCACGGAATCACGGTATGTGTAGCCTTTCTGGAATTCTTCTGCGATAATGTTCTCACCGAATTCCTCATCCTCGACATGCATAACTGCATTGTGCAGATTCGGATCAAATTCCTGTCCAACTGCCTCAATCGGTTTTACTCCTGCTTCCTCCAGCACAGTCATCATCTGCTTGTAGATTTTTTCCATACCTTCCACGAAAGGAGTTCCTTTTTCTTCCTCTGTGACAGCTGCAAGACCACGTTCGAAATTATCAACAACCGGAAGTATTTTTTCTACGATACTTTTTGCACCGGTCTCAAACATCTGTGTCTTCTCTTTTTCTGTCCGTTTCCGGAAGTTATCAAACTCAGCCATCTGTCTTCTGACTCTGTCTGTAAGTTCTTCGATTTTCTCATCTTTTTTGTCTTTCTTCTCTTTCTTTTTGAAAAAAGACCCTTTTTCTTTCTCAGTTTCCGGTTCTTCTGCTACAGCCTCTTCGGCTTCTTCTACGGTTTCTTCCTCTGCTGTATCATTTATTTCTTCATTTTCTAAGATTTCTTCTTCCATCTCTTCCGGACTGATGTTTTTATTCTCTGCCATCGAAATTCCACCTTTCCGCTTTCATCATTTTTAATGACTACTCATCTGTCTTTTTAAATATATCATCCAGCTGAACCTTTAAGGTTCGCAGGTTGTCAACTACTTTTTCGTAATCCATACGTTTCGGTCCGACGATTCCGACGGTTCCCCGGATTCCTTTTCCAAGATCGTAGGTGGCTGTCACCACACTGCAGTCTTTCATTCCCTGCATCGGGCTTTCGTTTCCGATGTATACCTGAATGCCGGTTCCCGGATTTCCGTTTTCTTTGTCAGCAGTGAACAGATCCTTGAATTCCTGCTTTTCTTCAAAAGCACTGATCAGTTCGCTTGCCCGTTCCGAATCACTCAATTCCGGATATTTGAAGATATTTGTTGCTCCGCTGGTGTAAATCTCAAGGTCTTCATCTTCCTGAATGGCCTGAGCAACTGCATCCAGCACATCGCTTACCATGGCACTGTGAATACCTGCCTGCTCCTTCAATCTGGAGATGGTTCCAAGGTTAATCTCCTCAAGGGCAAGACCATTTAAACTTCCGTTCAGCAAAATGTTTAACTTCAACATTGTCTCCTGATTCGGTGTCTCACTTGTATGAATGATCTTGTTCTTTACGATGTTGCCATCCAACATGATTGTTGCCAGAACCTGGGAATCATCTACCGCGGAAAGCTGAATAAATTTGACTTTTCCGTGGTGGGTCTGAGGTGCGGATACGACAGTTGCATAATTGGTATTTACTGCCAGCATCTTTGCGATCTGTTTTAAAACAAATTCCATGCGTTCTGTCTTCTCAATCACAAATTCCTTCATGTCGGAAATCTCATGGTCTTTCTCCTCCATCAGATGATCCACATAGAAGCGGTATCCCTTATCCGATGGAATACGTCCTGCCGAAGTATGCGGCTGAACGATGTATCCAAGTTCCTCCAGATCTGACATCTCATTACGGATCGTTGCGGAACTGAGGTTCAGATCAGACGCTTTTGCGATCGTTCTGGAGCCAACCGGCTCACCCGTTTCCAGATAAGTCTGAATGATTGCATGTAAAATTTTCGTTTTTCTTTCGTCCAATCCTTCGCTCATGTATTTCATGCTCCTGTAATTGATGCTTTTTCTTTGTTAGCACTCGACTGTTTGGAGTGCTAATATCTTCATTACCTAATGTAGCACTATCGTTTTTCTTTGTCAACATCTATTTTTATTTTTTTCATATTTTTATTTTTTCTACGTTTTATAAGCAGAACAACTCACTTAGAAAGCCCCCGGGTGCACATTCTATCTTACTTCTTATTTTTTCTATTCGATACGATTCTGCTGATGATCATAAAAAATTACAGCAAAAACTCCGCCAGCACATAATTGCTGACATCTATACCATGCTCCGTCAGGCGCACATAACCTGCTACCTCTTCGATTAGCTGTTCTCCCTTTAATTTTCGAAGTACCTCGCCATAGACACTGTTCAGTGTGACCTGAAATTTTTTTTCAAACTGCTGACGGGAAATTCCTGCCATCAGACGAAGGCCCAGAAACATAAATTCTTCCATCTCAGATTTTTTGTCTAAAGTTTCTATGTGAATATGATGCCCTGTCTGGGTTAATCCAGTTTCTTCCTGTAACTGGATTGTTTCTGCTATACGTTCATGCTGACCTTCACATTGTGGTGAATACTCCTGCTCAAGATACGTCTTCAGTTCCGATGTATTCTGAAACCTCTGATGTTCCACCAGAGAAGATGCTCCCAGTCCCAGACCCAGATAATCCTTTCTGATCCAGTAGCCGCAGTTATGCCGGCATTCGTATCCCGGCTTTGCATAATTGGATATCTCATACCGCTCATACCCTTTTGTATGTAAAAAAGTTTCCGTCAGTTCATACATCTGCCGTTCTACGTCTTCCTCCGGCAGCAGTCTCGGATGACCACCTTCCTCCCGAATCCGTTCATCTTCCGCAAAACGCTCGTAAAATGGTGTGCCTTCCTCGATGATCAGGCTGTACGCAGAAATATGCTCAGGGCGCAGTGCTGTCACTTTCTGCAATGTATCCTGCCAGCTTTTCAGCGTTTGTCCCGGCAATGCTGACATCAGATCTACATTGATATTCCGAAAACCGGCTTTTCTCGCCAGATCATAACTTTCCAGGAACTGTGCAAAATTGTGGATTCGTCCCAGAAGCTGCAATTCTCTGTCATCCGCGGACTGCAGTCCCATACTGAGCCGGTTAAATCCCGCCTGCACCAGTTTTTCCGCTTTCCCTGCTGTCAATGTGCCTGGATTGCACTCCACTGTAATTTCTGCATCTGTTGTTATATTAAAATGCTCTTTTACCGTTTCCAGTATAGCTGCGAGTTGGTATCCTTCCAGGATTGTCGGTGTTCCGCCGCCAAAAAAGATACTGCTCACCTGATATTCCCCATATTGTGCCCCGTAATATGCAATCTCTTCCTGTAACTTCTTTATATAAGAAATCCGCACCGGCAGATCAGCCGGTGCAGATAAGAAATCACAATATGCACATTTTCGTTCACAAAAAGGAATATGAAGATATAATTCTAATTCTTTCATATATTTCCCCTGTTAATCACGCTGCTTTGCATTGTTTTCGCTTTTATATACCAATGCGTATGTTAGCAACATAACCCGTTTTCTATTTATCATCCAGTTTCAGAACACTCATAAACGCTTTCTGCGGGATCTCTACATTTCCGACCTGACGCATACGTTTTTTACCTTCTTTCTGTTTCTCCAGAAGTTTTCTCTTTCGGGAAATATCGCCACCGTAACATTTTGCCAGTACGTCTTTGCGCATCGCACGAACAGTCTCACGCGCAATGACTTTTCCACCGACTGCCGCCTGAATCGGAACCTCAAACAGATGACGCGGAATCTCTTCTTTTAACTTCTCACACATCTTACGGCCACGCTCATATGCACTGCCTGAGAATACGATAAAGGAAAGTGCATCCACTTCTTCTTTATTAATAAGGATGTCCAGTTTTACCAGATCAGAACGGGTGTATCCCTTCATTTCATAATCGAAGGACGCATATCCCCTAGAACGGGATTTCAATGCGTCAAAAAAATCATAAATGATTTCATTTAACGGAAGATCATATTTGATCAGCGCACGTGTCTCCTCCATATATTCCATACTGATATAAATGCCTCGACGCTCCTGACACAAATCCATGATCGCACCAATGTACTCACTGGTTACCATGATCTCCGCACTTACCATCGGTTCTTCCATATAATCAATCTCAGACGGATCCGGCATATTGGACGGATTTGTCAGATCCATCACGGTTCCATCCGTTTTGTGAACTTTATAAATAACGCCAGGGGCTGTCGTTACCAGATCCAGATTATATTCGCGCTCCAGACGTTCCTGAATAATTTCCAGATGCAGCAAACCTAAAAATCCACAGCGGAAACCAAAGCCCAGTGCCGCAGATGTCTCCGGTTCAAACTGAAGTGCTGCATCGTTTAACTGCAGTTTTTCCAGCGCATCACGCAGATCCGGATATTTTGCACCATCAGACGGATACAGACCACAGTAAACCATTGGATTTACTTTCTTATAACCCGGCAACGGTTCTGCACACGGATTGGAACGGTTGGTGATCGTATCACCCACACGGGTATCCTGTACATTTTTGATACTAGCTGTGATATAGCCTACCATGCCGGCAGATAATTCTTCGCAAGGGATAAACTGACCTGCGCCAAAATATCCGACCTCCACAACATCTGCTGTGGCACCTGTCGCCATCATTTTGATTGGCGTACCGACACGAACCGTACCTTCTTTGATACGACAGAAAACAATAACTCCTTTGTACGCATCGTACAGAGAGTCGAAAATCAATGCCTGCAGGGGAGCCTTCGGATCTCCCGTCGGAGCCGGGATTTTCTCCACGATCTGCTCCAGTACCTGATCGACATTCAGACCTGTTTTTGCGGAAATCTGTGGTGCATCATGAGCTTCCAGACCGATGACATCCTCGATTTCTTCAATGACACGCTCCGGATCCGCACTAGGCAGATCGATTTTGTTGATCACCGGCATAACATCCAGATCATGATCCAGTGCCAGATATACATTGGCCAGTGTCTGCGCCTCAATGCCCTGTGCCGCATCTACGACAAGGATTGCACCATCACAGGCAGCCAGGCTTCGGGAAACCTCATAGTTAAAATCCACATGCCCCGGTGTGTCGATGAGATTGAAGATATACTCCTCTCCATCTTTTGCCTTGTAAATAATACGAACCGTCTGCGCTTTGATGGTAATACCACGCTCCCGCTCCAGATCCATATTATCTAATACCTGAGACTGCATTTCACGGCTGGTCAGCAAACCTGTCATTTCGATAATACGGTCTGCCAGGGTTGATTTTCCATGATCAATATGTGCAATAATACAAAAATTTCTGATTTTACTCTGATCTATCACTAAAATTCCTCCTAGTACATTGTCTCTCTTTTCTCAAAAGTGCATAAAAGCCCAATATATTGACAATATTAACATTGAAGCCGGAAAATAGCAAGTTTTCCATACAAAAACTGATCAATCAAATCTTACAAATCGTTACTATTCACACGCGCCATTCTCAAAACGTCCTTTCAGGACTTCTCCGTAGCTACGCTACTACTTTCCGCTCAACACCTTATCCAACACCTGTGCCAGCGGATCCATGGCATTCACTGCCTCCTGCAGTGTATTGGTCTGTGCCCCGACCTCGATCAGCAGCGATTTCGGGCAAAGATGCATGTTGTACCGATAACTTTTCAGATAAATTTTGCGTGTAAATCCCGGATATAGTTCCGTCGCCGCCAGCTGCATTTTCAGAGACATCGCCAGATTGTCTTCAATATAAGGATTGCGCAGATAATCAATATCTCCGGTAGCCGTTGTCTTGCTCAGCCCATTGAAAAACATCACCTGCGCCATATCCACACCATTGATGTTTGTTGCCAGCCGCGTCGTATCCGCCACACCGTCACGATGCAGATCGATCACCACTTCTATCGAAGGATGATCCTGCAATATTTTCTGAATAGCCGGAGCTGCTACATTATACGCATGATCCCGGTCTGTATCATAGATTCCCGTATCATGTAATACATGATAACCGTATGTATCCTGTAAAATCTGTGTCAGACGGTTTCCGACCGCGATCACGGATGTGTTTGGATCTCCCTCCACAGAATCCGCATAGCCTTCGGAACCATGGGTATGATAGATTAGAATCTGTGGTACATCTTCCGTAGTTTTCTGGATCGTGCAATTCTTATTCAGCAGATTTTGCACCACCAGCTGTGAACTGTTGATGGTAGTGGATTTGTCCACTGTATAATAATGCTGGATCAGATAATCAAAATCATTCAATTTTTCCAGCGATACGAGATTTTCCCCAGCCGACGCTGATGCTGATGCCGTCTCAACTGACGGATTACCATTTTCACCTGTCTGCGTATTCCCGGAACCTGTCTGGTCCACAGAAATGTCTTTATTTTCCTCTGAAGCATCCGCCGCCTGTGTCTCCTGCGGATCTTTCTTGGCCAGAATCTGCTCATAAGACAACTGACTCTCTGACTGCATATCATACATAGTTGTATCGTCTTCTTCTATATATAACGACTGTACCGCGCTGCCGGAAGCCAGCAGCGGTGCATACTGTTTCAGCATCTGATAACAGATCTGATATTGCAGCCGATTCCACAGATTGGTGTTATGGATCGCAAATACCGCTATAAGCGCAGTGAAAAACAGTACGAGGAAACCGGTTCCCCGCACTATCCAACGTACGCCTCTCTCTTTTCGCTTTCTTTTCCTTGTAACTTTTAACATTTTTCCCATATATACTATATATGAAATTGTGTCTGAATTATGCTTACATTTTATGGTTCTTTATTTCTTCCGCTTCTGCCATTTTACAGTATAATATTTCAAGCATAACCGATTACCCGCAAAACGCCAGATTGATGGCTTCGGATATCGTATAGCTCATCCGCTTGATCTCCGCATCAATATCCTTTGGTGTTACAAACATATGGTTCAACTGCGGAGACAGCAGTTCCCGGACCAGATTCCGGTGTTCCGCCTCTGTCAGTCTGTTCCACGAAGTCTTCAACGGCTGCAGGCTTTCCGCATGTGCCAGTTCATCAATCAGGGCAGACATAGAATCATAGACGATCGTCGCCGCTTCTACTACGGTCGGAATACCGATAGCGATGACCGGAATCCCTGTGGTTTCTTTTGTAATACTGTAACGGTGATTTCCCACACCGGAACCCGGATAAATCCCTGTATCTGTAATCTGGATCGTCCGGCCCAGACGGCGGACACTGCGGGCAGCCAGCGCATCTACCACGATCAGATAATCCGGTTTTACTTCGCGGATAATTCCTGTAATAATCTCCTGGCTTTCCATGCCTGTCTGGGCCATAACGCCGGGCACAATGGCACTGACGGGCTGCACCTGCTCATTTTCATAGGCCCGTCTGCCAAATTCTTTTATAATATGCCGTGTGATATACAGATTGTCTGCCACCTGCGGTCCCAACGCATCCGGTGTCACAAGACGATTGCCAAGGCCGGCTACCAGGATAGACGTACCCTCCAGCTCATGCTTCGCTTGTGCGAATCCTTTTCTGCTTACTTTTTTCTGATTTTCAGTACTTTCTTTATAATTCTTTTGCTTATCACAAACCGGGATCAGTTCTTTCAGAATCTCTGCCAGACGCTTTGATATCTCCCGGTGATAATCCTCATCATCTTCGATCATCTCAGCTGCTTCCAGTGTAATATAAGTTCCTTTCGGTTTTCCCATCTGTTTTGCACCATTCTCTGTAGTGATCCGCACCGTCGTAATGTGGATCTGTTCTTCCCCATAATCTTCTTCCGTGACTGAAATTCCTTTCGTCTCTTCCTGTGCTTTGGTGATCCGTTCATTTTCCTCTACTGCAAGGTCTGTTCTGACTTCAAACATATAAAAACACCCCGATTTCTTCTAAGTTTTCATAGTATTGTAAAAAGTACAAACAATTATACCAATTTTTTCATTTTTTTCGGTTTTTCCCTTGACAATTCCAATTTCTGACCCTATAATACATGAGTATGTTTACATTAGTTCGTCCGTGTCCGGCTTTAATGTAACAATCATTTAAGAATTCTCAGCATGGGAGGTGTACAGATTGGCTAACATTAAATCAGCAAAGAAAAGAATCTTAGTTGCGCAGACAAAGACAGAAAGAAATAAATCTATCCGTTCTTCAGTGAAAACAGCTATTAAAAAAGTAGAGGCAGCTGTTGCAGCAAATGATAAAGAAGCAGCTTCTGCAGCATTAGTATCCGCTACTTCCGTTATCAGCAAAGCTGAATCTAAAGGTGTTTATCACAAAAACAATGCTTCCAGAAAAATTGCTCGTTTAGCAAAATTAGTGAACAGCATTGCGTAACAAGTGCGAATAAATACGAATTAATAAAGAACAATTGGTGCCGTCATACCAATTGTTCTTTTTTTGCAATTCTTTATTATATATCATTTCGTATAATTGACCAGATTTTCCAGCACTTCTGCCGCTTTTCCTGAATCAATCGCTTCTTTTGCAAGAATGATTCCATCTGCAATACTCTCAGCCTTTCCGCCGATATAAAGTGCCGCACCTGCGTTCAGCAGTACAATCTCACGTTTTGCTCCCCGCTCTTCCCCGGAGAGGATCGCACGGGTAATCTCTGCATTTTCTGCGGCCGTTCCGCCCTGCAGTTCTGCCAGATCTACGGTCTTGAATCCAAAATCTTCCGGTGCGATCTCATAGGTTTCTACTGTTCCATCTTTTAGTTCTGATACAACAGTCTTTGTACTCAATGTAATCTCATCCATATGATCTCTACCACTGACTACCAGAGCACGTTTGACACCAAGCTGCCCCATAACAGATGCAATGATTTCTGTCAGTGCCGGATCATAGACACCGACTACCATACCCTTTGCTCCGGATGGGTTTGCCAGAGGACCAAGGATATTGAATACGGTACGGATTCCCATCTCGCTTCGCGCCTGTCCCACAAACCGCATGGATTTGTTAAAGGTCTGTGCAAACATAAATCCAATGCCGACTTCATCCACGCATGCTTCTACTTTTTCCGGTTCCATCATGATATTTACACCAAGCTGCTCCAATACATCACCGGCACCGCTCTTGCTGGAAATGGAACGATTGCCATGTTTTGCCACAGAAACACCGGCTGCTGCCGTCACAATGGCAGATGTCGTAGAAATATTGAAAGAATACGTGCAATCCCCTCCGGTTCCAACCAGATCAATATAATGATCGGAATGCGGATGAATATGCTCTGCTTTATCTGCCAGCACAGAGGCCAGACCAGCGATTTCATCAATCGTCTCTCCTTTCATCCGCAATCCGGTCAGAAAAGCTCCGATCTGAGCCTGTGTAGCTGCACCGGTCAGAAGAAGTTCCATGACTTCTCCTGCCTCTTCCCCTGTCAGATCCTGTCTGTCTGCTACTCTCTGAATTGCCTGTTTCATATCCATAATACTAATTACTCCTTTTTCACAACCAACTGTTCATAAGACTCACCCGAATTTCATACTCAAATCTTATGAAAATCAAGCATTTTTATTTCAACTCTGTCTTAAAAGTCTGAATATATGCTTTTGCCACATCCAGATCATACTGATTTTCTTCCATCAAGTTAATAAAATGAGAACCAACGATGGCACCATCAATAATATCCTTCATTGGTGCTACATCTGCTGCAGTACGAATACCAAATCCCATCATGACCGGAATCTGAGCCTGCTCTTTTACTGATTTCAGATAAGAAATAACTTCTTTGTGGAAACTTGCACCCTGACCGGTGACACCCATGGATGATACGCAATACACAAATCCTTTTGCATCTTTCAGAATTTCCGGAATACGTTTACCGGATACCGGTGCTACCAGCTGGATCAGGATTGTTGCATTCTGTTTTGCCAGTGCATCTTTTAACGGCTGCTGTTCTTCCAATGGAAGATCCGGAATGATCAGTCCATCCACACCGACCTTAGCACATTTCTCCGCAAACGCTTCTAATCCATAATGAAGCACGGTATTGTAATACATCATAAATACGATTGGCAGTTCACATCCATCTTTTCGGACTCCATCCACCAGTTCAAAACATTTCCTTAAGTTGGTTCCCTTTAAAATAGAACGATAGGACGCATCCTGAATGACCGGTCCGTCTGCTGCCGGATCAGAAAACGGAATACCAAGTTCCAGAATATCCAAACCTGCTTCCTCCTGTGCACGGATCAGCTTTGCGCAATGATCCATATCCGGAAGTCCTGCAGTAATATATGTAATAAATGCTTTTTCCTTTTTTTCCTGTAATGACTGTAATTTTTTCTCTATACGGTTCATGATCTTCTACTCCAATTTATTTTCCTTGATTCTTTCACTTCTGATTTCAGTGTAATAACAAATAGCATGTGTTTTATCCTTAGTTCAGATAACCTTTCCCTGCCAGATAGTTCGCAATCGTATTGACATCTTTGTCGCCGCGTCCGGACAGACACACGATCATGGACTGCTCCGGTCTCATTTCTTTTGCCTTTTTAAAGGCATATGCCATGGCATGTGCACTTTCGATGGCCGGAATGATTCCTTCCAGTTCGCATAATTCCATCAGTGCGTCCATTGCCTCTTTATCCGTGATCGATACATACTGTGCTCTGCCACTGTCACGCAGATATGCATGTTCCGGTCCCACACCCGGATAATCCAACCCTGCCGAAATGGAATGTGCCAGCTGAATGTTTCCATCTTCATCCTGCAGCAGATAGGAACGCATGCCATGCAGGGTTCCCGGCTCTCCAAGAGCCATAGCTGCCGCATGTTTTCCTGTCTCTACACCAAGTCCTGCTGCTTCCACACCGATCAGCTGTACCTCTTTTTCCTCGATAAATTCTGCAAACATACCGATGGAATTAGAACCGCCACCTACGCAGGCCATAACCACATCCGGAAGTTTTCCTTCAGCCTCGTAATGCTGCGCTTTTGCTTCTTTGCTGATGACACGCTGGAACTCTTTGACCATCTTCGGATACGGATACGGACCTACGGCAGAACCAATAACATAGAACGTATCCTCCGCTGTTTTTGCCCAGGTGCGGATTGCCTCGTTTGTGGCATCTTTTAAAGTGTTGCTTCCTGACTCTACGCTGACTACTTTTGCCCCAAGCATCTCCATACGCATTACGTTTAATGCCTGACGCTCAATGTCTTCTTTTCCCATGTAAACGGTGCATTCCATGTCAAACAGTGCTGCGCCGGTTGCGGTTGCAACACCGTGCTGACCTGCTCCGGTCTCTGCAATGACTTTTTTCTTACCCATACGTTTTGCCAGCAGAATCTGACCGATCACGTTGTTGATCTTGTGCGCACCGGTATGATTTAAGTCTTCCCGTTTCAAATATATTTTGGTGCCGTATTTTTTGCTGAGACGCTCTGCATAATACAGCGGTGTCTCACGCCCTACATACTGTTTCAGGTAATAATTGTACTGCTTGATAAACTCCGGATCTCTGATGGCTGCCTCAAATGCCTCATCCAGTTCCTCTAAAGTATTCATTAATGACTCAGACACATACTGTCCTCCAAATTCTCCGTAATATGTATTTTTCTTGTTCATAGTTTTAACCTTTCTGTCTTTCTCAAATGTTACGTTGCATTTTTCTGGTAAAGCGGACATTCGCAATCCGCTTTCACTACCTGCTCTCCAAATCTTATTAAAGCAATGTCTCAACAATGCTTCACGGCGGAAATGAATTTGCGGATCAAATCTGCATCTTTAACTCCGTTTCGTTCCACGCCACTGCTGACATCCACCACATCCGGATGCAACATCCGGATTCCGTTTTGCACATTTTCTATATTCAGACCGCCTGCCAGAATAAACTGACGGTTTTGTATTTTCAGTTTTTCAGGAAACACAAATGTCTGTTCTTCTGCTTCCCATCCGAAAGTTTTGCCGGATCCGTATTCTGCTCCGTCTACCACATACCCCCGGATATTGGATGACTGTACAAACAGCTCATCTGCATTTTCCTCTGTACTTCCTGCGATATTCACTGCCTGCCACAATGCCAGACCTCCGTCTGACTGACAATCCGCCGGGATGGCCCCGTGAATCTGGATCAAATCAAATCCCATATCATTGAATTTTCCTACTTCGTCTTGGGATGGGCTGACACACACCGCAACTGACTGGATCTTCGGATTTTTCTTCAATTCTTTTATTAGCATCTCTGCTTTTTCATAGCTGACATTTCGTTTGCTTTTTTCAAAAAAAACAATTCCCGCATAATCAGCACCGTATGCATTGACTGCTTCGATGTCCTCCGGTCTGCTCAGACCGCATATTTTTACTTTCGTCATCTCTTCACACTTTCTGTAACTTTTGATTTACAATCTGTTGTAAAGCGGACATTTGCAATCCGCTTTCGCTACTTGCTCATGAATGCAGTCGCTTTTTCGTTCCATTACAGTGCTTTCCAGTGTTTTGCCAGTTCCTGTGGATTAGCGGCTTCCATAAATGCACGTCCGATCAAAAATGCATCCACACGGCATTCTTTCAGATATTTCACATCCTCATCTGATACGATACCGCTCTCTGCTACAAAAATGCGGTCATCCGGAACCATCTTGCTCAGACGCTTTGTAGTATCAAGTTTAATTGTGAAATCTCTGAGATCCCGGTTGTTGACACCGACAATCTTCGCTCCGCAATTTAATGCCCTATCCATTTGTTCTTCCGTATGAGCTTCAAACAGGGCATCCAGTCCCAGTTCCGTGGTCAGCTGATAAAAATCTTTCATCTGCACATCATCCAAAATTCCGGTAATCAGAAGAATTGCATTGGCACCAATCACTTTTGCCTCATAAAACTGATATTCATCGATCATAAAATCCTTCCGTAATATCGGAAGTGGTGAAATTTCCCGGATTTCTTTCAGATAATGCACAGTTCCAAGAAAGTGGTCCTCTTCTGTCAGACAAGATATACAGTCTACAGATGCATTATATTCGTCGATCCGTTTTGTCAGATCAATCTGACTGTTGATATTCCCGAGACTTGGTGAAGCCTTTTTGAATTCTCCGATAATGGAGATTCCCGGTTTTGCAAGACCCTCATAAAAACTTGCCGGATGTGCCTCACACTTTTCTGCCATCTTCCGCATCTCCGTCATTGAAATACGGGATTTATGTTCCACCAACCGTATTTTTTTATCTTCCACAATTTTATCTAATATCATCTTTTTTACTCCTCTACACACCTTCACAACTCACTCGCACCATTTGTCACTATGCGATCAGCTCATTTCTCATTCTTCTCGACTGAGGTAAACTGTGACAAAAAGTTTTCCATCATGCGTTTTCCGTGTTCGGTATACACGGACTCCGGATGGAACTGTAATCCGATCACCGGATATTTTTTATGCTGCATGGCCATTATTTCTCCGTCCTCTGTGGTGGCCAGCACTTCCAGGCAATCCGGAAGATTGTCTGCGGACACCGCCAGAGAATGATATCTGGCTACCCGGATTGGAGACTCGATTCCGTCAAAAATTCCGGTTCCGGTGTGATGGATCAGAGACTGCTTTCCATGATACAGCTGTTTTGCATAAGTAACGGTTCCCCCCAGTGCCTCACCGATGGTCTGGTGTCCGAGACAGATGCCAAGGATTGGAATCTTGTCATAAAACTCCTTCACCACATCCAGGCAGATACCGGCTTCCTTTGGGCTTTTCGGTCCCGGTGAAAGTACAATCTTCTCCGGTGCCATCTTGCAGATTTCCTCAATGGTGATCTTATCGTTTCGAACCACCTCAATATCCTCCCGAAAGATTCCCATATATTGATATAAGTTGTATGTAAATGAATCGTAATTATCGATCAGTAAAATCATAATATTTCCTCCGCTACCAGTGTTTTTGCCAATGCCATAGCTTTGTTACAACACTCCTGATATTCCTTTTCCGGAACGGAATCTGCAACAATCCCGGCGCCGGCCTGAAGATATACGTTTTCTCCTTTTTTAATCATTGTCCGGATCGTGATACAGAAATCCATGTCCCCGGAGAAGTCCACATATCCGGTGGCTCCGCCGTACAGGCCTCTGCGTACTGTCTCCAGTTCATCAATGATCTCCATGGCACGAATCTTCGGGGCTCCGCTTAATGTTCCTGCCGGAAGAAAGGATGCCACCAGATCAAATGGATGATACGTTCCTTTTTTTCGCCCCTCCACCAAAGATACAATATGCATCACATGAGAGTAATACTGAATTTTCATAAAATCTGTCACTTTAACGCTTCCAAACTCGCTGACCCGTCCCATATCATTTCTCGCCAGATCCACCAACATGACATGTTCCGCTTTTTCTTTTTCATCTGCTAACAGTTCATCCGTCAGACGTTTGTCTTCATCTTTTGTTTTTCCTCTCGGTCTTGTTCCGGCAATCGGGCAGGTATATACCCGTTTTCCCTGCTGCTTCACGATCATTTCCGGAGAACTTCCGATGACTTCAAAGGATCCGAAATTAAAGTAGTACAGATACGGAGATGGATTCAGTTCCCGCAGTTCCCGGTACAGATCAAATCCGCTCTGCTTTGTCTCCAGTGTCCATCTCTGGGATAATACTGTCTGAAAAATGTGCCCTTCCCGGATATAGTGTTTGATTTTTTCAACTTTTGCACTGTATTCTTCCAGCGTATCTGACTGGCGTATGATCCTGCCGTCCCGCTGAAACCGAAATGCACTGGCCTGACCTCTGTTTTTTCTGGCTTCCCGGATCATGTTTTCTGCCTCTTCCAGCGCTTGCCGTTTTCCATCTTCATCATCGGATCTCAGCACCACGGCTGTCATAGTCTCTGCCACATGATCGATCATCAGGAACTTTGTCATCAGCATCATCTGAATGGTCTCAATGCCGATTTCATCCGGATTATCGTCCGGAAGGACTTCTGTATATCGGATAAAATCATAACCAAGCTGTCCCACCAGTCCACCGGAGAAATTCAGCTCCGCATGATCATTTTTTATCTCAAATTCACTGTAATATGCTTTCAGCTGATTCAGCGGATTTCCTTTCCAAACTTCTCTGCTGCCATCCGCTCTGGTAATCACCAGGGACTGTCCCTCGGAAGAAATCAGTTCCTCCGGTTCCGCTCCCATAAACGTATAACGGTCATAATTTTTATCATAGCTTTCCAACAGGAATCCAACTTTATTTCCCACAAGATTCTGATACATGCCAATTGCAGTTTCATTTACAATACTGACGGTTTTTTTGTAAACTCTCAATGTACGCTTCATTTTTTCCAGTCCTTTCTATCCTGTAACACTTTCCGTGGATATCCAAAGGAATGATTACGAACCTTTTCTCTTTTCTGATTTTAAATCAAAAAAACCCTGGCCGTGAATTCTCACAGCCAGGGACGAATATACGTTTCGTGGTGCCACCCTTTATTCATTGTGCTCTGCACAACCTCAATCCGATACGGAATCTCTTCGATATCTTTCCCCTGTAACGTGAGGACACGGCATCCGCTACTTACAGCCACCTGTGTTCGCTTTGCATCTCACAAATCCATTCCCTTTATACTTACCTGCCGGAATCTCACCATCACCGACTCTCTGTAAAGCAGTGCCATAAAGGTACTCCTTTTGTTCTTTGATTTTATCTCAGTCGAGAAGACTCCCACTTCTGCAAGTGGTGAGTAATAACAAGTCTTTCTCAGTGGGAGTACAATCTCCGACTGAGATAAACGCTCCGCGAGGATGTGCAGTGATTCTGAGAAGAATATGTCAGCTTACGCTGACCAGAATCACGCACCAAGTCTCACGTGCGTTCGACTTGAATCTCTGTCATTTGTTTTTTGACATGGTAGCACGTTACCACGCTGATGTCAATATTTTTTTCAAAATTAATTCCTACTTTTTTACTCTGTAAGTAAATATGCCCTGCATATCACAGATTCTTTTTACAAATTTCATCAGAATCTGTGATATGCAAGGCATTTATCCTTACAAGAAAAATATTAACATATCAATAATAAATACTGGTATCAGGAACCGCAACGACCAGGTCATATATCCAAAAAAGGACGGCATGCGGATACCGTTTTCCTCCGCAATAGATTTTACCATGAAATTCGGCGCGTTACCGATATATGTATTGGCTCCCATAAATACCGCGCCACAGGAGATTGCCTCCAGCATAATCTGCGGTACGATACCAACACTCGTCTGCAGACCTGCAGTTGCACCCAGCGTTCCTGCAGTGGTAAGAAATACCAGATATGTCGGTGTATTATCCAGAAAACTGGACATGGCACCGGTTACCCAGAACATCTGCCACGGTTCGGTCAGACCAAGCTCTGCACCTTTTGCTTTCAAAATCAGAAGTGCCGGGATCATCGTAATAAAAATACCAATAAACAGCACTGCCACTTCCTGAATAGCACCCCAGGAAAAATGGTTGTCCTCTCTTACACTTTTATTTGTTGTCTTGAAAGAAAGGAAGGCTGCTGCCAGAATAATCACAACCTCTATGATAGCCGCATAGGTAAGTTTTACTTCTCCGAATATGTGGATTCCTCCTCCAAATACTTTTGTAGATGGAAGTATACCACTTAAAATAACAGCTACTACAATTGCTGCCAGGAAAATAATATTGTGTGCACCTACGACACGGATTGCCTCTTTCTCACCTTTTGCTACTTCCGGTACAATACCTTCCGCCAGATCCTTACGGTAAGCCCTGGAATCCAGAATATAGAAGATCACAAGCAGGATCACAACATTTAAAATCATAATTGGAATCAGACGCAGGCTCCAGAAGAATGGAACATTACGCATAAATCCCATCAGCAATGGCGGATCTCCTACCGGTGTCAGACATCCTCCGATATTGGATACCAGGAAAATAAAGAACACAACGACCTGCGTCTTTCTGGAACGCCATTTATTTGCACGGATCAGCGGACGAATCATAACCATGCTGGCACCCGTCGTACCAATCCAGCTGGATAACAGTGTACCGATCAGAAGCAAGATCACGTTTACCTTTGGTGATCCACGCAGCTCTCCTTCAATAGTAATATTGCCGGATACACAAAATAATCCAAACAACAACACAATAAATGTAAAATAGTCACCTACAATTACTTCCAGCAATTGCTCACTCATTACGCCAAAGCCATAGCGAATAGCAAACGGAATCAAAAACAACAGTGACCAAGCTATAACTGCATATTTCTGATTTCTTTCCCACCAGGCTGGTTTTACCAGTGGAAAAACCGCGATACTAAGCAGCATTCCTAAAAATGGAATGCAAAATAACAATGAAATTGAATTGCCCAAATCCATTGATGATACCTCCAGTCCTATACTTAAAATCTAATCAATCACAATTTGTTTAGCCAATCCCATCCTATCTGATTTCAGTTCAGCAGCTTTTTGTACTGCTCAGCGCAAAGCGTTCATTCGCAATCAATTCCCTTACATCAGATAGAGGTTCTCATTGTTAATGCTTATATGATCCCCTGAAGATTCCAGATTCTCCCTCAGTGGATAACCTTTTTTCATATTTTTATTTATAATATATCCTGTGTGCAGCATTGTGGCATTTTCCGTATCCGAAATCGGAACTACTTCTGTCTGCCCGATATCTGCTTCCGCATACCATACCTGATATTCATCTGCCCGTGGCAGAGATATATCCATACTCTCATCATCCAGACAAATCACATGGTTCAGTTCCGTTTCCGGCATTCCAAGCAACGCAAGATCTTTCTTCATTTGGCAAAGCATATGCACACGTTCGATACTTTTCTCTCTCTGTGGCAGAAGTACAAAATCATCACTGCCTTCAAATCCATAGGTATGATTCAAGCTCTGCACTTCACTCACATAATATTCTAATTTATCTTTTTCTTCCCGTTCTTCCTTATTCTCCAGCACTTCATATTCCCATGCCATGTTCTCCATACTGTATACATTCAGATCCCATGCACGGTACAATGCCTGTGTGGATGCACGCATCTCACTAATTGAAATTCCAAGGATCAGTGGTACAAGCAGAAAAAGACAAATTCCTCTTTGTATTATACTTGTCGTATAGTTTCGCTTCATACTCAACCCCGCCTTTTATCCGTACAATTATAATACAAAACTTTCAAAAAGAACAGATAAAAATCGCATTTTTATATACATATTCTTTCTCATTTTATGCAAAAAAATCCTTTTCCATTAAATGTTGTTTTTTTTCATACCCTATTCCTCCGCATTTTTTATAATTTCTTTTTTGTGTAACCATTTATAATCTTGTTACAAACTCAACTGCATTTTTTATATCATCTTCATCTGGATGCCCTTTTGCAATTCCACCCACCAGTTTAAATGGACCAAATGTGTCATAACCCTTGCATCCGAATTTTCCTATCACTTTAGAACGCTTCTTGTCCAAAATCTGCTCTATGGATTTATAATTCGCACTTCCACCATACGTACAGAGCAGAAATATCTTTTTCTCATCCGGTAGATTTTTCTCTGCAAACTCCAATATCAACTGATGAAATTTTGAAAAATAGATTCCTGATGCAAACCCGATCATATCATAACTGCTCAGATCTGCATCTGGCTGGTTTACAGCATCTATCAAATCGATCTGGCACTCTTCTGCTATGCCCTTTACTAATTTTTCTGTATTTCCATGATGTACAGATACATATACAATTGCTTTTCTCATTTGTTTTCCTTTCTGCTTAATATCTCCACCAGTCTTTTTTCCTTAAGTTTCTATAAAAATAACCCTTACAAACAGTGTCACCACCATTCGTAAGGGTTATTATCATTTCAGAAATTTAACACAATCTTTGATTATGCGTTCATCTGTGCTGCCACTTCAGCTGCAAAGTCTTCGCTTTTCTTCTCAAGACCTTCACCTGTCTCGAAACGTACAAAACCTGTGATTTTGATATCAGCTCCAACTTCTTTGGAAACCTGCTGTAAGTATTTAGCAACAGTCTGTTTTCCATCCTCTGCTTTAACGTAAGCCTGCTCCATTAAGCAAACTTCTTTCAGCTCTTTGTTCAGACGTCCGATGATCATTTTCTCAATGATATTTTCCGGTTTGTCCGGGTTCTCGTTTTTAGCCTGAGCAAGAAGGATAGCTTTCTCATGCTCTTTGTACTCTTCGCTTACATCCTCAGAAGAAACATATTTCGGAGCAAGAGCTGCAACCTGCATTGCTACGTTTGTAAGAGCTTCTTTTACAGCGTCGTTTACAACTGCTGTCTCAGCTTTTACAAGAACACCGATACGTCCGCCACCGTGAATATAAGAAACGATGCATCCGTTCTCCTGTGTCTCTTTCTGGAATCTACGAATGTTCAGGTTCTCACCGATAACTGCAATTTTCTCTACAAGAGCATCTTTTACAGTTTTGGAAGAATCTGCATTCCATGCTTCTGCCATAAATGCATCCATATCAGCTGCATCAGATGCAACAGCCTGAGCTGCAACAGCTTCTACATACTCCTGGAATGTATCATTTTTAGCAACGAAATCTGTCTCAGAGTTAACCTCTACGATTGCTGCTGTGTTGTCACCATCCATAGCGACACGTACAAGACCTTCTGCTGCGATACGTCCAGCTTTTTTCTCAGCTTTTGCCTGTCCGTTCTTTCTTAAGAACTCAACAGCTGCATCCATATCACCATTTGTCTCTGTAAGAGCCTTCTTGCAGTCCATCATACCTGCACCGGTCATCTCTCTTAATTCTTTTACCATTGATGCTGTAATTGCCATGGTTTTATTCCTCCGATTTCATTCATAGTGATGCGGTTTCCCGCAAATCTACAGATTACTCCTCTGTTCCTTCAGCCTCTTCGAAAACTTCCTCATCAGTTTCTACTGTACCCTGTTTTGCTTCGATAACAGCATCTGCCATTTTAGAAACGATCAGTTTTACGGCTCTGATAGCATCATCGTTACCCGGGATTACATAATCTAACTCTTCCGGATCACAGTTTGTATCTGCGATACCGATCAGCGGAATTCCCAGTGTATGAGCTTCCTGAACACAGATTCTCTCTTTTTTCGGATCTACAACGAAGATAGCATCCGGGATTCTGTCCATCTCTTTGATACCGCCAAGGTTTTTCTCAAGTTTATCCCACTCTTTTTTGATGTTGATAACTTCTTTTTTCGGCAGAACATCAAATGTTCCATCCTCAGACATTTTCTCGATTGCTTTCAGTCTTGCGATACGGCTCTGGATTGTTTTGAAGTTTGTGAGCATACCACCTAACCATCTCTCGTTTACATAGTACATTCCACAACGCTCAGCTTCTGCCTGGATAGCATCCTGTGCCTGTTTCTTTGTACCAACAAAAAGGATTGTACCACCTTCTGCAACGATATCTGCTACTGCATTGTAAGCTTCGTCAACTTTACCTACAGATTTCTGTAAGTCGATGATGTAGATACCATTTCTCTCTGTGTAGATGTACGGAGCCATTTTAGGGTTCCATCTTCTTGTCTGGTGTCCGAAATGTACACCTGCTTCCAGTAACTGTTTCATTGAAATAACGCTCATTTTTTTACCTCCATGGTTTTGTTTCTTCCATATGCATCTCACCCGCCGGTTCACCCTGTGGGCACCATCCCGGTTAGTCCGCATATGTGATTAATATAGTATTTATCTCAAAAAAGCACGCAAAAAATCCTGTGGCTTTTCTCAGACCGATTCAGTATAACATACTTATAGATACGCTTCAAGATATTTTTAATCATTTTTTGTCTTGAGATTGTCTAATTCTTCAAACACCGCATCATTTAATACTTTAATGTAGGTTCCTTTCATTCCGGAAGAACGTGATTCAATAACACCGGCACTTTCAAACTTCCGCAGTGCATTGACAATAACGGAACGTGTGATACCTACACGGTCAGCGATCTTGCTGGCTACCAGGATACCCTCACGACCTTCCAGTTCATCAAAAATATGCTCGATGGCATCCAGTTCTGAGTAAGAAAGTGTGCTCAGTGCAGATTTTACAATCTGTTTTTTTCTGGTCTCTTCCTCATTCTCTTCATTTACGGAACGCATCATCTCCAAACCTACGACTGTGGTGCCATATTCGCACAGGATAATATCATCAATGTCAAACTGTGCATTCTGACGATATACAAATAATGTACCGAGACGTTCTCCTGCAATATCAATCGGTGCTATGGTTGCCGCATAGCCGTTTCCACTATCCATCGTAAATCCAAGTGTCTCCAGATTTACATTTTCTTTTGTAGAAAGGATACCAAGTAACCGTTCATTTAAAGATGCATCGATATAATTTCCCACCTGATCTGCCAGAAGTTCTGTAATCTCTACTACTTCCGGACGAAGACCTGTTCCCAGAACTTTTCCTTTTTTACTGATTACCAGTACGTTGGATGCAAGGATATCTGTCATAACATCACAAATGTCATTAAAAACAACCTTAGACGAATTGTTATTATGAAGCAGTTTTCCGATTTTTCTTGTTTTGTCTAATAACTGTACGCTGCTCATAGCTTCCTCCATATATTCTTTATCAGTTATGCCGATTTTACAGCAAAAAATAGTACTAAGATAATTAACAGCCATATCTTAGCACTATTTTTCTGTAAATTCAACAAATTTTATTTAAATCTGTCAGATTTTTTCAAATTATACAAGAAATTTTAAAAAAAGCAATTTTTTCATGCACTTTATACATTTATTTTTCTTTCAGTCGAATGGACGTGAAATCAGGCATGTGATTTTGACCAGCTTCAAGTCGAACGCACGTGAGACTTGGTGCGTGATTCTGGTCAGCGTAAGCTGGCATACTCTTCTCAGCATCACTGCACATCTATACTTCGTTCTATTCCTCAGAAGTCTCTGGTTTTTCCATAACATAGCCACATTGCTCATCTGCGCACACCAGCTTGTTTCCCTTTTCTACCATGTAACCACCACACTGCGGACATGGAACTTTGGACGGTTTCTGCCAGGACATGAAATCGCAATCCGGATTGTTCTCGCATCCGTAATATTTTCTGCCTTTTTTCGTCTTTTTCAGAACAATATCTTTTCCACATTTCGGGCAGGCTACACCTATCTTCTCAAAATATGGTTTTGTATTACGACACTCCGGGAAGCCTGGGCAGGCAAGGAATCTGCCATGTGGTCCGTATTTAATGACCATGTGACGTCCACACTGTTCGCAGACCACATCTGTCACCTCATCCTCGATTTTAACTTTCTCCAGTTCTGCCTCTGCTGCCTTGACTGCCGCATCCAGATCCGGGTAGAAGTTCCGGATGATCATTTTCCAGTCTACGGTTCCCTCCTCTACTTTATCCAGCAGGGACTCCATATTTGCTGTAAAGCGCTCATCCACAATTTCCGGGAAAGCCTCCTTCATGATATTATTGACAACTTCTCCAAGTTCAGATACATAGAGGTTCTTATTTTCTTTTACGATATATCTTCTGCCAAGGATGGTCGTGATCGTCGGTGCATAGGTACTCGGACGGCCGATACCAAGTTCCTCCAGCGTCTTTACAAGAGATGCTTCCGTGAAATGTGCCGGTGGCTGCGTAAAATGCTGCTTCGGCTCAATTTCTTCTTCGGTCAGCTCTGAGGTCTCATCCAGTGATTTGGATAAAAATACACGGTCGGATTTTTCTTCATCCAGACTATACACAGACATAAAACCATCAAATTTTACTTTGGACGCAGACACATGAAACCGGTATTTTCCAGCACCGATGGTAACAGATGTCGTCTCATATACTGCCGGTGTCATACAACTTGCCGCAAAACGGTTCCAGATTAGCTGATACAGCCGGAACAGATCTCTGCTCAGAGAATCCTTGACTATGGCCGGAGAACGGTTCAGATCCGTTGGACGGATTGCTTCATGGGCATCCTGGATTTTTGCAGTGTTTTTCTTTGTATCTACGCTGCCACCCACATAATCGGCACCATAATTTGCACTAATGTACTCAGACGCTGCTGCCTCAGCCTCCTCAGATACACGAGTGGAATCGGTACGCAGATAAGTAATGAGTCCCACAGTTCCGCTGCCTTTGATATCCACACCCTCGTACAATTGCTGCGCCAGACGCATCGTTTTCTGAGTAGAAAAATTCAGATGCTTACTCGCTTCCTGCTGCAAGGTACTTGTCCGGAACGGAAGCGGCGGCTTTTTGGTGCGTTCACCTTTTTTCACTTCCAGTACTTTGTACTCACAAGACTCAATCTCTTTTAAAATTGCATCCAGCTCCGACTGATTGTGGATCTGGATTTTTCCGTTTTCATCACCATAGAATTTTGCAACCAGCGGTTTTTTCTCACCTTTTACATTTAATGTCACATCAATCGTCCAGTATTCTTCCGGAATAAACGCATTAATCTCTTCTTCACGGTCACAGATGATACGCAATGCTACAGACTGTACACGTCCCGCGCTTAAGCCTCGTTTTACTTTTGCCCAAAGTACTGGACTGATCTTGTAACCAACCATACGATCCAGTACACGACGCGCCTGCTGTGCATCCACCAGATTCATATCGATCTCGCGGGGATTCTTCAGGGAAGCTTTTACCGCATTCTTTGTAATCTCATTAAATGTAATACGTTTCGCATCTTTGTCCCCCAATTTCAATGCGCTTGCCAGATGCCAGGAAATTGCCTCACCCTCACGGTCCGGGTCAGTTGCGAGATACACTTTTTCTGCTTTTTTCACTTCTTTTCGCAGATTTGCCAGAATATCTCCTTTTCCACGGATGGTAATATATTTCGGTTCAAAGTCATTTTCCACATCAAATCCAAGCTGACTTTTCGGCAGATCCCGCACATGTCCGTTGGATGCTGCCACCTCATAATTTTTTCCAAGAAATTTCTTGATTGTCTTAACCTTTGCCGGAGACTCCACGATCACTAAATACTTCGCCATATTTATCCCTCTTTAACCTCTATGTTCTTAATAATTATATACTTTTACTAAAATAGTTTTGAAAGGTCTCCTGCACCAACCTGTACCGCTTCAAGTTACCAAGATCTCGCAGCACAGTAAGCAGGTCCAAACCTGTTTCTTCTATAATATAGTTGATATGTTTTGGATGTAAATCAAGACAACAATACACCAACTGTTCCGTTTTCGCAAGAGAAATATTTTTTATTTTTGTCGTTTCTGCTTCTTTTTCAGGCAAATATCCCAAATTTTCAAGAAAAATGTCCAAATCATAAATGATTCCTGCCCCTTGCCCGATCAATGCGTTACAACCTTCACTCAGGGCATCTCCGAACCGCCCCGGCACCGCATAGACATCCTTGCCCTGCTCCAATGCTGCATCTGCAGTGATCAGGGAACCGCTCTTTTTCTTCGCCTCCACGACTACCAGACAGTCTGACAGGGCACTGATAATCCGGTTTCGCTCCGGAAACCGGTAAGGCATCGGTTCCGTCCCCGGCGGATATTCTGACAGAATTCCTCCGCCCGAACTCTGAATATTTTCATACAAATTCCGGGCATTTTTCGGATAACACACATCACAACCACACCCAAGCACCGCAAAGGTACTGCCCTTTCCCTGCAATGCCCCCGCGTGGGAAGCACTGTCAATGCCAAGTGCCATGCCACTGATGACCTGCACATCTTTATCTGCCAGCAGTTTTCCCAGCTTCGTTGCAATGCTCCTTCCGTACTCTGAGCACATACGTGCGCCCACAATCCCCACACTCTTCCGGGCATCCGGCATAGCACCTTTGCAGAAGATCGCGTATGGTGGCTGCGCGATGTGTGTCAGCTTGTCCGGATACGCCCTGCTGCTATAGGGAATCAGCCGCATATTTTTTGCCAGAAAACACTCCCAGATACGATTCAAATCCTTCTTCCGGCTTTCCAGCAGATATTGAAGCTCTGTATCAGTAAAAAGGTACATATTTTTCAAAGTCTCTTCTTTTAATTCGTAGACGGCCTGTGCACTGCCACACATTTCCCTGACCCGGATACGTTTCCTGCTGTCGATATACAGCAAAGACGCCAGCCAGAAATCATATTTCAAGTTCTCTTGCGCCTGATTCTTTGCTGCCTGTCCCTGTTCTCCATTCTTTTCTATTTTTCCGAAAACTTCCTTTGTCGTATTCATTAATTCATGCATTTTCAGTCCCTCCTCCAGTAATTCTTGTCTGGATTCCGGAATACAAAAGCCTCTTCCAGATGTCCCCACTGAATATGCTCAGCTCCTGCCAGATCCGCAATGGTACGGGCGGTTTTCAGAATTTTTCCATAGGTACGGGCACTTAAATGGTATTCCTCATACTTCTCCTGCATCCGCTCCGCAGATTCTGCATCCAGTACACAATATTTTTCCAGATCTTCCATATTCATCTGGCTGTTAAACCGATAGCGTCTTCCCCGGAATCGTTCTCGTTGAATTTCATGTACCCGCTTCACCCGGGCACGGATCACTGCACTGCTTTCCTCCTCCCGCATATCCTTCATCGTGGTATACCGGACTTCTTCCGTTTCCACACACAGATCCATACGGTTTAAAAATGCCTGCGAAATACGCCCAATATAATTTTTGATTGCCTGCGGTCTGCAGTTGCAACGATTTAAATTGGGATAAAATCCACAGGGACACGGATTCGTCGATGCCACAAGCATAAAATCTGCCGGATACACAAAACTGCCTCCCACCCGGGAAATATGTACTTTCTTCTCCTCCAGCGGTTCCCTCAATACATCCAGAATTCCCGGCTTAAACTCTGCCAGTTCATCCAGAAACAAAATACCATGATGCGCCAGACTGATTTCTCCGGGATGGGGCTGCTTTCCACCGCCCACCAGTGCCTGTGCCGTCACCGTATGATGTGGACTGCGAAAGGGACGTTCATTTTGGATGATGCGTTCCTGATCCAACAGCCCGCAAAGAGAATAAATCTGAGATAATTCCAGCTTTTCTTCCCGGCTCAGTTCCGGAAGAATCGTAGGAATCCTCTTTGCTGCCATGGTCTTACCGGAACCCGGTGGTCCCATCATCAACAAATTATGCATCCCGCCCACAGCAATTTCACAGGCACGACGCAGCATCGGCTGTCCTCGCAATTCTGCAAAATCCACATCATATTCTGTCTTCCAGAAATCCTGCTGTTCCCGGTAAAAGCAGGTTTCCGGCAATTCCTGCTGACAAATCTGCACAAACTCTTTTAAATTTTTCACCGGAATCACTTTTACAGTATCCAGGATTGCTGCTTCCCTGGCATTCTCCCATGGCACCACAATGCCTTGCATGCCTTCTTTCTGTGCCAGAACTGCCGCTGACAGTACCCCTTTCGTCGGTAGAATACTACCGTTTAGTCCAACTTCTCCAAGCAGCAGATAACTACTTAAAATGTGCTCATCCAAAAACCCGAATGCTGCCAGAACAGATGCTGCCATCGGCAGATCACATCCCGTGCCGGATTTTCGCACATCTGCCGGTGTCAGATTGATGGTAATCTTTTTTGCCGGCAAACGAAATCCTGCATTTTTCAGTGCTGTGCGCACCCGCTCTCTGGCTTCTTTTACCTCGGATGTCAGAAATCCCACCATATCAAAAGAAGGCATACCGTCACTGACATCCGTTTCTACCTGAACCGGAAGTGATTCAAAGCCACAGACTACTGCTGTTTTAATTACACTATACATATATTCATTTTTCCTCTTTTCGTATACGGAAAAAATCCGGCGACTGCCGAAAAAAAGTAAAAAGTAAGATTAAAAGACAAGTTTACTCTAACATATCCACAGGAATCTGTCTATGATAAAAACGCCTGCCGCAATTTTTCCAGCGCTTTCTTCTCAATCCGGCTGACATAGGAGCGAGAAATACCAAGACTGTTGGCTATTTCCCGCTGCGTTACAGGCTTTGTATTATATAGACCGTATCGCCGCCGGATGATCCAATTTTCCCGCTCATCCAGCACCTTCGATACCAATTCATATAATCGCAGAATGTTTTTCTTTTCCACCACACGTTCCCACAGTTCCGGTTCACCGCTCTCCACGATATCCAGTAATTTGATCTGGTTGCCCTCCTTATCTGTTCCGATCGGCTCATAGAGCGACACATCCCTGGCAGTCTTCTTTTTGCTGCGAAAATACATCAGCAGTTCATTTTCGATACAACGGGCAGCATAGGTTCCAAGACGGCTGCCTTTTTCCAAATTATAAGTAGAAACTGCCTTGATCAGTCCGACAGTTCCGATGGAGATCAGATCCTCCATGTCCTCCTGCGTGCCCTGATATTTCCGCGCAATGTGTGCCACAAGCCGCAAATTCCGCTCGATCAATACCGATTTTGCCTGCTCGCTTCCGTTTTTCAGCTGCTCCAGATACTGCTTTTCTTCCAACGTACTCAGCGGCGATTGAAATGATTTCAAATCGGCACCTCCGTGTGCGGCCTTTCTATTATTCTATGTCCGTCAGGCTCTTCCCGTGTCTGAAAATCTGTGTGATTTTTCGTCCCTTACAACATTCAGGAAAGTCTTGGCATATTTCTCCCAAAAAAACAGGAACCAGAAACGTCCCGTTTTCTGATTCCCGTTTTTTATCTGGATATTAATTTCTGAATGGTCAGAACTTTGACACTTCTTTTTCTTCTCCAAATCATTCCCCAAATACTGCTTTATAATCCGCCTGGAACTTTTCGATTCCCTGATCTGTCAGTGGATGTTTTGTCATCTGCTCAATGACCTTGTAAGGTACTGTCGCTATATCAGCACCTGCCAGTGCACAGTCAGTTACATGAATCGGATTTCTTACAGATGCCGCAATAATTTCTGTCTCATAACCATAGACAGCAAAAATCTCTGCGATCGTACGTACCAATTCGATGCCTGGTTGATTGATGTCATCCAGTCTGCCAAGAAACGGAGATACATAGGTCGCACCTGCCTCTGCTGCCAAAAGTGCCTGGTTTGCGGTAAAAATCAGTGTTACATTCGTCTTGATTCCTTCTGATGAAAGTACTTTGACGGCTTTCAGACCTTCGACAGTCATCGGGATTTTTACGACCATATTCGGATGGATTGCTGCAATCTCGCGTCCTTCTCTGATCATTCCTTCTGCATCCACAGTTGTAGCTTTTACCTCTCCGGAAATCGGTCCGTCCACGATGGATGTGATTTCTTTGATCACCTCATTAAAATCACGGCCTTCCTTTGCGATCAGTGACGGATTTGTTGTAACACCACAGATTACCCCCATATCATTCGCCCTTTTAATATCTTCTACATTTGCAGTGTCAATAAAAAACTTCATCTCTGGTAACCCCCTTCTTTAAATTATCTTTATTATACACCAATTTAGAATTTCTGCCACAACGGATTTCGTTTGATAGTTACTTCCGGTCCCAGAACGATATTCACACCATAAATAAGCGCCTCTTCTGCAATCATCTGTCCTATGATTTTACTACAAACAGACAGGAAACCATCATCAATATAGCATATCCTGATCTATTTTAAGATTGGCTCTGAAGTTATCTGAAAACAGCTTTCCCGGCAAATTTCACCGGATATTCTTTGTTCTCTATTTTTCCCATAAAACCGTCTCCGTGCCATCTGTGCCTCTGTAAATCACCCTGCTGATTTTTTTATTTTCCAGAGATTTTTCATAGCGGTATCTCTGTCCACTTTTTTCATAGCTGCGTCTGGCTGCCAGACTGTATCTTCCTGTCAAAACAATGGAATCGTCAACCACATCCTCATGCAGACGAACTTGTGCAGTGTCAATATCGATCCTGTCTTTTTCTTCTGAAGCAGTAACATGCACAATTGCATCTTCGTAACTGGCAGGAAAGACCGGCACAAAATTTATAATGCCAATAGCTGCTGCAAAAGAGACAATGATGACTGCAATCACTGCAACACGTTTTATCACTTTATTTTCCACATTTTTCAAAATCTGATGAAATTCGTTTTCCTTACCTTCTGCATGCGCTTCTGTGCGAGACACTTCTCTTACAATTGTTTCGTCTGTATAAGCACGGAAAACCTGCCTGCAGCCCTCACATTCCGCCATGTGCGCTTCTACCAGCTTCCGACTCTCTGTGCTGCACATATGTTCAATATAAACCGGCATCAAATCCTGTATCACATCACAACTAATGTTATTCATAACCATCCTCCATAAAGCGGACATTCGCAATCCGCTTTCGCTACTTGCTCATGAACGCAGTCGCTTTGCGACCTGTCAGTGGGAGCTTTTAACTCCCACTGACATAAGCATCCCCCTTACCCACCGCTTAGTGCTCTACGCACTTGAAACGGGGGAATGCTTATTCTGCGTTCAAATTATCACTGATTTTCTGTTTTGCCCTGTAATAAGTAACCCCCGCCCAGCTTGGTGATTTCCCAAACAGTTCCGCAATTTCCACAAGAGCAACTTCACCAAACACATGCAAATAGAACACCTCTCTGTACGGTTCCGGCAGTTCATGCAGAACCTTTAACACAGCTTTCGCCGTATCTTTTTCCTCCAGTTTATGTACAAAATCATGTTCCGCACATTCGCGTTCTGCCGGTTCCTGCCCTTTTTTCTTTCTCAGATAAGAGTAATATATATTTTTTGCAATCTGGCAGAGCCAGGATTCCATTTTACAGTCGCCTCGAAAGCATTTTTCATGCAGGATTGCCTTTACAAACGTATCCTGCACGATATCTTCTGTAAGTTCGCGGTTTCCACAAAGTGAAAACACATATCCAAACACAATTTTATAATATCTGGATATGGTATCAATATCTTCCATTTCCACGCCTGCCTCTCATTTTTCATAACTATTTTTCATTCTGATATGCCTCCTCTAAATCTGTTTTTACTAATAAGACGCATCAGAATACAATTCATTACAAATTTTATCAAAAAAATACGAAAAAAAGAACCGGCACCGACAATTTCTGTCACAGTTCCGGTTCTTTTTCTAATTATTACCTGTATCTGCCTCTACTTAATATTTCATCTCAGTCTGAGTTGAGACTCCCACTTCTGCAAGTGGTGAGTAATAACAAATCTTTCTCAGTGGGAGTTCAATCTCCGACTGAGATAAACGCTCCGCGAGGATGTGCAGTGATTCTGAGAAGAATATGTCAGCTTTCGCTGACCAGAATCACGCACCAAGTCTCACGTGCGTTCGACTTGAATGCTTCTTTATGCAAACACACGCGGCGTCACTTTTTCACCCAATGGTTTTGTTTTTGCAAATGGTTCCCTTTTTCGGCACATAAAACTGCTCCACATCCATATGTTCATATTCTAATAATTTTATTTTTTTATCAATACCACCTGCATAACCGGTCAGACTTCCATCCGTTCCCACCACTCTGTGGCATGGCACGATAATAGATATCGGATTATGACCAACCGCACCGCCCACTGCCTGTGCTGACATCCGGGTAAGTCCCCGCTTTTTTGCGATACATGCCGCAATTTCTCCGTAAGTCATGGTTTTTCCATAGGGAATCGACAGAAGAATTTTCCACACTTCCTGCCGGAATTCAGAGCCACTAGCAAAAGACACCGGTGGAAGAAAATCCGGCTCTTTTCCCTGAAAATAAATGTCCAGCCAACGGTCTGTCTCTTCAAATACCGGCAGTATTTTTTCTTCATGCTCCTTTGCCAAAGTCACAGCAAAATATTTCTGTCCGTCAAACCACAAACCTGTCAATACTTCGCCGTCACTTGCCACAGTGATGCCACCCAATGGTGAATGATAGTGATGTATGTATTCCATGTCTCTACCTCGTACCCTTTTCCATCTTTCTCTTACAATACAGTTATTCTTTTTTACTTTAATATAATTCCGAATGGCATTTTTATTTCACTTTCTTTTCTGCCGTCTTACTCTTTATTGTTTTTGGTGCATAATCCTTCATACCCGGAATAGCACCTCCTGACACAGCCCACAGATACAGACTTGCCACACTGCAGTACGGTGAAAATCGTCTGCGATACTTTTCAAACAGCTTTTTATCAATTTTTCTGTGATGATATACCATGCGAAGTCCCCGCAAAATCGCCAGATCACCGTAACTAAACACATCCGGCCGCTGCATACAGAACAGTAAAATCATTTCCGCTGTCCACACACCGATTCCATTCAATGACGATAATGCTTCAATTGCCTCCTGGTCTGACATCTGCCACACAGCATCCAGATCAAATGCCCCACTTCTTATTTTTTCTGCGAAATCAGTCAGATATTCCGCCTTCCGAAACGTCATTCCATACGCCTGAAGTTTCGGAATCCCTGCTTCCAGAATCGTCTCCGCGTCAATAACACCAAGATCATCCTTCATTCGCCGCCATATCGTCTCCTGCGCTTTCGTAGAAATCTGCTGTCCGATAATGTGATGTACCACGGAAGAAAAAAGATCCGTATCGACCTCTCGTTCAATCATCCCAATCTCTTCCATCACTTCCGCCAGTTTCTTGTCCTTTTGTTTCAAATACTCCAGTTCTGTTTCCCCATATTTAAAATACATTCTTATTCTCCGTTCTATGCTTGCTAAAATATAGTATTATTTCCATTCACGTGCTCACCTATTCTTATGTCATTGTACCATTATTTTTCATCTGAATATATACGATATAAAATTATTTTATTTCATAAAAAAATTGTCAAGTTACCGATAACAATATATAATCATATCTGATGTCTTATTCCGATTATTATTGATATCATTTTTACAATATATACACTCAAAACCTACGAAATTGAATCAGGAGGAACTTTTTATGAATATACAGATCATACCTTATCAGACACAGAATGCTGCACAGGCAGCCGAAGTATGGAACCAGGTTGTAGAGGACGGTCTTATTATGTGTTGTAGTGTATTATGATTCGAAATTTAGATTATAAAATCACCCAGGAAGCTGACAGTATCCTTTCATTTTTAAAGGAGCATGGCTACTCTTCCAACTTAATCGTACATTTGAAAAAAACACCGGAAAGTATTTTAAAAAACGGTATCTGGAGTTATGTGAATGAACCGCTCCACGCCGGAGATCTGCTTCACATCCACATAGAAGAAAACGAAGGCTCCGACCATATCGTGCCAAATAAAATGTCACTCTCCATTTTGTATGAAGATGAGGACATTCTGGTCATTGACAAACCGGCAAATATGCCAATTCATCCTTCTATGAATCATTATGAACAGACGCTGGCAAATGGCGTGCTGTGGTATTATGCCACGCAGCGGATTCCCTATACCTTCCGCTGTATCACACGGCTGGACCGGGATACCACCGGTGTCACACTTCTGGCAAAACACATGCTTTCCGCTTCTGTCCTGTCCAAAGCAATGCAGCAGAAACTGATTCAGAAGGAATATCTGGCACTTTGTGACGGTGTTACTCCAGAACACGGCACGATTAATGCGCCAATCTGTCGTGCCGCAGACTCTGTCATTGAACGATGCGTGGATTTCGAAAAAGGCGACTCTGCCGTGACACATTTTACCCGAGAGTGGACCAACGGACAGATTTCTCTGGTTCGAGTCAAACCGGAAACCGGACGCACTCATCAGATCCGTGTGCATATGAAACATATCGGGCATCCGCTTCTCGGTGATTTTCTGTATCATCCGGAAGATCACTCCATAAGCCGTCAGGCACTGCACTGCGCATCCCTGACTTTTACGCATCCGATCACCGGAGAAACATTAACCATAAACGCAAAACTGCCGGAAGATATGCAACAACTTCTGTCTCAGTCGTAAAAACTTCGGCTGAGATAAAACTTACACATACCTTCCGGCATTTTGCTTATATAATATCGTGGTAAAACGGACATTCGCAATCCGCTTTCGCTACTTGTTCATGATCAACATTCGTCACTCATTATTTGTCTTTTTTACTTCTTATTATGCAATACTTCTCTGCGAATATAATCAAAGGTAGCATCCTCCCCCTCATCCGCCAGCATATACAACAGTTTTTCCAACAGTTCCCGCACTTCCGGATGCATGATATGCCGATTTTTCCCCCGCAGATAGTATTCCAGCGCACTCCGGTCCGTATATTTTTCCTTCTGATAATTTTTTGAAGCAGACATACGATCAATAAACATTTCTACCACATAGTTATCCGGCATACGCATTCCTACCATCGCCGGTTCCGATGGCATTCCATAATCAATCCAGTATTCCATATGATGTTTGTTGCGTCCTTTATGATGAAGCCATGCGGAAGAATAGCCCCTGTCCTCTCTTTCTGCATTGTTTGGACTGACATCTCCCTGATAATATTTGCAGCCAACCAGGAACTCCGACGGCATATATTTTGACAGATCATGCAGCAACCCCTGTTTATACAGACCTACCCGAAAGCAGCCTTTCATGACCAGCATTTTATGATGATTGATTGTCTTTAAATGTTTCCAGAATTTCAAAAACATGCCTCCCGTAGTTATCTCACTATAAAAAATGTACTCACCTGTATCAGATGCAAAAGAAACAGATGCACCGGATAAAATGCATAAAATATATATTTTGCAGACGGTCCTTTCTTCCCATTATACAAAAGAATCGGCAAAAAGGCAATCACACCCGGAAGCTCGACCACACCAAAAAACAGTATGGCGATAACAGCAAATGAAACCGCCTGTGCAGGTACATTTTCATGTGTCATCCAGACAAGATAAATCAGCAGAATACCACCAGCACCGTAATCTGTCTGCAATACCTGTGCCACGCAACTACAAACAGCTACTACAATGAACTGCCAGATTATCGGAATTGGCTGACTTTCTATCCAGGCTTCCTGTATCAGATCACTTCTATGCTGTTTTATATAAAATGCCCCATTCTGAATCAGATCCAGCATCACCAGTCCAATACCCAGTGTCCAGAATACATTCTGTGAATGAATATTGACGATTTCGTTCGAAAAAGCCAGATCAAACGGAATTTCTGAAATGAGAGCAAATAAAAACATCCTCAATTCGTATTTTCGAATTTTTCTGGTATGAATACTTCCTTCCACAAGCAAAAAGACAAACAATGGAAATGATATTCTTCCAATATAACGGAACATCATATTCATTGGGAACAGCACTGCACCCACATGATCAATAACCATTGTTATAATGGCAATCATCTTCAGTATAAAACTGTTGATGCATTTATATTTTTTATTCATAAATACGTCCTCTTCACTTTCTGTAATTCTCACCCCATCATCTTATCATAGTTTGATCTGTATGTAACCCTGATTTTTCATGGTATCTTCTCTCATGTTTATACTGCAATAACTTGCACCGTATCCACATTTGTTATAATATAAAAGAAGTTTTATCAGAATTTCTATCTTAAAATAAGGCTACCGCAATTCCACTGGCTTTAGGCAATGTGGAGTTTACCTTTTTTGATAGTAAAAAAACACATTTTGGAAATAATCCGGAGGATTTAATATATATGAACATTGCAATTATCACTGGTGCTTCCAGTGGTCTCGGACGTGAATTTGCTTTACAGCTCTGTCACAACTATGCTGCTGAAATTGATGAAATCTGGCTGCTCGCAAGACGAAAAGAACCATTGCTTACTCTGGCACAGGAAATATCTGCCACTGGAATCTGCGTTGGTGCTGCCATGCCAATGGACATTACAGATAAGGAACAAATGAAAGATTTTCAGGATAAACTGGAGATTGAGGTGCCAACCGTCAAATATCTGATCAACGCTGCCGGACTTGCCAAAATTGGCGGACCACTCACATTGCAGCCGGAAGAATTAACCCATATGATCGATCTGAACTGTAAAGCAGCCGTGCATATGACTGCAATTTGTATGCCGCACTTTACCAAAGGCTCCCGCATTTTACAAATCTGTTCTACAGCAGGCTTTCAGCCGATGCAGGGACTTAATGTATATGCCGCATCCAAAGCTTTTCTGCTACGGTACAGCCAGGCGCTTCGCTGGGAACTGATTGGGAAACAAATTTATGTGACAGCAGTCTGCCCCTACTGGATCAAAGATACCGAATTTATCAGTGTTGCAAAACATACTGACAATCCGAAAGCGGCTCACGCGGTACATCACTTTCCACTGGCTTCCAAAACAAAATCTGTGGTACGTCTTGCCTTGCTTGATAACAAACTCGGACTATGGGTATCCACTCCGGGACCGGTCTGTTTTGTACATCGACTATTCTGTAAAATCATGCCGCCGGTAGTTGCTATGGGTTGGTGGGAACTGATTCGCCGCATATAAATTCTTGTTTGTCTTGTTGTTGGCTGAAATTTAATTTTTAATACGAAAACGAAGCATCCTG
>OLNC01000177.1_pt1 | contig 75148 bp, 66 predicted proteins | sample 1672011 | NCBI WGS metagenome assembly OLNC01 (sample SAMEA3136636, study PRJEB25190) | human gut metagenome | biome: human gut; feature: human-associated habitat; material: faeces | place: Austria | collected 2013
TGATTTTTTCGATTTCACTGTCTTCTACCATATTGCTCAGACCATCGGAACACATAAGGATCGTACTGTCCGGTTCCAGTTTCAGGTCAAAAAAGTCAATATCTACGGTGCGCTCTGCACCAAGTGCTCTCGTAATAATATTTTTATCCGGATGATTTCTGGCTTCCTCTGGTTTGATCTCACCCATGCGGACCATTTCCTGTACAAGGGAGTGATCTTTTGTTACCTGATGAATCTCACCCTGTACCACATACAGACGGCTGTCTCCGACATTGGCTACATAAGCATAATGTCCCACGACCGTGCAGACTACCATAGTCGTACCCATTCCCCGTAGATTTTCATCACTTCGGGAACGGTCCAGAATCTCCGTATTTGCAGTCTCAATGGCATGACGAATCACTTTGATTGGGTTGAAATCCGCGTCTCTTCGAATCTCGTCCACTAAAGTCTGAACTGCATGTGAGGATGCATAATCCCCTGCATTATGTCCGCCCATTCCATCAGCGACGACAAACAGATTCGGAAGATTTCCAACCGGGTTTTCGGAAACGAACACATAGTCCTGGTTCATTTTCCTTCTCTGGCCTACATCCGTAGCTGAATATACCCTCATGTCACTTCTCACTTTCTGTTTTTTCCATGTATCTTTTTCTTAGCTGCCCACAGGCACCGTCAATATCGCTGCCCATTTCCCTTCTAATAGTACCATTAATTCCGCATTTTTCAAGATTTATTTTGAAATTCTCCACAGCCTGACGGGTGGAACGCACGAAAGAACGCTCTCTCACCGGATTAACCGGAATCAGGTTTACATGGCAGTTCAGACCTTTCAGCCGGCCCGCCAGTTCCTGTGCATTTTCTTTGCTGTCATTTACCCCTGCAACCAGACTGTACTCAAAAGTGATCCTCCGTCCTGTCTTGTCAAAATAATATCGGCAGGCCTCCAGAAGTTCATCTACAGAATATTTGTTGGCGATCGGCATCAGTTCCCGTCTTTTTTCATCGTTCGGTGCATGAAGCGATACTGCAAGTGTCATCTGAAGCTTTTCATCTGCCAGCTCATAAATTCTCGGAACCAGCCCACATGTAGATACCGTAAGATTTCGCTGACTGATATGGATTCCTCCATCTTCGGTCAGAATATGAATAAATCTGAGAAGATTATCATAATTATCAAGCGGCTCACCGGTTCCCATCACCACCACATTGGAAATACGCTCTCCTATGGAAGTCTGTATCCGGTAAATCTGATCCAGCATCTCCGACGGAAGAAGATTTCTCGTCAGCCCACCGATCGTAGATGCACAGAAGCGGCAGCCCATACGGCAGCCTGCCTGAGAAGAAATACAGACGGAATTTCCGTATTTATATCGCATCAGGACACTCTCGATCATATTTCCATCAGAAAGGCGGAACAGATACTTTCTGGTTCCATCTACTTTGGAGGTCTGAACATCCAGTTCTTCCAGAACTGTGATGGGATAATCTTTCAGCTTTTCTTTCAGGCTCTTCGGAATATTTGCCATTTCATCATAGGAGGTAACAAGATGCTCATGCAGCCAGCCATAGATCTGCTTTGCGCGGAACGGCTTTTCACCGATCTGCACCATAAGCTCTTTCAGCTCTTCCATATTCATTGATTTGATATCTGTCATAATTATTTCCTTCTGAATTTTGCAATAAAGAAGCCATCAGTTCCATGTACACCCGGAAGCAGCTGCAGATAGCCCAGTGCAGTCGTCTCAGAGCGAAGTTCTTCCGGAATACAGTCATCTATGCTTTCAAGCTTAAATGGATGGTTATTCATAAACCACATCATATTTTCTTCATTTTCTTCTTTTGCAATCGTACAGGTACTGAAAATCAGCACTCCGCGCGGTTTCACATACTCTGCCGCCTTATCAAGGATCGTTCTCTGGAGAATGACCAGTTCATCTTCTTTCTGGGCTGTAGAGCGGTATTTGATCTCCGGTTTTTTGCCTATTACACCATAACCGGAACATGGTACATCTGCAAGAACAATATCTGCCTTACATTCGGATTCTACATCAAACAGTGTGGCATCCTGCACTTTTGCCTGCACATTGATAGAACCTGTTCTCTGAATATTTTCCTCGATCAGATTTACCTTGTACTGACTGATATCACGGGCATCTACTGTACCAAACCCTTCCATCTTATCACCCATATGAAGGCTCTTGCCACCCGGTGCGGCACACATGTCAATGACATAATCTCCTCTGGACGGATTTGCAATCTCCGCCACAAGCATGGAACTTACATCCTGTACAAGGATTTTTCCCTGAATAAATGCATCCAGCGCCAGAATATGGTTATATCCGGAAATACGCTTTGCATAAGGAAGATACGGAGCCGGTTCGACGGTAACGCCCTGACTTTTCAGGCTGTCACAAATTTTATCAACAGAATTCAGATATGTACGGCAGCGAATCGTTACCGGTTTTTCCCTAAGGAAATCTGCAAGCATTTTTTCGGTAATTTCCTCGCCGTAATCTTCCAGCCAGCGATTTACAAGCTCCTCCGGCATGGAATAACGAACGGACAGATAACGGACAAGATTCTCTTCTCTTGAAGGATATTCCAGTTCGTTCATCTGTCTCGCCGCAGTTCTGAGAACTCCGTTTACAAAAGGTTTCAGATTATAAAAGCCTTTTTTCTGTGCAAGTTTTACTGCCTCATTACAGACAGCACTGTCCGGCACACGATCCATGAATTTCATCTGATAAATGGCACTTCGTAAGATTTCACGAATCGGTGCTTTCATTTTATCAACAGGAATTTTCGAAAAGGAATTAATAATATAATCAATCAGTATTCTGTATTCCAGTGTTCCCTCACACACTCTCGTGATAAAAGCTCTTTCCTGTTTCGGAAGGAACTGATATTTGGAAAGTGCATTGCGGATCGCAATATGACTGTGTTCGCCCTCTTCATTGATCTGAAGAAGAATCTCCAGTATCATCTCTCTTGTATTAATTCCGCTAGTCATCCCTTCTTCGTCCTCCTGCAAGTATCAAAAGTCTTAAAAGCTGTAATATGGAAGCTGCCAGCGCTGCCACATAAGTCATTGCAGCTGCAGTCAGTACCTTTCTTGCCCCGCGTGTCTCGTCTGTTCCGAGGATTCCGGTACTCTGCAGCATCTTTAATGCACGTGAGGATGCATTGATCTCAACAGGAAGTGTCACAAGCTGAAACAGTACTGCCAGTGAAAAAAGTACAATACCTGCTGTCACCAGCGGACGGATTCCTGAAAAAAGCCCGATCAGAAAAAGCGGCCAGGAAAGTGTACTTCCAAAGTTTGCCACCGGAACGATCGCACTTCGAAATTCAAGCGGTGCATAACCGATTGCATGCTGAATGGCATGTCCGCATTCATGGGCGGCAACACCCACTGCCGCCAGTGAAGTCTGGCCGTAAATATCTTCCGAAAGACTTACTGTTTTTGTCCGCGGATCATAATGATCCGTCAGACTTCCGGAAATTGCACGCACATGTACATCTGTGATACCGGCTGCCTGCAGAATTCTTTTTGCTGTTTCCGCACCGGTAAGTCCGGAAGCACTCCGTATTCTCCTGTAATAGGAAAAAGTACTCTTAAGCCTTGCGGATGCAGCAAGTGACAGCAGCATTCCGATAATCAGCAGTATATAAGTCCAGTCGAATCCGTAATATCCATAACCATATCCGTACATCCGCATCACTCCTTATGATCTTTCAGCATAGTCCCCTCTGTTACCTGGTAGCCGCGAAGAAAAGCATCCGCCTCCATCCGCTTCTTACCTTCCAGCTGTACTTCTTCGAGAATCAGCTTGTCTGTTCCGCAGGCTACATGAATTCCTTTTTTATCCACACCGATAATTGTTCCCGGTGTCTCTTTTCCACAATTTCCACTTTCGACGGAACATTTCCACACCTTCAGTGTTTTGCCGTTCAGGAATGTATAAGCACTTGGCCATGGATTCAGTCCGCGCACCAGCCGCTCCAGCTCTGCGGCACTCTTTGTAAAATCCATCAGTCCCATTTTTTTACTGATCATTGCCGCATACGGCGTCGGGCTTTCTTCCGGCTGCTTCGTATAAACTGCGGTTCCATCCACGATAGACGGAATTGTACGAATCAGAAGTTCAGCGCCTTCCTCTGCAAGTTTGTCAAACAGACTTCCGCCTGTTTCATCTTCTGCCAGCGTAACGACTGCCTGAGAAATCATATCTCCCGTATCCAGTCCGACTCCCATTTTCATGATCGTCACTCCGGATTCCTTTTCTCCATCGATCACAGCCTGCTGGATTGGTGCGGCTCCTCTGTATTTCGGAAGAAGCGACGCATGGATATTCAGGCATCCGTATTTCGGCATATCCAGGATCGTCTTCGGAATGATCTGACCAAATGCTGCAACTATGATCATGTCCGGAGCAAGTTCTTTTAATGTTTCTACAAATTCCGGATCACGTACCTTAAGTGGCTGATAGACCGGGATCTCATGTTTCATCGCTTCTTCCTTGACAGGAGTCGGCAAAAGTGTCTTTCCCCTTCCTTTTGGTTTGTCGGGCTGTGTTACCACAGCGGCTACCTCATATCCGTTTTTTACAAGTGCGGCAAGTGGCGGCACTGCAAAATCCGGTGTTCCCATATAAACAATCTTCATATAATAGTCTGCTCCTCTTTTCTCCCGTTATGCACGGGTCTGCCTGTAAATACCTTCTCAGTCTTCCTCGTCATAGCTGGTTCTGTGCAGTTCACCTTCAACCAGATCGGTATACATTTTTCCGTCGAGGTGATCGATCTCATGACAGAATGCACGTGCCAGAAGTTCGGTTCCTTCATAGATTACTTCATTCATGTCCTCATCCATGGCTTTTACTTTTACATAGTTTGGTCTTGTCACCTGACCGGCCATTCCCGGAACACTTAAGCATCCCTCATCACCTGTCTGCTCTCCGGAAGTTTCCAGAATCTCCGGATTGATCAATATAATCGGGCCTTCTCCGATATCAATTACAACGATACGTTTCAGGATTCCGACCTGCGGTGCCGCAAGACCAACCCCCATTGCCTCATACATTGTATCAAGCATGTCATCGATCAAAGTTACGATCTTCGGTGTTACTTCTTTTACCGGTCTGCTGATCTTACGCAGAACCGGATCTTCTTCTGTTCTGATTACTCTGATTGCCATTTTTATTTCTTCCTCTCTTTTTTATCTTATGCAAATTGCTACTTTCTAACTCTAAGTGTAATCAAACTGTATATACAGTCTTCTAAATCCGGAATTTAATTCAATGTATTTTTCTGTTTTATCTTTGATATCCTGCAAAATGCGTTCATCCCGGTGCTTGAGATACAGAACCTTACGGTAAATATCATTTACTTTTCCAACCGCCGCATATGCAGGCCCGATCACAGGAATCCGATATCTGGAAGCAATCCGCTCCACAAACTTTGCAAGATAATCCATCCCCTGCTCCAGAAGTTCTTCGTTCTCACCCGATACCAGTACAGAAAGCATGTGCGCTGCCGGCGGATAATCCATCAGCATGCGGTATGCCATCTCCTCCTGATAAAAAGCCTCATAGTCCTGCGCCGCCGCGGTCTGAATGCTGTAATGATCCGGATGGTAGCTCTGAATGATTGCCTCACCCGGCTTCGTTCCGCGTCCCGATCTGCCGACTGCCTGTGTCAGAAGCTGGAACGTCCGCTCCGCACAGCGGTAATCTGCTGCATTTAAGGAAAGGTCCGCAGCAAGCGCTCCCACCAGTGTTACATCCGGAAAATCATGTCCTTTGACGATCATCTGCGTACCGACGAGGATGTCAGCCTCATGCGCCGCAAATGAAGACAATATCTTCTCATAACTGCCTTTCGCCCTTGTCGTATCATAATCCATACGAAGGATACGCGCTTTTGGGAAATTCTTGTGCAGAACCTGTTCGATCTGCTGCGTTCCTGCCTTAAATCCTCCGATATAAGGCGAACCGCATACCGGACATTTTTCCACCCGTGGCTGTTCATATCCGCAATAATGACAGACCAGTCTGCCATTATTGTGCTCCGTCAAAGCCACATCACAGTGCGGGCATTTCAGGACTTCACCACAGGAACGGCAGGAAACAAATCCTGCATATCCTCTCCTGTTCAGAAAAAGAATTGCCTGTTCCCCACATTTCAGCCTGTTTTCGATGGCTTTTCTCAGGCTGCGGCTCAGAACTGAACGGTTTCCCTCTCGTAATTCTTCTCTTAGATCTACAACACTCACTTTCGGAAGCGGCCGGTCTTCAAAACGCGCATCCAGCTTTACAAGCCGGAATTCACCGTCTTTCGCCTTCGTATAGGCTTCCAGTGACGGTGTCGCCGAACCCAGGACAAGGCGGGCATTTTCCATCTGCGCGCGGTAAAGTGCAGTCTCTCTTGCATGATATCTGGGGCTGTTTTCACTCTTATAAGACTGCTCATGCTCCTCATCTATAATGATAAGTCCCAGATTTGAAAACGGTGTGAATAACGCCGAACGCGGTCCTACCATGATCTGGATCTCACCACGCTTGGCTCTTTTGAACTGGTCGTAGCGTTCTCCGGCGGACAGACGGGAATTCAGTACGGAAACCTTTTCACCAAACCAGCCGTAAAATCTCCGGACTGTCTGGTAGGTCAGCGCAATCTCCGGAACAAGCACAATAACCTGTTTTCCCTCATCGATCACCTGACGGATCAGTTTCATATAAACCTGTGTCTTGCCGCTTCCGGTGACTCCATGAATCAGAACCGGCCGGGGAGGGTCTGCTTTCCATTCTTCCTGAATCTGGTCAAAAGCTTCCTGCTGCGGTTCTGTAAGAATTGAAAGTTCCTCATGCGGAATGTTCGCCCCGTCTACAGTCATGCGGTAAACTTCATCCTGCACAACCTGAACAATTCCCTCATCCGCAAGCGGACGAAGAACAGAGGCAGTCATACCAAATTCTTTGGATGCTTTTGTATAATCGAGTTTCTTTTCCTCAAGAAGCGCACGCACAAGCCTTGCCCTTGCCTTACATCGTCCACTCTCCAGCTTCCCTGCAATTTTTTCCGCCTCTTCTTCGCTGACGTTCAATATGATATATCGTTTTTCTTTGGCTTTGACCTTTTCTCTCACGGGGAGAACGGTTTTCAGTGCCTGAACCATGGTGGAACCATACTGGTTTTTCATCCACGCGGCAAGCGCGATCAGCCTCTCCTCCGTAGTTTCTTCACTGCTGCAAATACCCGTAAGTTCTTTCATACGTGATGTATCAAATGCCGGTGTATCTGAAAGACCGATCACATAGCCCTTTCGTTCATGGTTTCCGTTTCCAAAAGGAATCGTCACCACCATTCCCACCCGCAGTTTGTGCTGCAGTTCTTCGGGAACTTTATACTGAAAACTGCGGTCAACTTTTTCGTGGGATATGTCCACGATAATATCCGCATAAGTCATTTATTTTTCTGCTCTTTCTTTATCCTCCTGAAGGATTTCTTCGATCAGTACTCTCTCATCCATCGGGTATTTCTTACCTTTGATCTCCTGATAATCCTCATGGCCTTTTCCTGCAAGAACGATGATATCCCCCGGTTCTCCGTGGTGGATCGCATATGCGATTGCTTCCTTACGGTCGCAGATCTCGACATATTTGCCGTCTGTCTTTGAAATACCAATCTTAATATCATTGATGATATCCTGTGGCTCCTCATATCTCGGGTTATCGGATGTGATGATCGTCAGATCTGCAAGTCTTCCGGAAACTTCTCCCATCTCATAGCGGCGGGATTTTGCACGGTTTCCTCCACATCCGAACATACATACCAGACGGTGCGGATGATATTCACGAAGTGTCGTCAGAAGGCTCTCCAGTGCCATCGCATTGTGTGCATAATCGATCATCAGTGTAAATTCATCAGATACTTTGATCATCTCAATACGGCCTTTTACTCTTGCAACTTTCAACGCCTTAATGATGTTTTCCTGCGAAACATTGAAATGACGGCAGATTGCGATTGCAGTCAGAGAATTGTAGATGCTGAATTTACCCGGAATATCGATTTCAACCGGGAATTCCATCAGACCTTTGAGCTGATAGGAAATTCCAAGATAGCCTCTGCCACCTACCATATGTGCATCCTCAGCCCGCAGATCTGCCTCCGGAGAAAATCCGTAAGTCTCAAGTGTGCAGGTATGTCCCTCGATGATTCTTTCGAAGTGTTCATCATCGCGGTTAACGATTCCGACTTTGCACTGACGGAGCAGCATAGATTTGCATCTTAAATAATCGTCAAAATCCTTATGCTCATTTGGCCCGATATGGTCCGGCTCAATATTGGTAAAAATACCATAGTCAAAAACAAATCCCTGTGTACGGTGAAGCATCAGCCCCTGTGAGGAAACTTCCATAACCACACAGTCACAGCCGGCATCTGCCATCTTGCGGAAATATTCCTGAACCAGATAAGACTCCGGTGTCGTATTGTGTGCCGGAATATGTTCCTCTCCGATGATTGCTTCGATTGTTCCGATCAGTCCGACTTTGTAACCGGCATTTTCCAGGATAGATTTTACCATGTAAGTTGTTGTTGTCTTTCCCTTTGTTCCGGTAATTCCGATAGTTTTAAGCTCTTTTGCCGGATGACCGAAATATGCTGCAGAAATAAATGCCATCGCATAACGGGTGTCTGTAACTTTGATCACTGTTACATCTGAAGGAGCCTCAACTTCTTCTTCAACGATCAGAGTTTTTGCACCCTTTTTGATGACATCCGGTACAAACTTGTGTCCGTCCACAACCGCACCGCGGATGCAGATAAACAGAGATTTTTCTTCTACTTTGCGTGAGTCATACACAACGGTAGTGACTTCCTGTTCTGTACTGCCCTGACAGCAGATATATTCCAAACCTTCTAATAGTGTTGATACTTTCATATTTTCCTCCTCTGCCTCGGGATATATGTGATATTTGTTCCGTTTCTCCAAACGGATATATTCCATTACAGCATAGCACAAGTGCATTTTATTTTCAATGTGGCAGAATTTTTTCTTGCTATCTCCCACTTCCGGCTGTATAATAAACCCGTAAATAAAAACAGGGGAGCTGGCCTTAAGCCGGCTGAGAGGAAACTTCTTGGTTTCGACCCTTAACCTGATTTGGATAATGCCAACGTAGGGATATACCGAATGCCCGGAAAGATTTTCCATTTGGATTTTCTTTTTGCTATCAGACAAGTTGAGAAGGTACCTGCGCGGTATCTTCTTTTTTGTTGCCATCTATCCTCAGGAAAACAGGAGGTAATCATGAACCAAAATGAAACAACATCAACCCAGAAACTTGCCATTGCCGGAGTTCTGACCGCAGCTGCCGTTGCCGGAAGTCTGATCAGCGTCCCGGTTGCCGGAAGCAAATGCGCTCCCGTCCAGCATATGGTCAATATATTTGCCGCCGTCATCCTCGGTCCGTGGTGGGGTGTCGGAATCGCGTTCTGTGCAAGTCTGATCCGTAATCTGCTCGGCATCGGAAGTCTGCTTGCTTTCCCGGGAAGTATGGTCGGTGCCCTGTGCTGCGGGCTGATCTTCCGCTTTACCGGTAAACTTGCTCCTGCCTGTGCTGCCGAAGCACTCGGAACCGGCATTCTCGGCGGACTTGCCGCATACCCTGTCGCAAAACTGCTCATGGGACTCGCGCCGGCAGGATTTACCGTGTACATGCTTCCGTTTTTTATCTCAACCTTCACAGGAAGTGTCCTTGCTTTTGTACTGCTTCGCGTTTTTGAAAAAGGCCAGATACTTCACATAGTCAGGAGATAATCTATGCCACATGTCACTGATATAGAAATCATTTTTCAAAACATCCGTCGGAAAGCGCCCAAAATCCACTGCCTTACCAACCCGGTAACCATGCAGGATGTTGCTAATCTTCTTCTGGCAGCCGGTGGAAGTGCCGTTATGGGACAAAATGAAAAAGAGGCTGCAGAGATCACCGGCTTCTGTCAGGGAACCCTCTTAAACACCGGAGTTCCTGATGAGGCCAAAATCAATGCCTGCATCCTTGCCGGAAAAAAAGCCAATGCTCTCAGGCATCCCGTTGTACTGGATCCGGTAGGTGTCGGAGCCAGCGCATTTCGCCGGGAAACCATAAAAAACCTTCTTGCTCAGGTGCACCCGGATCTGATCCGCTGTAATCAGGAAGAGGCTGCCGTCCTCTGTTCTCTTTTTTCTGACAGAACTTCTCCCCGTTCTCATGGCGGAGTTGAAAGTGCCCTGCGTCTTACCGAATCAGATGTCTGTTCTACTGCGAAACAGACCGCAAATCTCTTTCGGACAACTGTTCTGATCACCGGTGCTATGGATGTTGTCTCTGATGGAGAAAACACGCAGCTTCTCACAGGCGGTGATTCCAGAATCTGCCGCATCACGGGCGGCGGATGCATGCTTTCCGCACTCTGCGCTTTGTTTCTGTGCGCCGCTGATTCCCCGTTTGATGCAGCCTGCGCTGCCGGAACTCTCTGGAGGGAAGTCGCTTGTTGTGCCGGCCGGCGGACAGATGCCACCCATGGCGGTATCGGAACTTTCCATACACAGCTTTTTGATGTACTGGAAGAAAAAATTTTTAATACGGAGACAGATCTATGAAAATCAATGCCAGACAATTAAATTTATATGCCGTCACTGACCGGAGCTGGCTGGAGCCCGGAGAGACACTTGTTACTGTCACAGAAGAGCTTCTGAAAGCAGGTGTTACCTGCGTACAGCTTCGAGAAAAACATATGTCCGATGAAGAGATTCTGAAAGAAGCTTCCCTTCTGAAAGACCTGTGTGACCGTTATCAGGTTCCTCTGATCATTAACGACCGTCCGGATCTTGCCAAAAAAGTCGGAGCCTCCGGTGTTCATGTCGGTCTTTCCGATATGGGAATCCAGAAAGCCCGTAAGCTTCTGGGAGAGGATTTCATCATTGGCGGAAGTGCCCATAATGTCGAGGAAGCACTTGCTGCCGAAGCTGCCGGTGCTGATTATCTCGGATGCGGTGCCGTCTTTGGAAGTACGACCAAAACGAATGTAACACAGCTTCCTGTTGAAACTTTAAAAGCAATCTGTAAGGCTGTAAAGATTCCGGTCGTTGCGATCGGCGGTGTAAACAGCGACAATCTTCCGCTCCTTGCCGGAAGCGGAATTGCCGGAGCAGCTGTCGTCAGCGGACTTTTCAAACCGACAGACAAAGCTGCTGCCGTCAGACGTTTTCTGTCGCAGCTAAAAGCGATATAGCGTTTAAACATATCCCAATATGATAAGGACAAAAATATTATGAAAACCGTATTAACAATTGCCGGCAGTGACTGCAGCGGTGGTGCAGGTATCCAGGCCGACATCAAAACAATGATCATGAACGGTGTTTACGCAATGAGTGCGATCACCGCCCTGACCGCACAGAATACAACCGGGGTTTACGGCATTCAGGAAGTATCTCCTGAATTTCTCGATAATCAGCTCGATTGTATTTTTACTGATATTTTTCCGGATGCAGTGAAGATCGGCATGCTCTCTTCTTCTGAGATTATGTACCACGTGGCTTCCAGACTGCGTCAATATCAGGCACGCCACATCGTTCTGGATCCCGTCATGGTATCTACCAGTGGTCATCGCCTGATGAACAAAGATGCGGAAGAAACGCTCCAGAAAGAACTCTTTCCACTTGCAGAAGTCATCACACCAAATGTGCCGGAAGCAGAAAATCTCACCGGAATACAGATCACGGATGCTGCATCTATGGAAAAAGCAGCGCATATGCTCTATGAAAAATTTCATGTTTCCGTGCTTCTGAAAGGCGGACACTGCATCAATGATGCCAACGATCTTCTTTATACAGACGAACATGGTATCTGGATGCGCGGTGGACGCATTGATAATCCAAACACCCACGGCACCGGCTGTACGCTCTCAAGCGCAATTGCCTCACATCTAGCGAGAGGTTTTTCACTCGAAGAATCTGTGCGCCGTTCCAAACAGTATCTGACCGAAGCCCTGAGATCGCAGATGAATCTCGGTCATGGTTCCGGTCCGCTTGATCACACGCTCGGACGAATCAAATAACAATAATCCACCACAGGATTTATCGTCTCTCAATGCAAACACTTATCATTTACATAAAGGAGAAATATTATATGACAACTTACACAACACAGATGGATGCAGCCCGCAAAGGGATCGTAACTCCGCAGATCAAAACCGTTGCAGAAAAAGAACATATGCCGGTTGAGAAATTGATGGAACTGGTCGCAGAAGGTAAAGTTGCGATCTGTGCCAACAAACACCACACCTGTCTGAATCCGGAAGGTGTCGGCAGCATGCTCCGCACAAAGATCAACGTAAACCTCGGTGTCTCCAGAGACTGCAAAGACTATGATATCGAAATGCAGAAGGTCATGAAAGCCGTTGACCTCGGTGCAGAAGCAATCATGGATCTTTCCAGCCATGGTAATACACAGCCGTTCCGCCAGAAACTTACTCACGAATGTCCTGCCATGATCGGAACCGTTCCGGTATACGACAGCGTCATCCACTACCAGCGCGATCTCTCTGAACTGACCGCTCATGATTTCATTGATGTAATTCGTCTCCATGCAGAAGACGGTGTAGATTTCGTTACACTTCACTGTGGAATTACCAGAAAAACCATCGAGCAGATCAAAAAACACAAACGTAAAATGAACATCGTAAGCCGTGGCGGAAGCCTTGTCTTTGCATGGATGAGCATGACCGGCGAAGAAAACCCGTTCTATGAATACTTCGATGAGATCCTTGATATCTGTGAAGAACACGATGTTACTATCTCACTCGGTGATGCCTGCCGTCCGGGATGTCTGGCTGATGCCACGGATGTCTGCCAGATTGAAGAACTTGTCCGCCTCGGCGAACTTACCAAACGTGCCTGGGACCACAACGTTCAGGTTATGGTCGAAGGTCCGGGACATGTACCGCTTGATCAGGTTGCGGCCAATATGAAAGTTCAGCAGACAATCTGCATGGGTGCTCCTTTCTATGTACTTGGACCTCTTGTTACTGATATTGCTCCTGGTTATGACCATATCACGGCTGCCATCGGTGGTGCCGTTGCAGCCATGAACGGTGCAGCTTTCCTCTGCTATGTCACACCTGCCGAGCATCTTGCACTTCCGAACGTAGAAGACGTAAAACAGGGCATCATTGCTTCAAAAATCGCAGCACACGCTGCCGACATTGCAAAAGGGATCCCACATGCCAGAGACATTGATGATAAGATGGCAGATGCACGCCGTGTCCTCGACTGGGATGCACAGTTTGCATGTGCGCTCGATCCGGAAACCGCCAAAGCGATCCGTGATGACCGTCTGCCGGAAGATGATCACAGCGATACCTGCAGTATGTGTGGTAAATTCTGTGCAGTCCGCAGCATGAACAAAGCACTTGCCGGTGAGCACATCGACATCCTTTAATTTCTGTCGATAAACCAGATCAATCTAATAATTTCACATCCGGCTGCGGAGCCATCCGACAGCCAGCACAGAACCGGGGATCATAAAAAGCCACAGAAGAGGCTGATATGGATCTCCGGTTTTTGGATGTGTGGATGCCGGCATGCTTTCCGCCTGCTCACTTCCCGTTGCTCCATCAATATCGGAGGTTGTCTCTTCCTGTTTTGCCTCTTCCGATGCCTTTACCTGTATTTCAGACTGCGCAATCTTTGTCTGCTCTCCTGTTTCCAGAGTTGTCACTGAAACTTCATTGACCAGATTCTGGTCTTCCAGACTTTCCGGCAGTGTCACGACCGCCTCCAGGCCGAAAGCTTCCCCGGGTGCGATCTGCTCAATCCTTGCCTTTGTTTTGGCCTTATTTAATTTTACCCCTGTTTTTTCCAGAAATTTCACCGGCACATTTCCGAGCTGAAAACGCTCCGTCGTAACAATCGAATGCAATGTGCGCTCTCCGGTATTTCTGATACAGATCAGAAAACGGATCTCATCCCCCGGAACTGCCATGGAACGGTCTGCGGTTTTGGCAACCTCAAATGCAGCCTGCAATGCCTGTATCTGCGTCACCAGCTCTGTATTTTTTACGATTTCTTCTGTTTCCTCAGTCTCATTTTCAGCAGATATTTTGCCGGCTGTTGCTGTCAGCTTTAATGAAACGGCAGTTGTCCTTTCCTCCGGCAGATGCACCGTCAGATACAGAGTCTTTGTTGCACTCATCTCAAGTTTCTCTATATATGCAGTATTTCCCACCGCATCTTCTGCACCTTCCGACCACTCTCCGGACAGACCATTCTCTGAAAAATTGTAGCTGATCCTCAGATCCTTAAGGTCGCATCCCCCTGTGTTTTCGGCAGTTATCGTATATACCAGATCACTTCCTGCCTTGACTGTATCGTCCTCTGACTGAACTGACAGGCTCAGATCTGCCTGTAAATTTGTATCTGTATCACCACTGCTATCGGAAAATGAATCCGCATTTTCATTTTCCGAATATAGATTGTCCGAAATTTCCTCTGAATCTTCGCTTTCAGTCTGCGGCAATGCATTATCCGGGAGTTCTGCTTCGTCCAGAATTTCTTCCTCATTCGGAAGTTCAGTCTCATCAGTAATGATATCCACATCCGAATTTTGCATTTCATCTGTAAGCACATCTATCTGATATCCGTCCTTCTGTCCTTCATCTGTTTCAAAGACCGCCTCCGCCGCATAAACCGGTGCCTCCTTCCACATATATCCGCTTCCCGCCGACATCCCGACAAGGAAAACTGCCATACCTGCCGCCGCTATTTTTCTCATTATTCTGTTTTTCATAAAAAACTCCTTTTCACTTCAAAAATCTTCTGTCAAATAGTTTCAAATAATAAAACACCGGCATTGTTCCTCAGCCCATAGGCATTTCCCCTTTCACTTTGCATTCTTCATGGGATCATTGTCGAAATGACGATTGAAAGTTATGAATTTCAAAGAACTGAAATTCAGATAAGCACACTTTAGCACGTTTCGGTCCAGACTACAAGAGCCTGTAAAAATTAAAGAGTTTCTTTAAATTTTCTTTAGAAGTTTTATTTTTCTTTTAGATTTAGTACACAGTTTAAACATATTTCCTGCTTATAATAGGTATTGGATAGATGAATAACCACTCTCTATCTCCCCCCTCAAAAAGTTAAGGAAACAAGCCGCCTGCGTACAGGCGGCTTTTCCTTTGCTCATTTCATTCATTTACTTTTCTATGGTAATGCTCCATGTATTTTGGTATTCGCATCCACTTTCTAACCGAAGCAGATTCGGCTGTGTCTCCAGATCTTCTGTGATTCCTTTTCGGGATGGCAGAGAACTCCACGGCTCTATGCAGACATAGTTTACTTCCATTTTCGGCCAGTGCCAGATTCCGAGATATTTCATATCCTCATAAACCACCCGAATCTTCCGGCAATCTTTTTTGCTCTCGATCACAAGGCTTTTCGGCATCTTATCCAAAACGATCGCATCTCTGTCAAACAACCCATGCTGCAACGGCAGATAACGATCATCAACAAGCGGCACCGGCACCGTATTTTCCGTCACAAAACAGTCATCTGACAAAACCACCTGGCTCAACTGCGCATTTTCTCCAAAATCAATGCGATAATCTTCAAATGCCAGTCCATCCGCAATCGGCACGCAGAATCCCGGATGACCGCCAATACCGAAATACATCGTCTTTATATCTTTATTTCTGACATAATATGTAATCTGAAGCGTATCTTCTATCAGTTTCCAGCAAATATCCAGTTCAAACAAAAACGGATAACACAGCTCCGTCTCCGGTGTATTCTGAAGCCCGAGAACCAGCTCGTCTTCTTTTTTCTCCACCAGATTCATCTCCATATATGGCAAAAATCCATGGATATCCATATGATACGTCTTTCCCTGATAACGATACTGTCCGTCCGTCATCCGCCCGATATACGGAAAAAGATTTGGCCCTCTGTCCGTCCATGAATCCGCATCTCCCTGCCACAGATATTCTTTTCCTTCTGCATCCTGTATAGAACGAAGCTCTCCTCCTTTTGAGGAAATTTCTACAGATAATTTTGAATTACTGATTTTATAATTCATACTGCACCCCCTTATTTTCTCTCAGTATAGCACGTACGCCACAAGGTTTCCAGTTGCCTGTGAACAGTGACGGTTTCTATCTTTTTATCTTAATTCCATTGCAATTCCGGTTCTATTCTTTTATAATAGAAAATTATAGAAAACAGCTTCATTTACAGCAAAAATGAAAAGAAACGAGGAATCCATATGAGCGAAAAAACAGTTGTTGTTGCTCTTGGCCACAAAGCCCTTGGCACAACACTTCCTGAGCAGAAAACGGCTACCCGTGAAACAGCAAAAGCAATTGCAGACCTTGTTGAAGAAGGCGCAAATGTTGTCATTTCTCACAGCAACGGACCACAGGTCGGCATGATCCATACCGCAATGAATGAATTCGGAAAAGCACATCCGGACTATACCTTTGCTCCGATGTCTGTATGCTCTGCCATGAGTCAGGGTTATATCGGCTATGACCTTCAGAACGCGATCCGCGCAGAATTACTTTCCCGCGGTATCTACAAGCCGGTTGCAACTATCCTGACACAGGTTGTCATCGATCCATATGATGAAGCATTTGGCGAACCGGAAAAAATCATCGGACGAGTTCTTAATTCCGAAGAAGCTGAATCCGAAGAGGAAAAAGGTAACTTCGTTACAGAGACTGCCAAAGGTGAATACCGCAGAATCCTTGCAGCACCTAAGCCGCAGAAAATTATCGAACTCGAAACCATCCGCACTCTTGCAAATGCAGGACAGGTTGTTATCGCTGCCGGCGGCGGCGGAATCCCGGTTATGGAGCAGGGCATCGACCTTCACGGTGCAAGTGCCATCATCGAAAAAGACCTTGCCAGTGAGCTTCTTGCAGAAGAACTTGATGCAGATACACTTCTGATCCTCACCAGCGTCGAAAAAGTCAGCCTCAACAAAGATACAGACAATGAGACTCTGCTGGATACTGTTTCTGTGGACGATGCCAACAAATATATCGCAGAAAATCAGTTCGCTGCAGGTTCCATGCTTCCAAAGATCGAAGCAGCCGTATCCTTTGCATCCAAAGGCAGCGGTCACCGCACTATCATCACCGACATCGCCCATGCAAGAGACGGTTATCGTGAAAAAACAGGTACAATCATCAAATAAACAGCATTGGAGCTACATACATGGAACTGAAAAACCGAACTTTATCTAATTTTGCAGAACTGGTAGAATCCGGCGAATGCAAGAAATTCCGGGGACGCCTGAAAGTGGGTGTCGACCTTGGTACTGCCAATACAGTCCTTGCCGTTGTCGATACGAATAACCGCCCGATCGCAGGTATCTCCGCACCGTCTCATGCGATTCAGGATGGTGTGATCGTAAACTATTATGAATCCGTCCAGCTTGTCACCAGACTCAAAGCAGAACTGGAAGAAAGACTTGGTGTTGAGCTTCCTTATGCCGCTGCCGCAATCCCTCCGGGAGTTTCCGAAGGCAGCGTCAAAAGCATCGGATATGTTCTGGAAGGTGCCGGATTTGAGGTCACCAATATCGTAGACGAGCCAACAGCCGCTGCTGCCGTGCTGAAGATCACCGATGGAGCCGTTGTCGATGTCGGCGGCGGTACAACCGGCATCAGCATCCTCAAAGATGGTCAGGTCATCTATACAGACGATGAAGCAACAGGCGGCAGCCATATGACTATGACCGTTGCCGGACATTACCGCATCCCATACGAGGAAGCCGAAGTCCTCAAGACCACTCCGGAAAAAGAAGACGAAATCTTCCCGGTCATCAAAGCCGTAATCGAAAAAATGGCTACGATCACCGAGAAATTTCTCCACGGATATCAGGTTCCGGCGGTTTATGTCGTTGGTGGTTCCGCAAGCTTTCGTGAATTCACCACTGTATTCGAAAAGAAGCTCGGCCTTCCGGTCTACCGCCCGGTTCATCCGCTTCTCGTGACACCACTCGGCATCGCTTATTACTGCGACCTGCCGCCGGTAACACCTAAGAAAAAATAACGCCAGCAAAAAGGAGCATATCAATTTCATGATATGCTCCTCATTATTTACATTCATTATTTACATTTTACATTGATTTTCTTTCGGCAATTTCTGCCATCTTCGCTTCATTCAGTCGTGTATCACCATGCACACGGCTGTAGGAAAGATAGCCATTCATACGATCGATCTTGGTCAGGTTGCGGGAGCCGCATACCGGGCAGACGTCCATCTCAAGTTCCTGATGACCGCAGTCGTCACAATATGCCAGAGAAAGATTGACTCCCTCATAATATCCGAGGTCCATTGCTCTGCGGATCAGTGTCCGGATGGCTTCTTTATTGTAGCCGATCGGATAACGTACATACTGGATCTTACCACCATTACAGAGTTCCCAGAAGCGTCCTTCCAGATCCTGTTTCTCGATCGGAGTCACATCCTCTGTTACATGGCAGTGGAAACTGTTGCTCACATACGGTCTGTCGGATACGCCTTCTACGATTCCGTACATCTTGCGGAACTGCTCAACCTGCAGACCGCAGAGACTCTCAGCCGGTGTGCCGTAGATTGCATAGAGGTAACCATCCTCCTGCTTGAACTGGTTTACCTTGTCGTTGATATATTTCAGTACTTCCAGCGCGAACTGACCGTCCTCACGGATAGATTTGCCATTATAAAGCTCCTGCAGCTCATTCAGTGCGGTGATACCAAAGGAAGCTGTCATCGGTTTCAGAAGTTTGCCAATCTTTTCGTTCGGTTTCAGATGTCCGCCATAGAAACCGCCCTCACAGTATGCCAGTGGGTTCGTGGATGCACGCATCTGACCCAGGTATTCATACGTACGGATATGCAGGTTACGGATCATCTGTAAATAGAAATCCAGCACCTCATAAAAATCTCTGCTCTCCGCTCTTGCTTTTGCAAGGATCATCGGAAGATGAAGGCTGACCGCACCAATATTGAAACGTCCGACAAATACCGGCTTATCCTGATCATCTGCCGGATACATGCCGCCCCGCTCATACCATGGGCTTAAGAAAGCACGACACCCCATAGGACTGATCACCTTGCCGTACTGCTTGTACATGCTGGCGATATAGCCTTTACCGGTAAGAGAAAGCCAGTCCGGATACATGGTCTTTGCAGAACAGTCTACACCGGCCTCAAAAATATCTTCACACGGTTTTCCCGGTCCGTGAAGGTTTTCATCATAGAGGAAAACAATCTTCGGGAACAGTACCGGTTTCTTGTGACCTTTCTTGCCCTGTCCGCCCTTGTGCACTTCAAGAAGAGAAATATTACACATTTTCTCGAACTGACCTGTTCCGAGACCAAGTGTCACGGTGACAAACGGATAGTCTCCACGGGAAGAACCTACGGTATTGAGCTTGTACTCAATTCCCTGCCATCCCTGGTCAAAGTCTCTGCGCACCTTATCCAGTGCATACTCGATTGCTTTTTCTTCTCTGCCGCTCCAGCTCTCATCGGCATATTTCAAAAATTCACTGATATATTTGTCATAGCTCTTCTGTGCATAAGGTCCGAGGATCTTATCCACTTCCGGTACAGTAAATCCACCATACTGCTGTGCCGCTGTACTTAAGATGATATCTCCCATAACATCAAATGCGGTATCCAGAGTCTTCGGTTCGTTGTACCAGACATTTCCCATCTCAAATCCGCCACGCAGGACTGCACCCACATCAAACAGACAGCAGTTCATCGTATCCAGACGTGCAGACTGGTCATGAATATAAATATAACCGTCCTTACATGCCTGCAGTTCATTGCGGTTCATAAAGAATTTTCTGTAAAGTTCCTTATTCAGTTCGTTAAAGATCAGGCTTCTCTTTGTAGCTACAAGTGCACTGTCTGTATTGGCATTACTCTTGTCTCCGATATAACGGATTGCCTGACTCTTGGTATATACATCATCCATCATATGGATGAAATCAAGTTTGTAATTGCGGTAATCACGATAACTCTTGGCAACTGCCGGGTTTACACGCTCCAGAGCGCCTTCTACGATATTGTGCATTTCCTGGATCTCAATCTCGTTTTTGCCGAGGGAATCTGCATGCTCCTGCGCAAAACGGCAGATAAAATCCCTCTCCTCCTGAGAAAATGTATAAAGAATTCGTGCAGCTGACTTGTTTACCGCTTTCACTATTTTCTGTGGATCAAATTCTTCTCTTGTTCCATCTTTTTTGATTACATAGATCATACCTTGTCTCTCCTGTTTGCTGCTTTTATGAGGTTTCTTGCTCCCCATTACTTTCTCCCCATATATTGTGTCGCATATGAGAGTATAACACAATATCATGTGAAATAAAAGAGTAAATTTCAGTTTTTATTGTCTGAAATCTTATCAAAAAAGAATCAGTTAAAACACTATTTCAGTTTACCCATTCCATCAGATAGATGCTTGCATTTGGATCATCTTCGGACTGTACCTCGATCGTATCACCCTCAGCCAGCATCACAAGCAAAGTGTCATCGCCTGTTTTCAGCGGATAACGCTCTTTTTTCGTTCCGTCTTTGGAAGTAACTACAACCACTGCTTTCTCATCAATGGTATAGATTCCGTATCTTCCTGCTTCGATCTGCACACCTGCTGTTACCGGACCATTCCCGGCTGCAAGTGAATAAAACATATATCCATTATCATCCTGCTCGGCAGAAAAATATGTATCCAGCTCTTCGGTATCTGTATATGTATTCCCACTGTCCGACTGGCTGTTCACAACATCCTGAATCATGTCTTTAAAATCGCCAAATGCCGGTGCAAGTGACATCACAAGAATAAAAAGTATCCATACCCATACAAATTTCGAACGTTTCTTCGGCTTTCCGGTGTATCTCTCCGTCGTTCCGGCAGTATTTCGCGGCGCAGACATCTTCTGCATTGCATCCTGACGGATCTTTTTCTGCTGATCCTGAATTGCCTGTCTGGATACAGTTGTCCGGCCGGCCGCACTCTTCGCAGCACCGTTCATTCTCTTCGGTGTGTCCTGCGGTCTCTGCTGTTCGCGCATGATCTTACGCGCCTTATCAGACGCATGCCGGTAATGATCTCTTCGGCTTTCATTCAAATGATATAAAATCTCATCGTTACGATACGGCATACCACAGTCTTTACATCTTCCATTCACAACAGATCCGTCACATAAAGGACATCTCATAGACAACACCCCCCTCATCTTATCGCTGTATGTATTATTGTAGCCTTTTTCCATAAATCTTACAAGGTTAAAATTGCAATCCCATATTTTTCTTGCTATAATGTTTCTATTAAATTTGAGGAGGCTATTATGGAACAAATCAAAATTCCTGCCGGCTATCATTCAGATCTGAATCTGCATGATACGCAGGTTGCAATTAAAACAGTCAAAGACTTTTTCCAGCAGACTCTGGCTCAGAAGCTCAATCTTCTCCGTGTTTCTGCTCCGGTTTTTGTATCCCCGTCATCCGGCCTGAACGACAATCTGAATGGTGTGGAGCGCCCGGTAAGCTTCGACATCAAAGGTCAGGACGAAAACGCTGAGATCGTGCATTCCCTTGCAAAATGGAAACGTTATGCACTTAAGAAATATGGTTTTGCTCATGGTGAAGGACTTTATACAGATATGATCGCGATCCGCCGTGACGAAGATCTGGACAACATCCATTCTGTATACGTTGACCAGTGGGACTGGGAGAAGATTATTACTAAAGAAGAACGCACTATGGAAACTCTGATCAACACCGTACGTTCTATCTACAGTGTTCTTCGCAAAACAGAGAAATACATGGCTGTACAGTATGACTATATCGAGGAAATCCTTCCGAAAGAGATCTCTTTTGTTTCCACACAGGAACTGGTTGACATGTATCCGGATCTCACTCCGAAGGAAAGAGAATACAAGATTGTCAAAGAAAAAGGTGCAGTCTTCCTTATGCAGGTAGGTAAGACCTTAAGCAATGGTGAACGCCACGACGGACGTGCCCCGGACTATGACGACTGGGAACTGAACGGCGACATTCTCGTTTACTACCCGGTACTGGATATCGCTCTTGAACTTTCTTCCATGGGTATCCGTGTAGATGAAGAAGCGCTTGACCGCCAGCTTACAGAGGCAGGCTGCGATGACCGCAGAGAACTTCCATTCCAGAAAGCGATCATGAACAAAGAACTGCCATATACCATCGGCGGCGGAATCGGCCAGTCCCGTATCTGTATGTTCTTCCTTCGTAAAGCACACATCGGCGAAGTTCATGTATCCCTGTGGCCGGAAGAAGTCACAGAGACTGCTGCGGAAGCAGGAGTAAATCTGCTGTAATCAGGACATAAGCCGACATTTTGCCATAAGATTGACTTTAAAGCAGTCCTTCTATAGTAAAAATTCACCAAATTTTAATAATTGAATTATTGACAGACAGGTACCTTCATACTATCATATCAGTAGCAACTGACCTGAACATTTATCAGTAAACATATAGGAAAGACAGAGGTACCAACTGTGAATATTTTATTTTTTCTGACACCGAAAAGTGATGTAGCTTATATATATGAAGACGAGACTCTGCGACAGACCGTTGAAAAGATGGAGCACCGCAAGTTCTCCTGTATCCCGATTCTGAATAAAGAAGGAAAGTACACCGGAACGATCTCCGAGGGAGACCTCTTATGGGGAATCAAGCTCCTCAATATCAGCAGCACTGATCTCAAAGAAATGGAAAATGTTTCGATCATGGCGATTCCGCGACGTGCCACTTATAAGCCGGTACATGCTGATGCAGATATGGAAGACCTGCTGGACCGTGCCATCAATCAGAACTATGTTCCTGTCGTCGATGACAAGGGATCCTTTATCGGAATCATCACACGTAAAGAAATTATCAAATATTGCTACAAAGAAATGAAAAAATTAAGCGCCCTGCATGAAAAGCAGGATACATCCAAATAATAAGAGAAGCCGGTTTCCCGTGTATTCATATACATCAGGAAACCGGCTTTTTTGTATCCGGATTTAGTCCGGAATTACCGGTACAGCATCTGCCGGAATCGGGCATACGAATCCGGATTTTGTACGTTTTTCAAACTCTACTCTTGCCTCATCCAGAAGGCTGTGATCTTCAAACAGATCGATTGCAGTCGCTGCAATCACTTTACCCGCATGGATTACTGCTTTGTGTCCAATCTCGGTGCAGTCACAGGAAACATTCTGCCAGCTGTGTCCCGGGCATCCGTTCGGCCATGCTGCTACATGGATCTGTGCCGTCGGTGTCAGCCAGCTTACATCACCCACATCGGTAGAACCGGCATTGAACGCATCCTTCTGATAGAGTGGTGCAAGGAATGCATTCATTGCATGACCATACTCCTTCTGCATCTTTTCTACCGCTTCTCTTGCCGCCTCATCGTTTTCGGCTGCCACTCCCGGAATTGCGCTGTGATCATAAGTTTCTGCCAGCGCATCCGCATATTTATTTTCTTCTTCGGTATACTGCGGAACACCAAGCTCCTCAAAGTTTTTATAAAGAACGCGCTCCAGTGCAAAATTACTTACCGTGTCTGCCAGACCGTCAATAAATTTTTTCTCAAAAGTCGTCTCTGTCATAAGAGCCGCACCTTCGGCAATCTTGTCCACACGTTTCTGAAGCTCCACAGCTTCTGCCACATGATTGGAACGCACCATATATAAAACGCTCGCCTTTGGCTGTACAACATTCGGACTGCATCCGCCGGCATCTGTGATTGCATAATGGATGCGCGCCTTACTGCTCATATGCTCTCTCAGGAACTGTACCCCGATATTCATAAGCTCCACTGCATCAAGGGCGCTCCTTCCCATCTCAGGTGCTCCTGCTGCATGAGAAGCCGTTCCTGTAAACTTGTACTGCGTCTGAATGCAGGAGTTTGAAGAACCGGTTGCTACCTCATTGACATCTTCCGGATGCCAGGTAAGTGCTGCATCCAGCTTTTTCCAGAGACCGTCACGCGCCATAAACGCTTTTGCCGCGCCACCCTCTTCACCCGGGCATCCATAAAGAATCACAGTTCCTTCCATTTCATTTTTTTCCAGATATGCTTTGACGCCAAGTGCCGCCGCAAACGCACCGGCGCCCAGAAGATTATGTCCGCATCCGTGACCATTGCCGCCTTCCTGGATCGCTTTACGCTCAATCAACCCTGCTTCCTGTGAAAGTCCGGAAAGTGCATCATACTCTGCCAAAATGCCGATATACGGACGACCATGTCCGTAGGATGCCGCAAATGCAGTCTCGATATTACAGGTTCCACGCTCCACCTCAAAGCCCTCTTTTTCCAGTGCTTCGCAGTAAGCGGCAGCGGATTTGAACTCCTGCAGGGAAAGCTCTGCAAATTCCCATATTTTATCAGCGATTCCTGTAATAAGGTCGCGCTTTTCCTCAATTGTCTGCAATGCAGACTTTTTTTCTGCTGTCATAGTATCGTACCTTCTTTCTGTAATAAAAAAGGCAATCAGAGTTTTCCGGTCACCTTTCTCATTCTTTCTTATTTTATGATGAAAATGACGTGCGAACAGTAACTACAGCACCTTAGATAAAAATTCCTGCAGACGCGGATTCGTCGGATTTTCGAAAATTTCTTCCGGTGTTCCATCTACAAGAAGCTTACCGTCTGCCATAAAGAGTACACGATTTCCTACCTCACGTGCAAATCCCATCTCATGTGTTACGACCACCATGGTCATACCTTCTTTAGCAAGCTCTTTCATAACATCCAGAACTTCACCGACCATCTCCGGGTCAAGGGCAGAAGTCGGCTCGTCGAACAGCATAACTTCCGGCTCCATCGCAAGCGCTCTTACAATTGCCACACGCTGTTTCTGACCACCGGAAAGCTGGATTGGATATGCATTTGCACGATCGGCAAGACCAACACGGTCCAGAAGCTCCAGCGCTTTTTTCTCTGCGTCTTCTTTTGAAACACCCTTTACCTTCATCGGTGCAAGTGTCATATTATCCAGGATTGTCATATGTGGAAACAGGTTAAAATGCTGGAAAACCATGCCCATCTTCTGACGGAGGCTGTCGATGTCCAGTTTTACTTTCCTGCCGGAAGCATCAACATATTTTTTCTTTGTGATATCTACGCCGTTAAAAATAATCTCGCCGTCTGTCGGCTCTTCAAGGAGGTTCAGACTTCGGAGAAAAGTAGATTTACCGGATCCGGACGGTCCGATCACTACCATAACATCACCTTTATTAATATCTGCGGTTACACCATCCAGAGCCTTGATCGCGCCTCTGTGATAATGTTTCTTAAGATTTCTTACCTGAATCAGACTATCGCTTGTCGCCATGGCTCATTCTCCTTTCGAAATATGCAATCAGTTTGGAGGTCGGGAAGCACAGACAGAAATAAATTGCTGTCGCAACGAGCAGTGGCTCAATGATAATAAAGGTTGCTCCCTTGACTGCGTTTACGGCAGACATAATATCCTGAACACCGATGGTGTAGGTAATTGCAGATTCCTTGATGATAACAACAAACTCATTTGCGATCGCCGGAAGGATATTTTTGAGTGCCTGCGGAAGAATGATATAACGCAGGTTCATAGTCTGGGAAAGCCCCAGAGAACGTGCAGCTTCTGTCTGTCCCTGATCGATAGACTGGATTCCGGCACGGATGATCTCACAGAGATATGCGCCGGAGTTCATACCAAGTGCAACAACACCCGGGAAGAAACGGTTGAACTTAATAAATCCAAACATCTGGAAAGACGGAAGATCGATCATTCCGAACACACCGTAGTAGATGATAAAAATCTGTACCAGTACCGGGGTGGAACGAAGGATTTCCACATAAGCAGTTGCTATAAAAGAAAGGGGATTGAATTTGGACAGCCACACCAGCGGTCCTCCCTCTCTCAGATGTCCATTACGGTCTACCGCAAGGGCACGGAACGGACGAATGTTTGACATACGCATCAGCGCAAGAATCAGCGCAAGTACAAAACCGATGGCAACCGTAAACATTGACAGCAGTACGGTTACAAGGAGGCCCTGTCTGAATAACTGTGCATATGGGGCAATTTTGCCAAAATTGGATAATTTAATAAAACTGTCCATAAAAACTCCTTTCATGATATCGTTAATTCTTATGTATTATAGCAGAAAATAACGGACAGATAAACAATAATACTCTGTTGCAGGTTACTTTTATCCACCATATAAATATTACCTTGGAACGACAATATGGATTCCTGCCACCAAACGGGCAGGAATCCATTATTTATGCCAAAGTATGCGAGAGAAGCAGCCAGTGGCGGGCTCTCTGTATCACTTTATATGACTCAAAATCGGTCTGGATTATTCAGCGTCGTCTGCTTCCGGAACTGCGCCGTTTGCGTCCAGTGTTCCTTCATATGTCTGACCTGCTGCAAGCTCTGTTGCATCTGCGATGAATTTGTCCATGGAACCATCATCAAGAGCATCTGCGATTGCTTCGTTTACAGCTTTGAGAAGTTCTTCATTTCCTTTACAAACACCGATTGCAGAACCTTCTGTATCATATGGTACGTCGCATACGATCTCAAGATCCGGATAGTTTTTCTGATAGCTTTCTGCTACAGCTGTCTCAATGAATGCGCCATCCATTTTACCTGTCAGAAGCTCTGTGATAAGGTCTGTAACCTTCGGCAGAGGTACGATGTCTGCATCCGGAGTATTTTCGTTTGCAAGATCAAGCTGGATAGAACCGGTCTGTGCTCCGATAGAGTAATCTTTGTTGTTTGCATCTTCAAGAGTCTTGAACTGATCAGCTTTGTCTTTTACTGTAACGAAAGACTGTCCGCCCTTGTAATACAGATCTGAGAACTCCATAGCATCTGCACGAGCCGGGTCCGGTGAAAGACCTGCCATGCCAAGGTCAACGTTTTTCTGTGAAAGCTCACTTAATACACCGTCGAAGTCCATCGGAACTACTTCCAGTTCCAGTCCCATCTTGTCTGCGATGTACTGAGCCAGATCCATATCAAATCCGGAAAGTGTCGGGTTGCCATCTTCATCGATTGAATAGAATTCATATGGTGCGAAGTCCGGGCTTGTTGCAACTGTAAGCTTGCCATCTGTAACAGTCTCTACCTTATCATCAGCCATTGCCGGAACTGCCATAGAAACAGCCATAACTGCACCAATCATAATTGCTGTAATTTTCTTTAAGTTCATCTTCTTTTCCTCCTCGATTTTTCATGAGAATATTTATGCATGAAAATGCATAATTTCTTTTCATTTTCCTTATTGTATCACACTATTTCAAAATTACAAGTAATACTTTCTTTTATAAGTATACAAATTTTTTTATGCATTCCCTTTTTACCTTGTTAAAACGCCCAAAGTCTTATATAATAAGAAATATTCTTTCATATTTTATTGTGTTAAATTTCTGTTGTTCTGGAATTTTGACTGTCACTATATTGACAGATATAAGGGGGACTGCTCTATGGGAATGAATCAGACACCCGCATCCGAACGGGTACATATCAGTTTTTTCGGAAAAAGAAATGCCGGAAAATCAAGCGTCATCAATGCCGTGACCGGGCAGGATCTCGCCATCGTTTCGTCTGTCCGGGGTACAACAACTGATCCCGTATATAAGACCATGGAACTTCTGCCGCTTGGCCCTGTCATGATCATTGACACTCCCGGGATTGACGATGAAGGAGAACTTGGTGCACTTCGCGTCCGCAAAAGCTATCAGGTACTGAATAAAACCGACATTGCGATTCTGGTTGTCGACAGTACGACCGGTAAAGGTGAAGAAGAGCTTGCTCTGATCCACCGCTTTCACAAAAAGGGAATTCCATATCTTGTCGTATATAATAAAATTGACCTGCTTTCCGGCGAGGGAATCAAAGATCTTGCCATGTCCGTCCGGCCAGGTGAAGTTCTGGTCAGCGCCGCAGATGGCATGAATATTCAGGAATTAAAAGAAAAAATCGCCACGCTGAAACCTGAGGACACGCATAAATATCCGCTGCTTCAGGATCTGATTGAGCCACTGGATCTCGTCATTCTTGTTGTCCCAATCGACAAAGCCGCACCAAAAGGCCGTCTGATCCTACCGCAGCAGCAGACGATCCGCGATATTCTGGAACGGGGAGCGCTGTCTCTCGTTGTGCGGGATACCGAGTTAAAAAGTACTCTGGATCATTTTCTGGCGCAGGGTGTCTGTCCGAAGCTGGTCGTTACAGACAGTCAGGCTTTTGCCCGTGTTTCGAAAGATGTGCCTGAAAACATCACCTTAACTTCGTTTTCGATTCTTTTTTCAAGATACAAAGGTGAACTGGAAACACAGCTTGAAGGTGTTGCTGCACTTTCTTCCATTCAGGATGACGACCGCATTCTGATTGCAGAGGGCTGTACACACCATCGCCAGTGCGGAGACATCGGAACCTGCAAGATTCCGAACTGGATTCGGAACTATACAGGAAAGAAACCTGTGTTTGAATTTACTTCCGGCACGGAATTTCCTGACGATGTTTCTTCCTATAAAATGGTTGTTCACTGCGGTGGCTGTATGCTGAATGAACGCGAAATGAAATATCGCATTGCCTGCTGCCACGATCAGGGTGTGCCGATCACAAACTATGGTCTTTTGATCGCGCAGGTGACCGGAATCCTGAAAAGGAGTCTCGGACCATTCCCGGAGATGCAGAAACTTGTTTAAGTTTTGTTTATATTCCGTTTCTAAAATGACCAGGAAAATTTTAACTTGGTTTCACAAAGACATAACATTTTGGGGTTATACTGGAAACTCGTAAGAAAAAAGGGAAGTATTATATCAGGGAGAATATTAATTTAAATAGGAGGATTTATTTTATGAAATTTACAAAAATGCATGGTATCGGCAACGATTACGTATATGTGAACTGTTTTGAGGAGGCCGTCTCCAATCCGTCTGCCGTCGCAAAATTTGTCAGTGACCGTCATTTCGGTATCGGTTCAGACGGCCTGATCCTGATCAAACCATCCGACATCGCAGACTGCGAAATGGATATGTATAATCTGGACGGTTCTCAGGGCGCCATGTGCGGAAACGGCATCCGCTGTGTCGCAAAATATGCCTACGACTACGGCATTGTCAATAAGACAAGTATTTCCGTTGCCACAAAAAGCGGAATCAAATATCTTGATCTTACTCTCGGCAAAGATGGTAAGGTTGCCCTCGTAAAAGTCAATATGGGCGCACCGATTCTGACTTCCAGACAGATTCCTGTTGTTTCTACCAAAGAACAGGTAATCAATGAACCTCTGCATGTGGATGGCGAAACTTACCATATCACTGCTGTCTCTATGGGAAATCCTCATGCGATTGTATACATGGATGAGCTGAAAAACCTTGACATCGAAAAACTCGGTCCGAAATTCGAAAATCACATTAATTTCCCGGATCGTATCAATACCGAGTTTGTAAAAGTCATTGACCGCCACACCCTGCAGATGCGTGTCTGGGAACGCGGTTCCGGCGAGACACTTGCCTGCGGTACAGGTGCTTGTGCAGTCGCTGTTGCATCCACCCTTAACGGACTGGTAGATGAAGACAAGCCGGTTACCGTAAAACTGCTCGGCGGCGACCTGCAGATCCTGTGGAACCGCCAGGAAAATCTCGTATACATGACCGGTCCGGCAACTACTGTGTTTGACGGGGAGATTGATGTATCTTCTCTTGAAAAATAGAATAAAATTTTATATACTTTCTTAAACAGGTCATATCATCAGGAGGCAGTTGAATGAAGTATAATTTACCGGACAGAGTTTTTCGGGAACTCTCTGCACTGGCCCGTAAATATTCAATTACAAAAATCATTCTGTTCGGTTCCCGTGCAAGAGGAACAAATACCGAAAGAAGTGATATTGACATAGCTGTATATGGTGGAAATTTTGAAGATTTCTATTGGGATGTTAAAGAAAAAATAAATTCTCTTTTGATTTTTGATATAATTCAGGCTGATTCTCAGATTTCAGATGAACTGAAAAAAGAAATTAAAAAGGACGGTGTCGTAATCTATGAAAAAACTTGATAATTTTTCAAATTGTCTGTCCATACTGAAAAACGCTGATTTTAAATTAGCCGAAACTAATGACATTTATCGTACAGGCATTATCGGCCAATTTAATTTATCTTTTGAACTTGCATGGAAAGCTCTGCAGGAAATTATGAGACTACATGGTATACAGGGCTCTGATACCGGTTCTCCAAGAGAGATTCTGCAGCTTGCTTATAAAGTTGGCTTTATAAATGATTCGTCTGTCTGGCTATTAATGTTAAAGAAAAGAAATACATCTGTCCATATATATAACGAAGCTGAAATTGATGAAATGATCATGCTGATACGCGACAGTTTCCTGCCAGCTTTTACCGATCTCGAAAAGACTCTGCAATGCAAACTGGCAGAAGCAGAAAGTGACTGGGATTAATGGAACTCTGATTATTTTAGAATAATTCTTCACAGAACGGCTGTGCTTCAGCTCCCCTGCCCCCTCATTCATGAGGGGATAAGGGGTTTCTTTTTTATTATTCAAAATGGCAACATTAGATTTTCAAAAGCTATTAGATTATACCAATAGCTTAGATTCGTATGCTTCAAATAAGAAAACAGCAGGATTCTTCTCACATATGGAGCAGATATCCTGCTATTCTTATAATTTTTATGAAAAATATTTCTCTTTGATGATCTCAACCGGCATTTCTTCTCCGGTCCAGAGTTTAAAAGAAGCAGCTCCCTGATACAGAAGCATGTACATACCGTTTCCGGTCCTGCAGCCGGCTTCTTTTGCTTCACGGAGAAGTCTTGTCTCCTGCGGATTATAGATTACGTCAAATACAAACAGATCTTTGTGGAACATGCTTGTATCTGTGATGATCGTTCTGTCTACATTCGGCGCCATACCTACGGAAGTACCATTTACAAGGATCGCACTGTCTGCGATGGATGCACGGAGGATTTCCGGATCATCGAAATCATGCAGAGTAACTTTGCACTCTGTCCGTTCATTCAATTTGGCAACAATTTCTTCTGCTCTGCTGAAGAAATTGTCTCTTACATTGAATACATTGATCTCAGCTACACCATCCAGTGCAGCCTGTACAAGAATTGCTGTTGCAGCTCCGCCGGCACCGAGAAGTGTCATCTTTTTACCGATGATGTCGACACCATTTTCGGCAACCGCTCTCATAAATCCAACGCCGTCTGTCGTGTAAGCTGTCAGTACACCATTGTCGTTGACGATCGTATTACATGCTCCGGAGATCTCGGATGCAGGAGATACTTTGTCAGCAAGTTTGCACATGATGTTTTTGCCCGGCATGGTAATGTTCCAGCCTCTGGCTCCCATTGTACGAAGTCCCTGAACAGCTTCCGGCATTTTATCCTCCGGTACGTCAAATGCAAGATATGTATAATCCAGCCCGAGCTGATCGCATGCTTCGTTGTGCATTTCCGGGGAAACGCTGTGTGCAACCGGGCTTCCAAGTAAACACAATAATCCGGTGTGTCCTGTGATATGTTTTGACATAATCCATTTTCCTTTCCGCATCTAAAAATTTGGCAATTTCCTCTCGCCTGTACATGTGGTTTATTATACACGATTTAAAGTGATAAAGCAAGGCTGTGTTTTATCATGTTTCGTCATGGTTTTTATATACGGCATTTGGCATAAATTGACATAAAACCACATTCCCGCAATCTTTATCCGGCAGTTGCTTACAGCAACGTTTTCAATACACTCAACACACCGTCTTCTGCATAAGACGGGCATACGGCTTTTGCTGCCATGCGCACTTTTTCTCTGGCATTTGCCACTGCATAGCTGAATCCGGAATCTTTCAGCATCGCGATATCATTGATGTTATCCCCAAAGGCGCAGGTTTCTTCCGGCAATATCCCCAGATATTTCTGAAGAAAAGCCACTGCACTTCGTTTGTCGGCTCCGAGCGGTGTTCCGTCCATCCATTCTTTTCCGGCCGCTGCAAGATTTATCTTGTCTTTCCAGTATGGTGTAAAAACCGGTGCACACAATTCTTCGCATCGTTCCTGATGATACACTGCGATCTTCATGATCTGCTCACCTTCAAGATGCATCATATCCTGAACCTCACGGATATCATATCCATAGGAATCCCTGAGCCAGCGGAACATCTTGCTTTTGGAATCTTCTGCAAAGCATCTGTCTGGTCCTGAAATAAAATAATCACATTCCGGCAGCTCTGTCTTAACCATTCTGGCCATGTTCTTCCAGATCTCGTCCGGCAGTGTATGGATTTTCAGTATTTTTTCTGAGGTACGAATCAGCGTCCCACCATCTGATACAAAAAAAATCTGGTCCTTTACCGGTGCAAAAAGCTGACTTTCACTGCTGTACTGTCTGCCGGAGCATACTGCAAAGTAAATTTCCTTTTTTCTCAGTTTCTTTATAACATCCATATACTCCGGATTGATTTCCAGCGTTCCATCCTTTACCAGGGTACCGTCTACATCACTGACGATAAGTTTTATCATTTGAATTCTCCTATTATTCAGATTACCATCCACTTCTTTTACAGATAATATGCCATATTTTCATTCATATAACAATATATTTTGTCCGTTTTTCCTTCATGGCAGAAAAAAAACGCGCACCGGCTTCATGTCAGTGCGCAGTTCTTATGGAGGTTCACGACTCAAGGGAGAGTCTTCAAAAATATGTTCAGAGTCTGAGATTACTTAGATTCCAAGTTTTTCTTTCATGTAATCTACCGGTGTGTCTTTTCCTGTGTAAAGTTTGATGGCAATCAGTGCCTGAAACAGCATCATGCTCATACCATTGTAAACTTTTTCGCATCCTGCTTCTTTTGCCTGTTTCATCATAACAGTTTCGCGTGGTGCATAAACAGTATCTGTTACGATCAGATCTTTCTTGAAGAAAGAAGTATCCGGGATGTTGGAAAGGTCTTCCAGTGGGTGCATACCTACACCTGTTGCATCACAGAAAAGATCTGCTGCGTGCATTTTTTCTTTGAGGAGATCATGATCTGCAAGATCATTCATAGTAGCCTTGCAGTTTGTGTTTTTGTTGATCAGATCAACGATTTCTTCTCCACGGCTGTAGAATTTATCTTTAATGTTGAAGATTTCAATCTCTGCGATTCCGTCAAGGGCACCACGTACAGCGATTGCAGTTGCAGCTCCGCCGGTTCCGATCAGAACCATCTTCATTCCTTTGAAATCAATGCCTTCTTCTTTGAGTCCCTGCCAGTATCCCATACCGTCAGTGTTGTAGCCTTTAAGCTTTCCGGTAACCTGTCCGTTTTCATCACGCATGTTTACAACTGTGTTGATCGCACCACATAATTTTGCTGCTTCGTCAACTTCGTCCAGATATTTATGAACAACAGTTTTGTTTGGCATGGAGATGTTGGAGCCGAGCATTTTGAGAGCGCGGATACTCTGAACAGCGTCTTTCAGGGAATCGTTGTCTACTTCGAATGCAAGCTGAATAACGTCATCACCGTTTTTGTCGTATGCAAGGTTGTGTGTTGTCGGTGACTGTGTATGACGGATCGGGTAAGCCATTAATCCTACTAATTCTGTATGTCCTGTTACGTTTGGCATGATTTTTTCCTCTTTTCTTTATATTTCATAAATCGCTGCTTTCTCATGTTTGAGCGGGATCCAAGTTCAAATGTCTTGCCATGCAAGCATGACCGACATTTGGACCTTTTCTCCCTTGATATCATTTATTCAAGTGGCTCTAAGTGCAGGTATCCCTGGGATTCCAGCACGTTCAGGATTGCACGGCCTTCCATGGTTCCTTCCATAATACGGCGGGCACGTACGGAATCACCGATGGTGTATACATAAGTGTCTGTATCCTTAAATGCTTCTTCAAGTTCCGGAAGTACCGGATTGTTGGAACGCATTCCGAGGCAGTTGAAGCCAAGATCGAATTCCATATCCTTAATCTGTCCGTCCGGAAGTTTTACAGTAAATGCATTTTCTTTTACTTCCTGAAGTGCTGTGTTTACATATTCCTTCACGCCATATTTGTCATGTGTTTCACGCATGGAGCATTTGGTGATCGGGTCTGCAAGCATACCAATCTGAGGAAGCATATCAATGATCGTACATTCTGCTCCGCGAGGTGCAAAATATTCGATTACATCAAGTCCTACGGATCCGCCGCCGACAACAACGACTTTTTTGTCCTTGCATGCTTCATCCGGGTATTTGCCTGCATTCAGGTTGTTGATCATATCAAAAATTGTAGCCACGTTTCCTGCCTCGATGTTTTCTTTGAGACCTTTGATCGGTGGAACAAGCGGTACAGAACCGGTTGCATTTACAACGATGTCCGGCTTAAACTGTTTTACTTTTTCAACAGTTGCTTCTGTATTCAGGAAAACATACAGATTTTTCAGTCTGGCAGCGCGTGCTTCCAGATATTTTGGAAAATCTTTCATACGGGTCTTGCTCGGAAGGTCTGAAATAAACGTGGAGAGACCTCCAAGGTGATCCTTCTTTTCCAGAACAAATACATTGCATCCGACTTCTGCCGCTGTACATGCAGCTTCCAGCCCCGCTGTACCACCACCTACAACTACAACATTGCAGTTTTTGTTAACTTTGAGTGCTTTATAAATATCGCCTTCCGGTACAGCCGGGTTAACTGTACAACGGATCGGACGATTTACACCGATACGGTTTCCGGCACATCCCACGTTACATGAGATACATTTACGAATAATATCTTCCTCGCCGTTTTCTATTTTTTTTACCCAGTTCGGGTCTGCGATAAGACCACGTCCCATTCCGACGATATCTACGTCGCCGCTCTCGAGAATTTTCTCGACAACTTCAGGATCACGGTAGTTACCTGCATTGATAACCGGTTTCTTAAATTTATCTTTTACGGCTCTTGCCATATAAGATCTCCATCCATCCGGAAGATAGTTGGAGTCGATCTGATACTGAAGAGATGGATTCAGACCACAGGAAACATCGTACATATCAATAAACTCATCGATATACTCCAGATATTCCAGTGTATCTTCCAGAGTATTTCCACCCGGTACCCTCTCTTCTGCAGAGATACGAACGATGATCGGGAACCACGGTCCTACATTTTTACGTACTTCTTCAAGTACCATACGCGGGAAACGCAGACGGTTTTCTACGGAACCGCCGAACTCGTCTGTTCTCTTATTATAGTAAGGAGATATGAACTGGCTCATCAGATAGGAATGTCCACAGTGAATCTCGATTGCGTCAAATCCGATTGCCTGAACACGCTTTGCAGCCTCTCCATATTTTTTAACAGTTGTAAGGATTTCTTCTTTTGTCATCGGACGCGGTGTTTCGCCGCCGGCTTTTGTCGGGATGTTCGAAGAAGAAACTGTTTCCATTCCGGTTCTTGCTGAAGATGCGGAAGCACCGGCATGGTTTACCTGAATTGCGACTGTAGCACCATTCTTATGAAGGTTTTCTACGAGCTGATAATAGCGCGGCATAAAGCTGTCGTGATCAATACGGATCTGGCTTGTACCATTGGATCCTGCCGGATACTCGATGTTTGCATTCTCGAGAATGATAAGACCTGTGCCGCCTTTTGCACGGAGTGAGTAATAATTCATATGACGGTTACTCATCTCACCGCTTGTCTCACCGTAGTTGGTTCCCATTGGGGTCATTGCAATACGGTTTTTGATAGTTGTTCTTTTAATTGTGATCGGTTCAAAAATCTTTGGGTATTCACTCTTCATGAAATTATCTCCTTATCAGTAAGTAACATTCACAAATAACATTCATAAACTCGAGTGGCAATCCTTTGTTTGTGACACAATTATCATAACTCTTTGTATTAAAAATTAACAATATCTTTCAGATAAATTTTTGATACGTTTTCGGTATCATTCGCATCTTCATCCTGCTGTGTCTTCATATATTCAATGAAGCGCTCAACAGCCGGCAGCCGGTAACGGTCTTTCATCCAGAACATAAATACCTGACGATAGATTTCCATTCCCTTCAACCTGTGGATATTGATTCCCTCTGACTGCTCCAGAATATCCGTCCTCGGCATCAGTGCAATTCCGAAGTTTTCTCTTACAAGTGACACGATTGAATATTCATCCGGACATTCCACAATCATATTGGGACTGATCTGATACTTCTTATATAAATATTTCACATAAGTCCCCATCCAGGATTCCTTCTCATAGCCTATCACCGGATAATGATTCATCTCTGCAAGCGGTACTTCACGAATACCGGCAAGTGGATGCTGTTTCGGTGTAATGATGACAAGCTCCTGTGCACTGAGTGGAAAAAATTCCATGTCACCTTTCTTGAGATATCCTCCAAATCCGATATCAAGCTCGCCGGTACGCACCTTCGCGGCAATTGCCGGTGTATGATTCTGCCAGAAATTAAACACCACATTTTTGTTTTCTTCTTTATTTAAAAATTTTCGTACTTTATGTGGAATATAATGCCCCGCAAGCGGAAAAATATAACCGATATCAATCTTTCCGCCATCCGAAGAAAGCTCCTGCATCTTACCTACTGCCACATCGCAGTCGCCCGCGATCCGGTCTGCATGCTCCAGAAAAAGATGTCCCGCTTTTGTCAGAGTCACACCTCTGCCTTTCTTTTCAAAAAGAGATACGCCGAGTTCACTCTCCAGTGCCGCCATGGAACGGCTCAAAGACGGCTGTGAAATATAGAGTTCTTCCGCTGCCTGATGATAGTTTTCCAGTCTTGCTACTTTTTGAAAATACAGAATCTGATTCAGTGTCATTTTCCTCTCCTCCTGTATACGATCTCCCATATTCCGGCAATTCCCCGTATTACCTTTTTCTGATTATTATACCACACCACCATCAATGCATTCAATGCATTAGTTTTTCCCTTTAAAAGCATTAGACCACATGCATTGTACCTGTTAAAATACAGTTAAATGTTATTTTTTTAACACAATTTATCACGGCATTTCTAAAGTTTGTGACTGAACCCAAAGAAAACCGAAATCACTTTTTAAGAAAAGGAGAACAACATGAACAAGAAATATCTGCCAAGTGCATTGATTTTGTACTTGAACTACTTCATCCACGGCGTTGGATGCTCAATTCTGGGACAGGCAGTTATTAAGGATGCTCTTGCAGGCGCATGGGGCGTTGAGGCAATGGCAATCACAGCAATCTCTGCTGCACTCGGTCTCGGCCGTCTGATCGCCCTTCCATTTGCAGGACCTCTTTCAGACAAACTCGGCCGCCGCATTTCCACAGCAATCGGAAGTGCTTCCTATGCAATTTACCTGATTGGTCTTGCACTTGCATTTAATGCAGGCACAAACGGTGGTTACACCATCGCTTATGTATGTGCAGTCCTCGGTGGTATCGCAAACTCCTTCCTTGATACAGGTATCTACCCGGCAGTTTCCGAGATCATCTACAAAGCGCCTGGCGTTGCAACTATGGGAATCAAATTCTTCATCGCAATCGCACAGATGCTTCTTCCATTCGTACTTGGCGCTACAGTAGCTACAACAGCTTCTGGACTTACTTCCTACAACCGCCTGTTCTACGGATGCGGTATTATCTATATCGTACTTTTTGTACTGGTATTCCTGTTCCCGCTTCCGGATGCTGACCAGAAAGCAGCCGGCAAAAAAGAAGGACTTATCGACAGCCTGAAACACACACATTTCTCTTTCGAATCCATCGCAATGATCCTGATCGGATTCACATGTACAGGTACTTTCCAGTTATGGCTGAACTGTGCACAGAACTTTGCAAAAGAAAATGTCGGCTGGGCTGATCCGTCCATCATGCAGACATACTACTCTGCAGGTACTCTGATCGCACTTGTAGTAACTGCACTCCTTACAAGAAAAATCAAAGACGTTCGTTTCATCGTTATCTACCCGGTTATCTGCCTTGCAACTCTGATTGTTGTTCTTACAGGCCAGAGCCAGACACTGATGATCGCCGGTGCATTCATCATCGGATGGGCAGGCGCAGGCGGACTTCTTCAGATTGCAACATCCGTATGCAACATGTTGTTCCCTAAGATCAAAGGAACTGTTACAGCACTTGTTATGATTGCATCTTCTCTGTGTAACTACACAATCCTGACAGCAGCATCCAAAATGCAGCCTTCTCAGGTTATGCTCATGAACATCGTACTTACTGCAGCAGGTGTTGTACTTGGTCTCTTTGTAAACATCCGTTACAAAAAAATGGTTGCTCTTGCTGAAGCAGACAACTAAAATAAGATCAGGGTGAAAATTCAAAAAGAAAGGAAATCATCATGAATACAGTTAAAATCCGTGACATTGAGATTGGTGCAGGCGCACCGAAGATCATCGTTCCGATCGTTGGTGTCACAAAAGAAGATATCATTGAAGAAGCAAAAACATTTGATTCTATTCCGATCGACGTTGTTGAATGGCGTGTAGACTGGTTTGAAGGTGTATTCGATTTTGCAAAAGTAGAAGATGTTCTGAAAGACCTTCGCGAGGTTCTTGGAAGCATTCCGCTCCTTATGACTTTCCGTACTTCCAAAGAAGGCGGCGAAAAAGCTATCGAACCGGAAGCTTATGCTGAACTGAACATCAAAGCTGCACAGACCGGATATGTAGATCTCGTTGATGTTGAAATCTTTACCGGAGATGACATCGTAAAAAAAATCATCGACGGTGCTCACGCAGCCGGAGTCAAAGTCATCGCTTCCAACCATGACTTCTTCAAAACTCCTGCAAAAGCAGATATCATCTATCGTCTCCGCAAGATGCAGGATATGAACGCTGATATTCCGAAGATTGCAGTTATGCCTCAGAATAAAAAAGACGTTCTGACACTTCTTGCTGCTACAGAAGAAATGACCACAAACTATGCAGACAGACCGATCATCACCATGTCAATGGCAGGTACCGGCGTTATCAGCCGTCTCTGCGGTGAAGTATTCGGTTCTTCCATGACCTTCGGTGCTGCAAAGAAAGCATCCGCACCGGGACAGATGGGAGTAAATGATCTGAATACAGTCCTTGGACTTCTTCACAGCGCAATGTAATGCAGCTATAATTACTTCTTGAAAATACCGGTATTTTTATTTAAAATAAAAGTACTGGTATTTTTTATAACTGTAAAGCGTTAAACAATTATCCGCATAAAAATATCTATACTTAATTTTTAAGGGAGGTCCTTCATGAAAAAATCACTTCACTGGCTGGACGAGAACCTCGAAGAATTTATCCTTGTTCTTTTCCTGATCGCCATGACGCTGATCATGGGTATTCAGGTCTTTTGCAGATATGTTCTTGGCATGTCCCTGTCCTGGTCTGAGGAACTTACCAGATACCTCTTTATCTGGTGTGGATTTTTGAGCGTCAGCTACTGCAGCAAAAAATGTCTTTCTATCAAGATCGAGCAGTTCGTTGCGATTTTTCCCCGTCGTGGTAAAGCTTTATTCAAAGTAGTCAACCATACTTTTGAGCTGATCTTTTTCATCTATATGATTCCATTTGCATGGTCTTATATGATGTCTTCTGTTCACAGTGGACAGCTTTCACCTGCTTGTGGTATTCCGATGTATTATGTACAGGCAGCACCGCTTGTCTCCTTTGTTCTGGTTGCCTTCCGTGTCCTGCAGCGCTGGGTCATCGAGTTCCGTGTTGCACGCGGCGAAAATGTATTTGATCCGGCTCATCCGGAACGCAATACTCCCGTGTCCTTCATCCAGGCAAATGCCGAATCACTCGGCGAAAATGCGCTGGAATCCGGTATCGACAACCGTATCAATACCATCAAAAATTCGAATGAGGAGGAACGCTAATGCCAGTCGTAGTTTTATTTATTATCTTTGTAGCCTTACTGGTCATCGCAGTTCCGGTATCCATCACTCTTGGGATTACAGCTGTTCTTCCGTCCGTGTTTGATCCGTCCTTTACTGTCGGTGCCAAATATCTGATCCGTGCCATGTTCGGCGGTCTGGACTCTTTCCCGCTCCTTGCGGTTCCGATGTTTGTCCTTTCCGGTATCATCATGGCAAAAGGTGGTATTTCCAAAAAACTGTTTGATGTTTTTGCATACTTCCTCGGAAAATTCACCGCAGGTATGCCGTGTGCCGTTATCGTCACCTGTCTTTTTTATGGTGCGATCTCCGGTTCTGCTCCTGCAACTGTTGCCGCAGTCGGAAGTATGACGATCCCGATTCTTACAACTCTGGGATATGACCTTACGTTTTCTACTGCGATCGTAGCTGTAGCCGGCGGTCTCGGTGTTATCATTCCACCGAGTATTCCGTTTATCATGTATGGTATGGCTTCCGGTGCCTCTGTCAGTGATCTGTTCCTTGCAGGTATCATCCCGGGACTGATGATCGGCGCACTCCTTATGGTTTATGCCATCTATCACTGCAAACGCTACGGTGAAGACAAAGAAAAGATTCACAGCGAAGTACAGATGCTTCACGACAAAGGTCTTCTGAAGGTTCTGAAAGAAAGTTTCTTCGCCCTTTTAAGTCCGGTCATCATCCTCGGATGCATTTATACCGGTGTTGCTTCTCCGACTGAAGCAGCCGTTATCTCTGTATTCTACGCACTGATCATCAGCCTGTTTGTATACAAGAGTATCAAGATCCGTGATATCTGGCCGATCCTTGTAGAAGCAATCCGTACCTTTACACCGATTCTTTTCATTCTGGCAGCATCTACCGCCTTCTCCAGAGTCCTTACTCTGATGCAGGTACCACAGACTGTCAGTGAATTTATCCTGAACAACTTCCACAGCCCGGTTGCGATCCTGCTGATCATCAACGTATTCCTGCTGATCGTCGGCATGGTCATGGATACCACACCGGCAATCCTGATTCTCACACCGATCCTTCTGCCGATCGTAGAAGCCATCGGAATGGACCCGATCCAGTTTGGTGTTATCATGGTTGTCAACCTTGCGATTGGATTTGTTACTCCGCCAATCGGTGTCAACCTGTTTGTTGCAAGTTCTCTGACGGATGTTCCGGTTATGCAGATTGCAAAGAAAGCCATGCCAATGATCGCATTCTTCCTTGTTGCACTCCTGCTGATCACCTTCATCCCGGCAATTTCTATTGGAATCTTATAGGAGGAAAGACATGAAAAAATTTACTACAGCTACTACAGACATAAAAAAGCGTCGCATCCTCCGTGTAGTTCCGGTGCTGGCAGCTGCCGGTATCTTAAGCGTTGTTCTTACCGGATGTGGTTCTTCCGATGAGGAAGTGCAGCGTTATTCCTGGCCACTGGCAACTGCAAGCCCGGAAGATACGGTCACACAGATTTTTGCAGAAAAATTCGCTGAGGAAGTTTCCGACTTAAGTGATGGCAAAATGAAAATTCAGGTATACGCAAACTCCACGCTCGGAGGCGACCGTGACCTTCTGGAGACCTGTTCCGACGGTGATATCCCGTTTGTCGTACAGAATACAGCTCCACAGGTTTCTTTCATGAGTGATCTGGCAGTCTTTGACCTTCCATGCGTGTTTGATTCTCTGGATGACTGCCGTAAAAAAATCGATGATCCGGAATTCTACAGTCTGATCAGTGATGTTTATACGAACGGCGGTTATCATCTGCTTGGTATGGCAGATCAGGGATTCCGTGTTATGAGTACAAATAAAGCTGTCAACAGTTTCGCAGATTTCAAGGGTCAGAAGATCCGTACCATGGAAAACAGTTATCATCTGGCATTCTGGAAAGCGCTTGGCGCAAACCCGACTCCTATGAGTTTCAGTGAAGTATATATCGGTCTGCAGCAGCACACGATCGATGCGCAGGAAAACCCGTATGAAGTTATTGTTTCCAACAATCTGTACGAGCAGCAGGATTACGTCGTAGAGACGAATCATCTGCCGCATCTGATCTCTCTGATCGTCAATGATGAGTTCTTTAAAGACCTTCCAGAGGATGAGCAGGAAATCATGACGGAGGCTGCACAGCTTGCCACAGAGTACGCAAGAGAACAGTCCGACGCACGAATTGCGGATAAGATTGCGACGATCGAAGAAAGTGGAACACAGATCATCACACTCTCTGACGAAACACGTAAAGAGATCCGTGAAGCAGCAAAAGGTGTGTATGAATCGATCAGGGAAGTGATTGATCCTGCAATCTATAATTCTTACATGGATGGTATTGAAGAATAGTAATATAGTTCCAAAAAAGTAGTATCCTGTCTGATTTCTACAGGCGGTTTCAAAAATTCGGATATACTAAGGAAAGAAAATCCTACAAAAAACGTCCATCAAAATGCCAAACTCGCTTACGCTCAAACAGTGTCATTTTGATGGACAAAGTAGTATTTTATTTCCAAAGTATATCTTCGAATTTTCTCAAGGCCTGCATAACCCAGACAGGATACTCTTTTTTTACTGTATTCCCCTTCTCCCCCCACATAGCAAATTCAGGTCTTCCTTTGACTATCACTTTCTGATTCTCCGACTCTCGTTTTTCCCTCTGAACAGTATTCAAATACATAGTAAAAGCGTCTCGTATCTGATTTACAGGACTTGAAAAGATCTGTTCGAAGTACTTAGAGAATAAAAGATTACATTGCTTCGAAAAATGACACTGTCTGAGCGATAGCGAGTTTGTCATTTTTCGGAGCGTTTTTGTAAGCTTTTCTTCTCTTAGTACTTCCAGATCTTTGAACCGTCCTGACAGATCAGATACGAGACGCACTTTCTTACATTTAACACTTTCAGATTTCTAAAACTATCTGGAGATACCAGCCATGTTCCGCATTTATACACCGACTGCAATCTCACTTCACATTCAGATATACATCCTCTCTTGTGTGGAATCCTCCATCTATGATCACTTCATCCAGATTCTCCGCGGTCACTGCCACAGGTGTGATCTTATAATACGGTATCTCATTCGAACCGTCATTGAAAGTCTCATTAACGGAAATCCCATTTTCTTCCTTACTGATATCCTCTCCGTTTCCGAGTCTGACGGCAAGTTCTGCCGCCGTTGAAGCTTCCTGCTCGATTGGTTTGTACACCGTCATTGTCTGGGTACCTTCCACGATCCGCTGGCATGCTGCAAGGTCCGCATCCTGTGCTACAACAGCCACCTGTCCGGCAAGACGGTTCTCTGACAGCACTTTTACCGCCTGGCTTGCAAGGTCATCATTTCCACACATAACCCCGACAACATCATCCGTAACCTCCAGTCCTTTATTTACATGTGTAGCAGCCAGCTCTGCCAGCCAGTTATCACAGTACCCACTGTAAACTATATCCAGATTACTGTCTTTTAAGGCTTCTTTAAAGCCCTTCTCAACTTCCTCTACATTCTTATCAGTCGGAGACCCGTAAATGGCAAAGATATTTCCACCATCAGGGCAGGCTTTGATCAGAGATTCTCCCATCAGCGTTCCAACCATCTCATTGTCGATCGTGATATACAGGTCTGCATTTACATTAGGTGTGATTCTGTCATAGCAGATAACATAAATCCCCTTGCTCTTTGCTTCTTTCACAACATCATACAGTGCGTCACCGTCAATCGGGATGATTACGATCACATCCATCTTCTTCTGGATAAAATACTCGATCTGAGAAATCTGCTCATCCACAACACCGCCGGCGACCTGCACATTTACTTCTGCCCCCAGCCCCTGTGCTGTCGATACAAACATATCGCGGTCACGCAGCCATCGCTCAATAACAAAAGAATCAAAACTCAGCCCAATCTGAAGTTTATCAGCTTCTTTTGAATCCTCACTGGCAGTTTCCTCTGTTCCGGTTCCGCATCCGGTCAGAAGAATCAACACCAACACTCCAATTATCAGAAAAATACCCGTTTTTCTTTTCATTCCCCATACCTCGTTTTATATTCACTTGGTGTCATATCCGTCTGTTTCTTAAAAATTCTGCTGAAATAGTTCGGATCTGTATAACCACTCCGTATTCCGGCTTCCTTGATACTGATGTCCGGTTTTACAAGAAGTTCCTTCGCTTTTTCAATACGGATCTTCGTCAGATATTCAATAAAATTTTCACCGGTCTCTTCTTTAAAAATCTTACTGAAATAATACGGACTGATATTCACAAGGCCTGAAACATCGTCAAGTGAAATATCTTTACTGTAATTTTCCTGAATATACAGCATTGCTTTCTTTGCTACGGAATTGGACCGTTCTTCCTTCTGATCCCGGATTGCCCGGCAGGCATTGACCATTTTATCAAGGAACCATTTACGGAGTTCTTCATAGTTTTTGCAGGCCATCGCCACATCCAGATAGTCGCGGCGATAACTGAATCCATAATTGACTGCGCCCGCCTCAAATGCTTTCTTTTCGCCCCAGATAATATATTCCAGTACTTTCAGACGGATGTTGTTCATGTCCTCCGCATAATGCGCCAGCATCCAGTCAAAGAACTCATTCATCTCCTGTACGCATTCCTTTTCTTTCCCTTCTTCCAGATAGCGAAAAATACTTTTTTCCATTTCTACCGGAAATTCTTCATCATATACACCATTCTGAGAAAGGTCTTCAATATGTATCACGCGGCTCTTGCTTCCGTTCAATGCACGAAGTGCCTCACGGTAAGAGCGCTCCATTTCCTGCATTTCCCGCACCCTTCCGATACCGATTCGGAATTTTGCCTCAATCCTTCCCTCAAGCTTCGAGATCAGACTCCTCGAACTTTCTACAAGGTCGATTCTCTCCTCATAAGGCTTTGCCGAAATCGGACACGGAACAACGATTGGAATACGGTTGGACATGATAGAACCAACTGCACAGGAAAAATAAGATTTCACAATATCCCGAATTTCTCCGTAAAATTCCTGTGCTTTTACATTCATACCGATCGGGCTGACCAGTCTGCCATTCTCATAAGACTGACCAAACTGCAGGATCATGACATATCCCTGACTGTTTTCAATGTCCAGAAGCTGCTGGTAATAATCTGCCGCCTGCATTTCCTGCTGAAAAAGCAGACTTCCGACAAAACTGCTCTCCACAACCGGAATGACCGTCTCCAGTTTTTCCTGAATCTTTAAGAGATTGCTTCTCTGATTTCGTTTTGCATCAACTTTTCCGATTGCCTCCTCTACAGCCGCAATAATCTTTGCTCTGGGTATAGGTTTCGTCAGATAACGTTCTACGCCCAAATCGATTGCTTCTTTTGCATAATCAAATTTGTCATATGCCGATACTACATAAAACAGTGCTGTGGTATTAAATTTTCGTATCTCCCTCATTGCCTGAATACCGTTGATTCCGGGCATATGAATATCCATAAACACCACATCCGGATGGAAAGTTTCGGCAATCTCTGTAACTGCCCTTCCGGTCTTTGCAGTCTCAACGACACATTCCTCCCCAAATGCACCGGCTATGACACTTTTGAATGCTTCCAGCATAATTCCCTCATCATCTGCTACCAAGATTCGATACATACTCTCATTTCCCCTTTTGCTTACCTTCTGTTGTCTGATTTCTATTCTCCGTCTTTTGGAATCTCCGTGTCATCTTTTTCAACAGGAATCATAATATGAACCGTGGTTCCGGTATCCGGGCCATCACTTTCAATCGCAAAAAACTCTTTTTGTTTATAATAAAGCTGCAGCCTGTCGATTACATTTCGAACCGCAATTCCTGTAGAAAAACGATCTTCATTATCCTGTGAAGCACTGCCTGACATTACTTTTTCAATCATTTCTTCTGTCATTCCGGCGCCATTGTCACTGATCGTAATATCCAGCATATCTTCATTCTGATGAATCGACATCCGGATCCAGCCCGTTTCCATACAGTCATGAATGCCATGCTGCACCGCATTTTCGACCAGTGGCTGAAGAATCATACTCGGAATACGAATATTTTCGATTCCTTCATCTACTTCTTTGATATAGGTAATATCTCCCGCAAAACGGACATTCAGAATATAAATATAGTTATCAACGGCCTCTACTTCTTCCCAGAGCATCGCATCTTCTTCCATCTTGCGTACATTATATCGAAAAAAATCTGCCATTTTTTCCAGAAAAACACCTGTCTTGTCCGCATCTCCCATCATGGCAAGCTGCGCTCCTGCATTGAGACTGTTAAACAGAAAATGCGGGTTGATCTGTGCCTGCAGATATTTGAGCTGTGCTTCTTTAAGATGTGTTTCCATAAGAAGCTCCCGTTCTTTCATCTGTGCCTGACGCTCCATACTGTCTTTCAACTGATCGATACTCTGGCGGATGCCTTCCAGCATCTGGTTAAAGCTTCGGGTTACAATTCCAACTTCATCCTCTACCACAACCGGAAGCTGCGGGACATTTAAATTTCCCTTCGCCACTTCATGTGCCGTATTGGACAGTGCGGTAAGCGGCCGGATCATGTTGCGTACCAGAAGTATCGATACCACGAGGCCAAGTGCATAAACCACCAGCATGACCGCGATACACAATTTGTACAATACATTCATCGCCGATAAAAGGAGCTGATAGTTTGCAGAGTTCATCTTGAACCGCAGATTATTCAGCTTATAACTATACGAATTGATATATTCATACAGTTTATGTTCATCCTCATAGGAGGTCTTGTACTTCTCAACATTTCTGCCGCGCTTTGCCTGTACCGTTTCATTTGTCTGATCCAGATAAGTTTCTGACATCCTTCGGATATTTTTTTCAAGCATTTTTGCTTCATTATCCAGATTCCGGTCATTCAGGTCTTCGAGCATATTCCTGTAATTCTGTTCATAGCGGTAATAATTTTCCAGTGCCTGCGAACTGTTTGTATTCAGATATTCATAAACGGTACTTTCCACCTGTTCGATAGAATCTGAAAGCTCATTTATAGCCGTATTGCTGGAAAAAACCGCATCAATTCTTCCCACCGCCGTACGGATCTGGGCAAAAATAAACACATTGATACCAAGCGCAAAAATCAGGACCAGAAGCATAACACCACTCAGTCTGGTCTGTATGGAATTTTTTATAGCGGAGAATTCTTTTTCATCTTTCATTTTTCATCCTCCGTCCTGTATTCCCCGGTGTTTTCCTTCGTGATCACATGCTGGTTAACACTATAATAGTTATTACTGTGTCCAAAGGATATATATTCGTCCAGTGCATTGACGCTGTACCTTCCGATTTCTTCCATATCAAGAGCAATTGCAGAAGAAATAATTCCCTTATCGATCGCATTCAGGGTTACATTAGAATAATAATATCCGATTACTTTTACATTACCAACCTGATTATAGTCTACCAGTGCCTGACAGACACATTCTGTTACAATCTCATCCATACAGACAATTACATCCGGAAGGCTTTCATCACTGACAAACATATCCCGCACAAATTCTTCTGTATCAAAGTCTGCACTGCTGTCCACACAGTATTCCGTCAGATCTACCGTCTGTCCTGGTTTTTTCCGGGATTCCAGTTCTTTTTTGACCTGCGAATAAACAAGATTTGTTTCCTGCGTTTTTGAGCTGGATGTCGATAAAAACATCACACTTGTAGATCCTTTTTCTTTCAGCATCCCCTGAATCTGTTCTGTATAGGCACTTCCCATCTGATAACTGTTCAGTCCGACAAAGCTGATGCGGCTCGTCGCAGTATCATCTGTCATAACTGTAACAACCGGGATTCCATCCTTCAATGCCTCTGTGATCAGATGCTGTTCTTCTTTACTTCCGTCCGCTTCCAGAATGATCCCATCCACTTTTGAGGCAATCCCGATCTTAAGGCAATCCGCCTGCGAGTATCCATTCATCTGTTCCGGAGAGAGCAGTTCCACATATGCATCTTTGCTTTCTGCTTCTTTTGAGGCACTTTCATAGACTGACTGCCACATGCCGGTATCCTTATCGTTGGCGATCATCAGATAATGCCGCTGATAGGCTGTAGCACGCTCTCCTTCTCCCAGCTCGACCCGATCCAGATTTTTCTGAAAATAGATCCAGATCCCCGAGAGAAAAAAGATACACCCAGCCAGTATGCAAAAGATTGTCAGTGTAGATTTTTTCATAGTTTCCATTCTTTCTGATTATTTTTCTTTCTATCAGTGTATCACATTTTTTCTGATACTTCAAAAGGGCCATTGCGCCACACGCAATGACCCTTAACATTCATCTGATTTTCATTACCCATTCTTTCTGTTGGATAATACATCGAATACAACTGCGATCAGAAGTACGGCACCTTTTACTACGTACTGCCAGGAATCACCGATACCCATGATTGACATACCCATGTTGATGACACCAAGGAGAAGAGCACCGATTACTACACCGCCTACAGTACCGCTGCCGCCGTATGCGGAAGCACCACCGATGAAACAGGAACCGATTGCATCCATCTCAAAGGATGTACCTGTACTACCGTTTACAGAACCTACACGTGCTGCACAGAGAAGACCTGCAAGACCTGCAAGAAGTCCCATGTTTACGTATGCAATAAAGTAAACTTTGTTTGTATCAATACCGGAAAGCTGTGTAGCTTTCTCATTACCACCGATTGCATAGAAATAACGTCCGAATGCTGTTTTGGATGTAATGAAACTGTAAATCAGGCAGATTGCAACTACCCAGATGAACATAACGGAGATACCTTTGTACTGGAACAGTTTGTAGCAGTACCACAGGATAACAACCGCAATGATCACTGCTTTGCTGTAATCAGAAAATGCTGTATTCTGACGATAGCCTTTTTTCGCTTTGTTTGCTCTGGAACGAATAACATTAAAGATTACATAAACAGCTACTACAACACCAACGATCAGTGCGGAATAGTTTGCAGTATCATCAAGTCCAGGAATGTTGATATAAGATGTAAATACTTTCAGGAAATCTTTGTCCTGAATAGATACAGTCTTGTTATCCAGGATCAGACGTCCGAATCCACGGAAGATGAACATACCTGCAAGTGTTGTGATAAATGGAGGAATACGTTTGTAACCGATCCAATAACCCTGCCATATACCTACCAGAAGACCAACTACCAGACAGATGAGGATTGTCAGGTATGGGTTCATGCCTTTGTTGCTGATCATAACAGCTGCAAGACCACCAACCAGACAGATAACAGCACCTACAGAAAGGTCGATGTTACCACCTGTTAAGATACATAACAACATACCACAGGCAAGGACAAGTACATAACCATTCTGAAGCATTAAGTTTGACATGTTCTGTGCATACAGAAGTCTTCCGTTTGTCAGTCCACAGAACAGGATAAATACGATCACCAGTGCAATGACCATTGTATATTTTCTTAAAAAGTCTTTTACATTAAATTTCATTTTCTTACCCCTTTCCCGGTAGAAATTTCATTCAGCCGCCTTACTTTTTATTCTGCTCCTGCATGATCGAAGCCATGATACGTTCCTGAGTTGCCTCTTCTGCAGTAAATTCACCTGCTATACGGCCCTCACTCATAACATAGATACGGTCACACATACCGAGAAGTTCCGGCATTTCGGAAGAAATCATGATAACTGATTTTCCTTCTTCTACCATTTTGTTGATCAGGCAGTAAATATCATATTTTGCACCTACGTCGATACCTCGCGTCGGCTCATCCAGAATAAGGATATCCGGCTCTGTAAACATCCATTTACCAAGCAGTGCCTTCTGCTGGTTACCACCGGAAAGGTTACCTATCTTCTGCTCATTGGAAGGAGTTTTGGTTCCCATTTCCTTTGTCATCTCATCAGCCATATGCACTTCCATATCTGTGTTGATGATGCCTTTTTCACAGACTTTGGAAAGTCGTGCAAGAGTTGTATTAAAACGAATGGATTCTCCGAGAATCAGTCCGTTTGTCTTACGGTCTTCTGTTACATAAGAAAGTCCGTGACGGATTGCCTCCTGCGGATTTTTGAGATTTACCTTCTCGCCTTTGATATAAAGTTCTCCGGAGATATTGCTTCCGTAACTCTTTCCGAATACAGACATTGCAAATTCCGTACGACCTGCACCCTGCAATCCTGAGAAACCGACAACCTCTCCTTTATGTACTTTACAGGAAATACTGTCATCGACAATTTTTTCCGGATAAAGCGGATGGTGAACCGTCCAGTTTTTAACTTCCAGCATAACTTCGTTGCTGACTTTATGCTTTCTTGACGGATAACGGTCATCCATGGAACGGCCAACCATACCTTTGATGATGCGGTCTTCACTTAAATCATCCACACCTTTTGTCAGTGTCTCGATCGTAGTACCATCTCGAATGATCGTACAGCGGTCTGCACAGTAGATGATCTCATTCAGTTTATGTGTGATGATGATAGAGGTCAGCCCGTTTTTCTTAAATTCCATCAGAAGATCAAGAAGCATTTTTGCATCTTCATCATTCAGGGAAGAAGTCGGCTCGTCAAGGATCAGAAGTTTAACCTTCTTTGAGAATGCCTTTGCGATCTCTACCAGCTGCTGTTTACCTGTTCCGATATCTTTGATCAGTGTCTGTGCAGATTCATGAAGGCCAACCTGTGCCATATGTTTTTCTGCTTCACTGTATGTTCTGTCCCAGTCAATGCTGCCTCTTTTATTCTTAATCTCGTTTCCGAGAAACATATTCTCTCCAATAGAAAGCAACGGAATCAGCGCAAGTTCCTGATGAATGATAACAATACCTTTTGCTTCACTGTCATTTAAGTTTTTGAACTTACATTCCTCACCTTCATAGGTAACGGTACCTGTATAACTTCCATATGGATACTGACCACTTAAAACGTTCATCAGTGTGGATTTTCCCGCACCGTTTTCACCGATCAGCGCGTGAATCTCTCCTCGCTGGACTTCAAGATTTACATTGTCCAGAGCTTTGACACCGGGGAACTCTTTTGTAATGTGATCCATTACCAAAATATTGTCTGCCAAAATGGCGCCCCCTTTCCAAAAAGAGGGCGGGGCTTTTCACCCCGCCCTTAAAATTCAAGTTCTTATATTCTTGATATCTATCTGACTCTGCTCAGTCATCATTCTGCCGGATGAAGGTATCCGTCATCGTCCTGTGTATAGTATCCTGTGTCAACAAGTTCTTCTTTCAGGTTGTCCTTAGTTACAACTGTAGGAACAAGCAGGAAGGATGGGCATTTATGTCCTTCGGATGTTTCATAGGATTCTGTATCATATGCACAATCGAAATCCCATTTGGAGTTTGTGATCAGAGAATCATCAATTGTGTCACCTTTCAGCATTGCTTCTGCAAGGTCAAGAGTAACAACTGCTTCGTTTGCAACTGCTTTGTAAACTGTCATGGACTGTTTTCCATCAACGATGTTTGCAAGGTTAGCTTCGTCACCATCCTGTCCTGTGATCAGAACGTCGTTTTTGCCTGCATAGTCAGATTCGATAGCCTGTGTAACACCAAGTGCTGTAGAGTCATTGGAGCAAAGAGCTACATCAAGCTGTGTTCCGTCTGCATAGTAAGAAGCGAGGATGTTCTGCATTCTTTCCAGAGCTGTCTGTGTATCCCATGCTGCTGTTGCTACGGAATCGAAATCAGTCTGTCCGGAAACTACATTCAGTGTGCCTGCATCCAGATACGGTTTCAGAGTGTCATAAGCACCGTTGAAGAAGTATCCTGCATTGTTATCTGCCGGGTCACCCGCTGTGAACTCGATGTTATATGTTTTATCACCTGCATTGTCAAGATCCAGAGTATCGATTACGTACTGGCCCTGCAGAGTACCTACTGTATAGTTATCGAAGGAGATATAATAGGAAACTGCATCGGATTTGATCAGACGGTCATAAGCGATAACTGGGATTCCTGCATCTGCTGCTTCATCCATAACTGTGTTAAGTGCTTCACCATCGATAGCTGCAACTACCAGAAGGTTAACTCCATCGGAAATCAGGTTCTGGATATCGTTTACCTGACGGTCTGTTTCATTATCGGAATATGTCAGCTCAACATCGAATCCAGCTGCCTTAAACTGTTCTTCCAGATAAGAACCATCTCTGTTCCAACGCTCCAGAGACTGAGTTGGCATTGAGATACCGATTTTTCCGCCTTCGGCTGCTGCGTCATCTGCAAGTACAGGAACTGCACAGGATGTGATTGCCATTGTTGCTGCCATCGCTAAAACTAATTTTTTCTTCATAAAAGAAACCTCCCATTTTTTGTTTTCACCCTTTAGCTATTTCGTATAGCTTTTTGATGAAATTATAATACCATATGGATGTTTTAAACAAAATGGACTGTTTTTTGATGCACCATTCAATTTTTGCATTCAAAAAAAGTCCAGACAACACGCATCTGGACTTTTTGGACATCTGCTTTTTATTAAATTAAATTTGTGCTATTGACACCACGCAGGATATTCTCAACCAATACATCTCTGTATGTTACTTACTATTCACTCTGTGCGTCAAGTGCACGAAGTCTGTGTACAAGTTCTTCACAGATTTCAAGCTTATCCTTACCATCTGTCTCGATAACGATATCAGCTGCTGCCTGATATTTCTCACGACGTTTTTCCATAAGGTCACCGATGAAAGAAACATTCTTATTTCCCTCGAGAAGTGGTCTGTCATGGTTGTCTTTGACACGGTTTAAGATTGTCTCCGGTTTTGCGGTAAGAAGAACGACACGGCCGTTTTTCTTCATCTCAACTACATTGCGCTCTCTCATCGGTACACCACCGCCACAGGAGATGACCACATTGCTCCTGGACTGCATTTCAATAAGAAGTTCTGTCTCAAGATTACGGAAGTATTCTTCTCCGTAGGTCTCAAAGATATCGGAGATGGACATACCTTCTCTCTCTGCGATAATCTGATCCATCTCTACAACTTCCATTGCAAAAACAGTTCTCAGGAAATCAGAGATCGTAGATTTGCCGGCTCCCATAAATCCGATCAGGACGATATTGTAATCAAACAGCTTACGTGCCTGAATCTTCTTACTGTTTCTGGTAATTTCTTCAAAAACAGCTGTCACCTCATCTTTATGGCGTTTGCCTTCCATTCTGCGGTTCAGCCATTCTCTCTGCTTCGCTTCCTGCTCCGGCTGCAGGATCGGAATATCATTTGCTTCTTTGTAAACCATGATATCTTCTACGATTCTGTTACGCATAAGAAGTGCATCCAGAAGAATTTCATCACACTGTCCGAGACTTTCTCTGAGTATATCCAACTGATTCATATGTATCGTTCCCTCTCTTATAAACAAATTTATCGTTATTATAACAGCTATTTAGCGCGTTAACAATATAAAGTGGGGATTTTTCTAAAAAACCTGAATTTTATTCTGCATTCTTGAGTGCTTCACCCATCGGTACCCGACGAATCCTTCTGTATTCCAGAAGTGCAACGATACCATAAGTCACAAACCCGGCGCCAAACATCTTCACATAGATCATCGGATCGATCCACAGTGCAATCCAGCCGGAAATACTCTGCAGCATCATCTCTCTGAAAAGAACTTCCATGATCGTTGTCTCGATCGGAAGGCTGATAAGCAGACAAAGGATGACCACCAGGGATGTTGACAGAATATAAAGCCTGCTGATCTCGCCATTCGTATAACCCAGAATCTTTGTCATAGAGATCGACTGGGCATTTTTTTCGATAATGATCTTTGATAACAGATAGATCAGGATCATATAGATTGCGATTGCAAATACATTGACCAGTCCCATCATACTTCCCATAGAGACATTGAGCTGTCTGGAAATCTTGGTCAGTGCGTCCAGATCGATCACAGAACCGATATAACTGCTGTCAATATCCGTAATCTCCGAGTTACTGAAATATCCGCTGAAATAGTCATCGTCAAAATCAAATGTCTGATTCAGTTCTTTCTGCGGCATAAAGATACAGAGACCACCGTTGTAATCATAAACTCCGCCTATTTTGAAGCTGTACTCATCATCTTCATATTTTTCTTTGAGTGTGATCGTATCACCGGGTTTCAGCAGGAATTTATCTGCATAAGCCTGCGAAATATATACACCATCTGAAAAATCCGCATCAATATACTTGCTGTCATCATGGATGCCATACAAAGTAACCTCTTCACTCTTATATTTACCCGGCAGTGTATTCAGAGAATACGCACTGAATTCTTCTGCATCTTCATTGTCCGTCTCTGTATCATGAGAAAACAACAGCATATCCAGCATACCTTCCAGTTTGTTGCTTCCGCCCATCACACTGACCGGCACGGAAAGCATATACTGATATTTCGCAAGCATGTTATTCTGGATTTCCATCTGATAATGATCCAGAGCCGACGGAAGCAGAAGTCCGAACATCAGAAGCAGGTTTGCAAAAATAATTCCGATACAGAGTACCAGATAGTTACTGATGTTCTGAAAGATCACGCGAAGACGGAATCTGCTGAAGATCTTAAGCTTTGGACTTAAGTAAAGAGCTCTCTTCTGCTTTTTTGCAGACAGATCCCTTCGCAAAAATTTGAGTGGTGAAAGTTTCAGTTTCTGGTGCAAAATTGCATAATTGACTGCAAACATAATGATAACCGGAACAACAGTCGTCAGAACAAACGCTTCTGCATTCCATATCGTCTTATATGTCGGCAGGCTGTAGCTTCCATAATACATGTCGGCGCATACATATTTGAATACAGTATAACCCAGAATATTTCCAACCAGAGCTCCCGCCAGCGTTACAATAACCGGCAATGTCATATAATGACGAAGCAGTTCTCCTCTGGTATATCCGGAAGCCCGGAGTGTTCCGATCACACCGGCTTCCTTTGCGATCGTGTTGCTGGTCGTAATTCCAAATACAAATGCCATAATCACAATAATGATATAAAGAAGTATCGCGATCATCGCCTTGTCACTTCCCATGTCATCACCGGTAAAAATAATTGCCTGGTTCTGATACTGTGGCACAAAGCTTTCCAGCGTAACAACTTTACCCATTGCTTTCATCAGGTCTTCGGAAACTTCTTTTTCCTCAAGCTCTGTCTGTGGTTTTTCATTATATATCCACGCATAATTATACTGTAGTTTGTCCTGATTCAGAGTATCAAACTCTTCTTCTGTCACAACACCGACACCGAATTTTACGGAATCAAACATCGTGTCGCTGTTGTTCTGAAACAGACAACTGTAATCAGACAAAGCAACCAGACCAGTGATTTTCCAGCTCTTCTCGCCGTCATCGATCGTGTCTCCGACTTTCAGCTCATTATTGTCTGCATACATACGGTCGATTGCGATCTCACCTGTCTTTTCCGCAAGTTTGCCTTCCATCAGGCAGACTTTGTTGACATCTGTACGGTTCTTAAAGAAACGCATCGTACTGCCATTTGAAAGAGAATCTTCTATATAATAGTTCTCATAGACTTTGACGCCTTCTTCTTCGATTGCCTCTTTCTGTCCACGATACAGACGCTCTCCGAGACGAAAATTGCCATCTTCGATATTGTATTTCTCAAAGCCTTCATTGTATGCATGAATCATACTCCCATCTGCAACCAGAAAACCAGAAACCAGTCCGATCGTTGCAACCATCAGAATAAAGACTACCAGATATTTTCCGAATTCTCCCTTAAGCTCACGGGGAAGCCTTTTTCTCAGAGGACTTTTCATACTATCGCCCCCTTACCATTCAAGATCCGTCGCAGGAATCTTATGTTCATTCTGATAATTCTTACGGATCATACCGTCTCGAAGCTTGACCACACGATCTGCCATATCTTTGATCGCATCATTATGCGTAACCATAACGACCGTATTTCCATATTTCTGATTAACAGTTTCGATCAGCTTCAGAATTTCCTTGGATGTATTGTAATCAAGCGCACCTGTCGGTTCATCACAGAGCAGGATATCCGGATTCTTTACGATAGCACGGCCGATTGCCGTCCTCTGCTGCTGGCCTCCGGACAGCTGGTTCGGAAGTTTTCTCTGATGTTCAAAAAGCCCCAGTGTATGCAGAAGTTCATCTACGTCCAGAGGGCGGTCACTTAAATATGCTCCGACTTCGATATTTTCACGCACAGTAAGATTTGGGATCAGGTTGTACATCTGAAAAATGTAGCCCAGATGCTTTCTTCGGTACTGTGATAATTTCTTTTCTTTCATATCGGCAAGTCGTTCTCCCTCAATAGAGATGCTGCCATCATCGGCACTTTCGATTCCGCCGATAATATTTAAAAGCGTGGACTTACCGGAACCGGACGGTCCCAGAAGAACACAGAATTCTCCTTTTGCAATGTCCAGATCCAGACCACGCAGCACATCCACTTTACTGTCACCTGAACCAAATGACTTTTTGATTCCTCTTATTTCCAAAAACATATATTTCTCCTTTTCCCCTTGATTTCTGACCGTTTTTAGTTAGTCGCATCTATACTTATGTTAGTTCAGGCTATCTTGTTTGTCAAGAATATTTGTCCGAACTAACTATTTTCGAAAAAGAAGTACATTTTTTCGTACATAAACATTACGGAGTAATTTCTTATAACGTAAAAATCCGGCTCTGCCAGAAGCAAAGCCGGAAAGTATTTCATATTATTTACATTAAAAATCCCATGATCCTCTCTACCACAAACACCGCTGCACACGCAAACAATGCAACCGTAAGAAGGCTCTTTTCACGATAGCCTGCAATCAGCGCCACGATCAGTCCTGCGGCACCGGAAATAATGCCGCCTGCTGTTGCGGTAAGGATCGCCGGAAATGTCATCGCCGCAAGACAGGCATACGGCACATAATATAAGAAAGATTTTACATAAGAACTGGTGATCTCCTTCTTAAAAAGTACAAGCGGAAGCATACGTATCAGGTAAGTCACACCTGCCATCACCAGAATATAGATATATACATTCGGTTTCATATCAGTCTGCCTCCCCCTTTTCTTCGATCGGACAGAAGTATGCTGCAATTCCTGCCACAAGTACGGTTGTGATAATAATCACAAAACCGGTTGATACTTTATTCAGTACAGGCACAGTCGCAAATAAAGTACTTACTGCCATAGCTCCGATCACAACACCAAGCACGGCACGGTTCTTCTTTGCCGGTGGAATGATAACTGCAAGGAACATACCATAGATTGCGACGCTCAGTGCGCTGACCATAAAATCCGGAAGCAGATTTCCCGATACGGCACCGGCAAGAGTTCCGAGTGTCCATCCTGGAATTGCCACACACATCACACCATAATTATACCATGGACTGATTCTTCCCTCCTGACTTGCACTGACACCAAAGATCTCGTCAGTCACACCAAAGGCAACTGTCAGACGGTGACCGTTTGACACACCCTTTTCCAGTTTCTGTGAAAGTGAAAAAGACATCAGACAGTACCGAAGATTGATGACCAGCTGAGTCAGTGCCATCTCCCATAGGGAACCACTGGCAGCAATGATCCCGATACCCGCAAACTGACCTGCCGATGTCAGATTGGTAAGAGAGATCAGTACCGCCTGCAATGCACTTAAGCCCGCCTGTATTGCCATAATACCAAACGTAAAAGAGACTGCAAAATACCCAAGTCCGATCGGTATTCCATCTTTCAGTCCCTTCTGAAAAGCGGATTTATTCATGACGGTTTCAGCCCTCCAGAGAATTTAATACGCGGAATCCATTATTGCTCAGCACATTTTCAGTTACAAATACATCGTCTGTCTGAAGGATCATGATCGGAAGACTGTTTCCTCTGTGATAGGATGTATAAATATAATCCAGATTTACATTACAGTTGCCAAGTACCTGCAGTACCGTGTTCAGTCCGCCGACTTCATCCTTGAGATCTACGGCAATAACTTCTGTCACACGGTTCATATATCCGTTCTCTGTGAGGATTTTTTCTGCCTCGTCTGCCTGGTTTGTCACCATACGGAAAAGCGCAAATTCCGGCGCATCAAAGCATGCGAATCCATAAATATCGATTCCCGCCTCTGCCAGAAGATCGGTTACTTTCTGAAGACTTCCTGCTTTATTTTCAATAAATACGATGTTCTGTTTAATCATTATTCTCTCTCCTCGTCCCTCGCATAAAAATTAGTCTATATTGCATAATATACCAATGAATATCATTATACTCACGTTTTTTCTAAATGTAAACCTTTGCAGAAACATTACGGAGTAATTTCCTGTAACGTAAAAAGGTCCCCGTGAAGCACTCTTGCCTCACGAGGATCTTTATTCTTTCATTAAGTATTATTTCCTTATGCTTATCCACACAGCGGATCAGGCATCCAGCTCTTCATCCACATATTTCTGGATATTGGATGCATTTACATATTTCTTAAGGTGTTCACCATCGGTAATAACCAGCGTCGGTGCCTGCATGATTCCAAACTGGCGTGCCATATCAGGATTTTTCTCTGCATCGATGATCTCGAGGTCTTCGCCTTCCAGCATCTTCTTTGCCATGCGGCAGTTCGGACAGGTACTTGTAGTAAACAGGTATTTATGCGTTTCCAGCGGCTCGATCTTTACATCATCGTCAGTCAGTGTCACCATACTTGTATGAACTTTCTTAAGTTTGGAATGAAGCACATCATATAATGTACGGTTCTTGTATTCCTGTGCCTTCCCGTCGTTCCAGTTCTGTACCGGACGGTAATATCCTGTGATACGACTGTAAACTTCTGCTTTCTTGCCGCATTTCGGGCAGGTAAAATGCTCACCGCTTAAATAACCATGCTCCTTACATACAGAGTAGGTCGGAGAAATCGTATAATACGGAAGCTTGTAGTTCTCTGCGATCTTACGTACAAGAGATGCCGCAGCTTTCCAGTCCGGAAGTTTCTCACCGAGGAATGCATGGAATACAGTACCGGACGTATACAGTGTCTGAAGCTCATCCTGAATATCCAGTGCATCAAAGATATCGGAGCTGAATTCCACCGGAAGATGGGAGCTGTTGGTGTAATACGGAGTATCACCCTTGCTTCCTGCGGTACGGATATCCGGCCAGCGTTTACGGTCATGTTTGGCAAGGCGGTATGCAGTGGACTCTGCCGGAGTTGCCTCCAGATTGAACAGCTCACCCGGATATTCTTCCTGATAATCAGAAAGACGGTTACGCATATGTGTCAGTACTTCTTTTGTGAATTTCTGCGTACGTTCATCACTCATATCACAGCCAAGCCATGCGGCATTCAGTCCGGCTTCATTCATTCCGATCAGGCCGATAGTTGAAAAATGATTGTCAAAACTTCCCAGATAACGTTTGGTGTACGGATAAAGTCCCTCGTTCAGGAGTTTCGTGATGACCTCTCTCTTGATGTGAAGGGATCTCGCAGAAATATCCATCAGACGATCCAGTCTGCGGTAAAACTCTTCCGGAGTCTTTGACTGATATGCGATACGCGGCATGTTGATCGTTACGACACCAACGGAACCGGTGCTCTCTCCGGAACCGAAGAATCCACCGCTCTTTTTACGCAGTTCACGAAGATCAAGACGGAGACGGCAGCACATGCTGCGGATGTCGCTCGGTTTCATATCGCTGTTGATATAATTGGAAAAATACGGTGTTCCGTATTTCGCAGTCATTTCAAATAACAGACGGTTATTCTCTGTATCGGACCAGTCAAATTCTTTTGTGATGGAGTAGGTCGGAATCGGATACTGGAATCCACGTCCGTTGGCATCACCTTCGATCATGGTTTCGATAAATGCCTTATTAACCATATCCATTTCTTTCTTACAGTCCTTGTACTTGAAATCCATATCCCTGCCGCCAACGATTGCCGGAAGCTCTGCAAGGTCATCCGGAACCGTCCAGTCCAGAGTAATGTTGGAAAATGGTGCCTGTGTACCCCATCGGCTCGGTGTATTGACTCCATAGATAAATGATTCAATGCATTTCTTTACTTCATGATAGCTTAAGTTGTCCACCTTAACAAATGGTGCCAGATAAGTATCAAAAGAAGAAAATGCCTGTGCACCGGCCCATTCATTCTGCATGATGCCGAGGAAATTGACCATCTGATTACACAGTACACTCAGATGCTTCGCCGGTGCGGAAGTGATCTTGCCCTCGATACCGCCAAGGCCTTCTTTGATCAGCTGTTTCAGAGACCATCCTGCGCAGTATCCGGTCAGCATGGACAGATCATGAATATGGATATCGGCATTTCTGTGCGCATCTGCGATCTCATTGTCATAAATCTCGGAAAGCCAGTAATTTGCAGTTACGGCACCGGAATTGCTCAAGATCAGTCCACCGACAGAATAGGTTACGGTGGAATTTTCTTTTACACGCCAGTCTTCAACCTTTACGTAGCTGTCTACAATCTCCTTGTAATCAAGAATCGTAGATTTCATATTGCGGATCTTTTCTCTCTGCTTGCGGTAAAGGATATAAGCCTTCGCCACATCACTGTAGCCTGCCTGGATCAGAACATTCTCCACACTGTCCTGAATATCCTCCACGGTCACCTTGCCATCAGTAATCTTATTCTGAAAATCTGCGGTCACACGGAGTGCCATCAGATCGATCATATCCTTGCTGTAAACTTTCTCTTTGGCGTCGAATGCTTTATCAATCGCTGCAGTGATTTTTGACATCTGAAATTCCGCGATTTCACCATCACGCTTAACTACCTGAAACATACTTAAATCAAACCTCCCTCTACTGCTGCATCTGTATCTATTTACGACCACATGTTCCCATGTGATTTATGCGCTGTAGGCCTATTGTAGCAAACTCTTCCCGTTTCGTCAATATACAAAAACACCATATATTGTGTTATTTTATCTTTTCCACAACTATATGGTGTTATCCAAAAAACTTTTTTATTTGTATTTTCAGTGACTTTCAGGGAGCACGGAAACGAAGATTTCCGCAGGAACACGGGCTTTTACGGCGATTCCGTCGGCTGTATATTCCTCCGAAAGAAGGCTTCCGTATTCACGGATCAGCTGAATTTTTCCTGCCTCTTTATAAGAAAATAATTCTTCCAGATAAATCTGACTTTCAGCAAGAATTTTTGCGAGAACGTCTTTTAATTCTTCCAGACCTTCGCCGGAACGGGCAGAACATTTTACAGTATAATCTGCCTGAAGATCCCGGATCCGGACATCTTTTACCTTATCCTGCTTATTCAGAAGAGTGATAATCTTCTTTCCGGTTGCACCAAGTTCACGAAGAGTCTCGTATACCGTGTGCATCTGAAGCTCAGCCTGCGGATTTGACGCATCTACGACGTGAATAATATAGTCAGCATACTTTGCCTCCTCCAGCGTGCTTTTAAAGGCTTCTACGAGGTGATGCGGAAGCTTCCGGATAAATCCGACGGTGTCAGTCAGAAGTATCTGCTGCCCGTCTTTTAATTCCAGTACTCTTGTCGTCGGATCAAGTGTCGCAAATAACTTGTCTTCTGCGAGGATTCCGGCTCCGGTCAATGTATTTAAAAGCGTGGACTTTCCCGCATTGGTATAGCCGACAATCGCTGCCGTCTTCAGATTTCCGCGGCTTCTTTTGCCACGGATCAGTTCCCTGTGCTTCTCAACCTGAAATAACTCGGCTTTCAGTGCTGAAATTCTGGTTCGGATCAGACGTCGGTCTGTCTCCAGCTTTTTCTCACCCGGACCTCGCGTGCCGATTCCGCCGCCAAGTCTGGACAGAGATTCACGTAAACCTACAAGACGCGCTGCACGGTAACGGAGCTGTGCAAGCTCGACCTGAATCTTTCCCTCACTGCTCACTGCACGCACCGCAAATATATCAAGGATCAGAAGTGTACGGTCCATTACTTTGCAGTCCAGTTCACGCTCAAGGTTATTGAGCTGTGCCGGTGATAGTTCATCATCACAGATCACGCCATTTGCGTCATATGCCTGAATAAGTGCCGCAATTTCTTCAATCTTACCTTTGCCGATGTAAGTTCCGGGGTGGACAGCCTCACGATTCTGGATCACTTTTGCCACGGTTACTGCACCGGCGGTCTCCGCCAGTTCTTCCAGTTCGTCAAGAGACGCAGCGACATCTTCATCTTCACTGGTCTGTACGCCGATCAGAATGACCCGTTCCTCAACATCATTAAACTCATAAAACCGCATACTCAGCCTCCGTTTCTCGACTGAAGGAAAATAAGCTCTTTGGATGCGTTTTCATCATCCGGAAACATTTTAAGATATTCCTGTATCTTACTTAATGCCGTAGCAAAATCCAGTTTTTTCTCATAGACCACAACTTCATTGTACAGAAGATCCTGCATCTCCTCTGTCGAAGCATCCGCAAGACCATTTGTAATATCTGTCAGCGCATTGTCGTAATTGCCTTCATCGATATCACAGAGCGCAAGACCGTTGTAGCCTTTTGCTGAAGAACTTCCCTCCGTCTCAATATACTGCTGGTACATGGCCCGTGCATTGGCAGTATCTCCCTGCGCTTTATAAACCATACCGAGAAGCAGGATTCCCTCGGTACTCTTTTTGTTGACTGCTTCTGTCAGCTCTTTCTTTGCATTGCTGTAATCCTGCATATAGTAATAAGCTTTTCCGCGGTCGCAGTAATCGTCTGCAGTTTTGGCCTCTGTCTTTAATGCAGTTTCCAGATAACGTGTACCGTCTGCCTCCATGTCTTTTTCAATATATGCCTCGTAGATCTCGATTGCCATCTCATAGGACGTATCGGCATTGTACGCATCAGTAAAATTAGAGGATGCCTCATCGTAAGAATCCATGGCAAGTGCCACACAACCAGTCAGATAATACGTATCTGCATCCATCGTGTAATCTTCTGCAATGGTCTGGCAGTCTGCCATTGCAGCATCAAAAAGCTCTGATTTCAGCTCTGCGGTCGCACGGTAAGCAAGCATGTCCTTTTTTAATGTTTTGCCCGCCTTTTCATCATTCAGCCCACTGGTAAGGTAGTCGATCGCATCCTGATAATTGCCGAGATGAAGGCTTGCTATACCCGCTCCACGATACGACTGCGCACTTTTATATCCGGAAGTTATCGAAGACTTGTAACCTTCCAGCGCATAGTCATAGCTTCCCTGCTCAAGGTCTGCCACAGCCTGATCGTAAGTCTTCCTGTCCTTCCCTCCGCAGCCGGTCAGCATCAACATGCAGAGACCGGCTGTTCCCATTTTTATAATTCTTTTTTTATTCATCAATATCCTTTATTCTACAACAAGTCCTTCTTCTTCCATGACACGTACTACGTTATTTACATGCTCTGCACAGATTTCTTCTGTTCCGGCTTCTACCATGACACGGATCAGCGGCTCTGTACCACTCTCTCTTACAAGAATACGTCCTTCTGTACTCAGTGCTCTTGCAGCTGCCTCTACTGCTTCGACAACCTTCGGGTTTTCTCTTGCAGTCTTCTTATCAGCTACACGCACGTTGCGCAGGATCTGCGGATATACTTTCATCTCTTTTGCAAGATCACAGAGAGTTGCCTTCTGCTCTACGCAGGCTTCCATGATCATAAGAGAAGTCAGGATTCCGTCACCGGTAGCTGCATAACGGCTGAAAATAATGTGTCCGGACTGCTCACCACCGATGCTGTAGTTGTTTTCGAGCATATTTTCAGCCACGTATTTGTCACCTACAGCAGTCTGCTCATAGTTGATATCTTCACTCTCAAATGCTTTATAAAGTCCCATGTTGGACATAACGGTCGTAACAACAGTATTGCCGTTTAATTTGCCCTGAGATTTCAGGAATTTACCACATACATACAGAATCTTGTCGCCGTCAATGATATTTCCCTTATGGTCTACGGCGATACAGCGGTCTGCATCTCCATCATAGGCAAAACCGACATCCAGACCATTCTCAACCACATATTTCTGCAGTACTTCGATATGTGTGGAACCACAGCCACGGTTGATGTTGGTTCCGTCCGGCTCATTGTTGATCACATAAGTTTTTGCACGGAGTGCGTCAAATACACTCTTTGCGATTGCAGAAGAACTTCCGTTGGAGCAGTCCAGTCCGACTTTGATGTTTTTGAAGTCACGGCACGGGATAGAGATCAGGTAACCGATATAACGGTTACGTCCGGAAGCAAAGTCTACAGTACGTCCGATATCTTCGCGTGTTGCATATGGAAGGTCTTCAATCTTACCATCCAGATATGCCTCGATTCTTGCCTCTACTTCTGCTTCGATCTTCTGTCCGTTGCCGTTCAGAAGCTTGATTCCATTATCGTAAAATGGATTATGGCTTGCAGAGATCATAATTCCACAGTCAAAATCCTCTGTGCGGACTGCATAGGAAACGCTCGGTGTTGTCGTTACATGAAGCAGATATGCATCTGCTCCGGAAGCAGTCAGTCCGGCAACCAGTGCATATTCAAACATATAGCTGCTGCGTCTGGTATCCTTGCCGATTACAATTTTGGCTTTGTGTTCACGACCATAATACCAGCCGACATATCTGCCGACTTTGAAAGCATGATCTACTGTTAACTGTATATTTGCTTCCCCACGAAAACCATCTGTTCCAAAATATTTGCCCATTATTTTCCTCCTTATCCGCGCATATCAAATGCGTTGTCCTGCTTATTTGTAAAGATCAGCCGGATAAACTCCTTTTTTGACCAGATCAGCAAAAGCCTCTGTCACAGAAGCCTTGTCTTCCTGATAAGTTACACCGAACCAGGTGTCCCTGCTCTCCAGTACATCGACAGTTGCTGCTCCCTTCTGGATCAGCTCGTCGATCATAACCGGAAGAAGGTATTCTTTCTTGATGTCTTCTGGCTTCAGATCCTCAAGAAATTCTACAAAACCTTTTTCCAGTGTATCCATAAATACCGGAGTAAGTCCCCACATATTCATGGAAACCAGGCTCTTAACATCCAGTTTCTCTACTGTACCGTCATCGCTGCGTGTTTCAGCGCCTTCAGCAGTCTTAAAGATATTATGTGTCTCTGTAACACCTGTCAGTGCACCATTTTCGATGTGGCACACACCACGTGTAACACTTCCGTTATCACTCAGTGTGTTTCCAAGGCGGAATCCTGCCATACAGATATGGATTTTATCATCCTGCGGCTGTTCCTGTACCAGATATTCATGTACTTTTACATATGCTTCCTTTCCATAGTAATCGTCTGCATTGATTACAACAAAAGGCTCATCCAGCACTTCCCGTGCGGCAAGGACTGCCTGGCCGGTTCCCCATGGTTTGGTACGGTCTGCCGGTTTGCTGAATCCATCCGGAAGATTCTCAAGTGACTGGAATGCATATTCTACTTCTGTGATCTTTTCGATTCTTTCTCCGATGACACGGCGGAATTCTTCTTCCAGATCCTTACGGATAATAAAGACAACTTTATTAAATCCTGCCTCCAGCGCGTCATGAATGGAATAATCCATAATGATCTCACCATTCGGTCCTACCGGTGCAAGCTGCTTGATGCCCTTTCCGAAGCGACTTCCGATTCCTGCTGCCATGATTACCAATGCTGTTTTTTTCATGTAAATTCCCTCCTGTTACATAGTGTAAATATTTTCCCACATCATTTACACATACATATTACATTCTTTTACTGTTCTTCATTTAAAGTACTGAGTTTTGCTGCCTGATCCGCTGCAATCAGACTGTCGAGTATCTCATCCAGATCTCCGCCGAGAATCGCATCCAGACGGTGCAGTGTCAGTTTGATACGATGATCCGTCACACGACCCTGCGGAAAATTGTAGGTACGGATCTTCTCAGAGCGGTCTCCGGTACCGATCTGGCTTCTTCTCGCTTCTGCCTCTGCATCATGCTGCTTCGCAAGTTCCATCTCATACAGACGGGAACGCAGAACTTTCAGCGCCTTATCCTTATTTTTAAGCTGTGATTTTTCATCCTGACAGGAAATTACGATTCCTGTCGGGATATGTGTCAGACGTACCGCAGAATCTGTGGTGTTGACACACTGTCCACCGTTTCCTGATGCACGGAACACATCGAATTTGCAGTCATTCATATCCAGATGGAAGTCAATCTCCTCTGCCTCCGGCATGATTGCAACGGTGCAGGTGGATGTATGGATACGTCCGCCGGATTCTGTCTCCGGAACTCGCTGTACACGGTGTACACCACTCTCATATTTCAGTCTGGAATATGCACCCTGCCCCTGGATCATAAAGGTAACTTCCTTAAATCCGCCGATTCCGTTCTCATTGAGACTCATCATCTCCGTCTTCCAGCGGCGTGATTCTGCGTATTTCACATACATACGGTAAATCTCCGCTGCAAACAGGGCTGCCTCATCTCCACCGGCACCGGCACGGATCTCAACGATAACATTCTTGCTGTCATTCGGGTCTTTCGGAAGAAGAAGAATCTTTAATTCTTTTTCCAGTTCTTCCACACGTTTTTTTGCATCAGAAAGTTCTTCTTTCAGCATTTCACGCATTTCTTCATCCTTTTCTTCTTCCAGCATCGATAAGCTATCCTGAATGGTTTCTTTATTTTCTTTGTATTCTTTATAGGTATCTACAATAGGCTGCAGTTCGCTCTGTTCTTTCATCAGCTTCTGAAAACGGTCCTGATTATCAGTCACTCCCGGTTCACCAAGCTCATTCAGAACTTCCTCAAAACGAACAAGCAGATCCTCTAATTTATCAAACATCCTGTTCCTCCTGTATTTACTTTTTCTGTCCGATCACAACTCTGTCCAGTCCTGCCAGATCCTGTATCACTTCTACATTGATAAAATTATCTGTCTTCATGATTTTCGAAACGGACTCTCCCTGATCACAGCCGATCTCATACATCAGCCAGCCTCCTGCACGCAGATATTTATCAGCCTGCGCAGTGATCTCTCTGTAAAAAAACAGTCCGTCTTCTTTCCCGTCCAGTGCCAGCACCGGATCATGGGAACGTACTTCCTCCATAAGCCCTGGAATTTCTCCCGACGGGATATAGGGCGGATTCGAGATAAGCATATCATATTCTGTGACTGTATTTCCACTGTTTTTCTTAAAATAGTCACCGGAAAACAGATCACTCTGCACAAATTCTGCACGATCTTCAAGCTGCAGGTGTACTCTGTTCTGCTTTGCAACAGCAAGTGCCCCCTCCGATATATCCACACCGGTTCCCACTGCATCCGTTCTCTCCATCAGAAAACTGAGCAAAATACAGCCTGATCCGGTGCACATGTCAAGAATCTTTGGCGCACGGCATTCCTTCAAATGAGTAAGTGCCGTTTCAACCAGTACTTCCGTATCCTGTCTTGGCACAAGCACACGCTCATCCACAAAAAATTCATAGCCCATAAAAAATGCCCTGCCGGTAATATGCTGCAGCGGAATATGCTGTGCACGTTTGGCACACATCTCCAGATAACGTGATTCTGTCTTTTTATCCAGCATTTCATCCATATGTGCATAATACCAGGCACGGTTGATATCTGCCGCATACTCCAGAAGAAGCCAGGCGTCCAACCCGGCTTCTTCGATCGCGGCCGCATCCAGAAGATGTATTCCATCCTCCAGTACCTTTTTATATGTCCGCATGTTCTTCTCCATTATTTTCTTCCGGGTCAACCCAGTCGAATTCTCTTTTCAGGTAATCTTTCCAGTCAAAAACCGCTTCAACTGCCTTAATTGCTACTTCAACCATATCGGCAGTCGGTTCTTTCGTTGTCAGCTTCTGCATTGCAAGACCCGGTTTGCTCATCATGTCTGCAAATTTCGTGTCGGTTCTGCCGGCCCACTGGATGATCTCAAAGGAAATACCGGATACGACCGGCACCATCAGAAGACGTCCGAAAAGACGCACCCAGTAAACCGGAACAAGTACAAACACAAAATGAAGGCAGATACTTACCAGCATGACCAGAAACAGAAAGCTTGTACCGCAGCGTTTGTGCTGTCTGGAACTTGCCATAACGTTTTCGACCGTAAGCGGAAGTCCGTGTTCCACACAGTTGATACACTTATGCTCTGCTCCATGATACATAAAAGTTCTCTGGATATCCTTCATTCTGGAGATCAGGAACATATACCCAAGGAAAAGCGCAAGCTTCACAAATGCTTCGGCAACCGTCACTCCGAATTCGGATGCTCCGATCCTGCGGAGAAGACTCGCCAGTGCATATGGCAGCAACATAAATGCAGCTATGGAAAATATGATTGAAATTGCCACTGTTATGTAAAGAAGCCACTGAAACTGCTTCGCTTCTTTGGCTTTCTTTGCGGAAAGTTCTTCTTCGGAAAGTGCTGCATTTTTTGCTGCTTCTTTCTCGTCCTCCTCATCTCCTGCAATCTCTGCAGAATACATCAGGCATTTCGTACCGACAACCAGACCGTCCACAAAACTCACCACACCGCGGATGATCGGCCATTTCAGAAATCCTGCTTTACCGAAGGTACATTTATAGTCTTCTACTTTTATTTCTATTTCTTTATCAGGGCGGCGCACTGCAACAGCATATTTGTCCTTATGCCGCATCATGATGCCTTCCATTACCGCCTGACCGCCGATATTCGATGGTTTCATATATCACTCCATAAAAATATATTATATTGCATACTTTGCCAGAAAAGCAAAGACAGGCTGAGATTTCCCCAACCTCAACCTGTCTCTTGTTTCGTTATCTTGTCTGATTATTTGTTTAAGCCGTATTTCTTGTTGAACTTATCAATACGTCCGCGAGCCTGAGCTGCTTTCTGCTGTCCTGTGTAGAATGGATGACATTTAGAGCAGATTTCTACATGGATATCTTTCTTAGTAGATCCTGTTACGAATGTGTTTCCGCAGTTGCAGGTTACAGTTGCCTGATAGTAGTTCGGATGGATTCCTTCACGCATGATTTTCACCTCTCTATAATTCTTCTATTTTCTATTCGTATTAATTTGACGAATTTACTATTTCGCAGCTTTCTGATTATAACATACTGAAATTGCAAATGCAAGCTGTTTATAAAAATTTCTGTTTTTTTGCCGTCTGTATAAATTCAGCATTGTTTTTGGTACGTGAAAACATGTTCAGAATCTGTTCTACTGCATCTTCTGCCTTGAGGCTGTTGAGTGCACGGCGCATGTTGTACACAACCTCCTGCTCGTCCTTTGTCAGGAGCAGATCTTCACGTCTCGTTCCGGATTTCTGGATATCGATTGCCGGAAAAACTCTCTTTTCCTGTAATTTACGATCAAGTACAAGTTCCATGTTACCGGTTCCCTTGAATTCCTCGTAGATAACATCGTCCATCTTGCTTCCGGTATCGACAAGTGCTGTCGCAAGGATTGTCAGACTTCCGCCTTCTCTCATGTTACGGGCTGCACCGAAAAATCTCTTCGGCATATGAAGCGCTGCCGGATCAAGACCACCGGACAAAGTCCTTCCGCTCGGTGTCACGCAGAGATTGTATGCTCTGGCAAGTCTGGTGATAGAATCAAGAAGGATCGTTACTTCCTGCTTATGCTCTACCAGACGGCGCGCACGCTCAACTACCATCTCAGAAACACGTCTGTGATGCTCCGGAAGCTCATCAAATGTAGAATAAATAACTTCAACATTATCCCCCTGGATTTCTTCCTTGATATCAGTAACCTCCTCCGGACGTTCATCGATCAGCAGAATGATCAGGTGCATGGACGGGTTGTTTTTAAGGAGTGACTTCGCAACATCTTTTAAAAGCGTAGTCTTACCTGCTTTTGGCGGAGATACGATCATTCCTCGCTGGCCCTTACCGATCGGGCTTAACAGATCCATGATACGCATTGCAACTGTACCGCCCGGGCGCTCCATACGCAGACGCTCATTCGGGAAAATCGGAGTCATATCTTCGAAATTATATCTCCTCTGACCCTCACTCGGAGGGAAACCATTGATAGAGTTTACATAAAGAAGTGCACTGAACTTCTCACCCTGCGTCTTGATGCGGATACTTCCCTGTACGATGTCTCCTGTCTTTAAGTTAAAACGTCTAATCTGGGATGGAGATACATAAATGTCATTCTCACCCGGCAGATAATTGGCACAGCGGATAAATCCATAACCATCCGGAAGTACTTCCAGAATGCCGTTTGCCTTCTCGCCACTGTCAAGCTGGGCTGTCTCCGCCGGATTTTTGTGGGTATACTCTGTACGTTCCTGATAATTCTTTCTTTCTGATGTATCATAAGAAGCACGCGATTCCCGGACACGGTTTTCTTCTTTGGCGGGCTCTTCCTGTCTGTATTCTGTATTCTTAGCTTCAGCACTGCCTGAAGATGCCTTTTCTTTTTCGTCTTCTTCGAGCATGCGCTCTATCAGTTCCGGCTTTCTCAAAGTAGAAATTCCCTTTAATCCTCTTGCCTTTGCAAGATCTTTTAATGTAGCAAGGGACAACGATTCATATTTTTCTCTCATATAAAAATCCTCTCAGTCTTTTCAAGGCCTATTTATTTGATACCAGTTATTCAGGAATATCTGTCTGACTCGACATGAATTTCAGAATGCCAAAAGAAAACTCTGAGAGAGCTTTCTTTTGGATACTTAAGAATATTTTATCACAACTTGAAACTTCTGTCCAGCAGATAGAGTATGTCTCGGGATTTTGCCATATTCATGGCAAAACACCTCGCGGAATATTACGTGTAAACAGTAATACTTTAGTGGAGCAGATTACCTACGATTCCATAAGAAACCACATACATGATCACGGTCGCCATGATCAGCCCACAGAAGATCGCAACAGATGACTTCTTGATATCGACTTCCAGAAGGGATGCGATCAGAGAACCTGTCCATGCACCGGTTCCCGGAAGCGGCACTCCCACAAACAAAAGTAAACCCAGAAATTCATATCGTTTGATCTGGTCACTCTTTCCCATGGCACGTTTTTCCAGTCTTTCGATCAGTCCGCGGAAAATCTTTGTTTTTTTCATCAGTTTGAAAATCTGACGGATAAAAAGCAGGATAAACGGAATCGGGATAATATTTCCAATAATACAGATCGGAATGGCTTTTGCTGCGGATACTTTCAGAAGTGATGCCGCCAGAAGCCCTCCTCGAAGCTCCAGAATCGGGATCATGGAAATGATAAATATGACCATCTCCCTTGAAATGTGCTGTGACAGGTTATCCGTAAACCAATGAACTAAAACTTCCATAAATTCTCCTTTTTGAAATACTCTTTTACGAAATCAAGGAAAGTCTGCATTTCTTTTCTTGTTCCGATTGTAATGCGCAGGTGGTTATCTGTTCTTCCACCTGGAAAATAACGTACATAAATATGCTGTTCGCGCAATGCCTGAAACAGCTGTTTTGCAGGACAGTTCGCATGTGAAGCAAAAATGAAGTTGGCTTTGGAATCTTCAAAAGAAAAGCCAAGGCTTTTCAGCTCCTGCTTTGTCCATTCTCGTGTCTCTATGATTTTATCACAAGTCTCGTGAAAATATGCCTGATCTTTGATTGCCGCCACACCTGCTGCAATTGATGTGCGGTTCATCGTATAAGAGTTGAACGAATATTTCACATCATTCAGGTAAGCAATCAGTTTCGGACTTCCCATTGCAAATCCGATACGCATGCCTGCCATGGATCTTGATTTGGAAAATGTCTGAACGACCAGCAGATTTTCGTATTTGTCAATTAGCGGAAGGGCTGATTCCGTGCCGAAATCTACATATGCCTCATCTACGATCACGATTACATCCCGATTATGAGAAATAATTTCTTCTATCTCATCAAGCGGCAGGGACACACCGGTCGGTGCATTCGGATTTGGAAAAATGATGCCACCGTTTTCGCGGAAATAATCTTCTTTCTTTATATGGAAGTGTTCGTCCAGTTCCGGCCGTTCATACGGAATCTGAAACAGATCAGCCCATACATCATAGAAAGAATACGTAATGTCCGGAAAGAGGATTGGTTTTTCACTGTTAAAAAATGTCAGAAAGCTCATTGCAAGCACATCGTCTGATCCAACGCCGACAAACACCTGCTCATCTGAAAGGCCATATTCACCTGCAATTGCATGAACCAGATCCTTTGCAGCGGGATCCGGATAAAGTCTCAGTGCATCTGTTTCAATATTTTTAAGCGCCTCTGCTACCCCCGGTGCTGGTGGATATGGGTTTTCATTTGTATTTAATTTGATCATATCCTGCTGATTCGGCTGCTCCCCCGGTGTATACGGAACTACCCTGCGGATATTTTTTTCCCAGTTGTTCATTCTAAAGTCTGTCCCTTCTTTATTAAATCAGATGCGTGCAACACCCGTTCTTCCGGCAGCCTCTGCAACAGCTTTAGCTACTGCCGGTCCGACACGCTTGTCAAAAGCCTTCGGAATGATGTTGTCCGCACTCAGCTCTTCATCACTGATCAGTGCCGCAATTGCTTTTGATGCGGCAATCTTCATCTCTTCATTGATATCACTTGCCCGCACATCAAATGCACCACGGAATACACCCGGAAATACCAGTACGTTATTGATCTGGTTCGGGAAATCAGAACGTCCGGTTGCCACAACCTTCGCGCCGCCTTTTTTTGCTTCATCCGGCATGATTTCCGGTGTCGGGTTTGCCATTGCAAATACGATTGCATCATCTGCCATCGTGCTTACCATCTCCGAAGTTACGATATTCGGTGCAGATACACCGACAAAAATATCTCTGCCTTTCATGGCAGTCTTCAAATCGCCGTGCAGACGCTCTTTGTTTGTGATCTCTGCCATTTCTTTCTGTGCCGGATTCATCCATTCTTCACCCGGTGCAAGAATACCATTACGGTCAACAAGAACCACATCACCGATTCCAAGTTCAAGAAGCAGACGACAGATAGAAATACCGGCGGAACCAGCTCCGTTGATTACAACCTTTGCCTCGGAAAACTCTTTATGTACATAACGAAGTGCATTAGTAAGACCGGCAGCCACGACGATTGCAGTTCCGTGCTGGTCATCATGGAATACCGGAATGTCACATTTTTCTTTCAGTTTCTTTTCGATTTCAAAACATCTCGGAGCAGAAATATCTTCGAGGTTGATACCTCCAAAAGATCCGGAGATCAGATAGATTGTATTAACGATCTCATCAACATCATTGCTCTTGATACACAGAGGAAAAGCATCAACATCACCAAATGCTTTAAAGAGTGCGCATTTACCTTCCATGACCGGCATTCCGGCTTCCGGTCCGATGTTGCCGAGTCCGAGGATCGCGGAACCATCTGTAACAACCAGACACAAATTCCACCTTCTGGTAAGTTCATAGGATTTATTAATATCTTTCTGGATTTCCAGACACGGCTGTGCTACACCCGGTGTATAAGCCAGCGAAAGATCTTCTTTGTTTTCTGCCGGTACACGTGTAACGACTTCGATCTTACCCTTCCATTCTTTGTGTAATCTCAGTGATTCTTTTGCGTAATCCATTTTATTTTTCTCCTGTATATCCCTGCGATTTATTTTGCTGCATTTCATCCATGCATTTCTCAATTGTGTCCATGTGTTCCGACATGCAAAGCTCTGCCAGCTTGTCATCATTATTTATGATAGCTTCCACAAGTCTGTGATGCTGTTCATCAATTTCAGCGGCCGACTTGTTTTTCCGCATGATATATTCCCGCGTTCCTGAAATAATATTATCGGTAAGCTGGTCCGCTGCTGCAAGCACACTGTAGATCATCGGATTATCTGCAATTTTCGCAATCTTTGTATGTAATTCTTTATCCAGCTCACCCCGACGAATCTCATCTTCCGCAGAATCTATCTGTGTCAGGATTCTGAGAAGTTCCGCAGCGTCAAGTGGTGTGCATTTCCTTGCCGCAAGAATTGCCATTTCTCTCTCCAGTGCTGCACGGAGCTGCTGATTCTGTCTGAAATAACTGTTATTCAGCTTAAACAGAATTGATAACGGCCCGATCAGCCAGCTGTCAAGATCATCCGCTATATAATTGCCACCGCCCGGTACCGGTTTGATGATTCCAAGTAACTCCAGCGCCCTGAGCGCCTCACGTACTGCCGGTCGAGACACTCCCATCGTCTCTGCCATCGTTCGTTCTGCCGGAAGTGCATCTCCCGCTTTCAGACGCCCGCTCTGAATATTGTCTGTAATCTGATTCAATATTCCGTTAAACGTCCGCTCATCTCCGATTTCTTTAAACATATCTCCACCTCCTGCATTCTCTACTAATATATCATTTCCGGCAGTTGTCGGCAAGTCTTCCATCGTGTTCCAACTGGATTCTTTTACGGTTGCTGTTCACTCCGTTCACAGTAACCTCTTATGTACATTTTGTGTTTTATTTCTAAACTTTTTCTATATTATATTGACAAGTTGAAAAAAGAACGCATAATGGAAGTAGACATTATTTTTAAGTAAGGGAGATTATCTTATGAAAAAAAGAAACATTTTGCTCTTTTCAGCAATTGCTGCCGCATCGATCACTATGGCAGGCTGCGGTTTCTCCGCAGAGGATCCTGCTGACAGCCAGGCTGTAACCATAACTCCAGAAGCAGAAGTCACCGCTACACCGGCTCCTACAGCCACACCGGCTCCTACAGCTACACCGGCCCCGACCGTAACCCCTGCCGCTTCTGCTGATGGCGCTGCTGCAGGCACAACAGCCGCTGACGGAACTACAACCGATGGAACTGCATCTGATGGAACCACTTCTGCAGACGGCACTTCCACTACTGATGCTTCCACGGGAACTGACACCGGTTCTGATGCAAGTGCATCCGGCACAGGCGCATCCTCAGGAGATGCTTCTTCCGCTGTTGGAAATTCTTTCACTTCCTTTATGGATACATACGGTTCCCCGATTGAATATGAGCCGGCATATGATGCAAACGGCAACGAAGTAGGTGGTGTTTATTCCTACAACAACTTCTCCGTTACAACAGACTTCACATCCGGAAGCGAAGTTGTAACCGCAGTTGATTATTATTGATTTTAACCTCAAAAACCCCTCACTCATTACTGAGTGGGGGATTCTTTTTTCTTTGCTTTTTCGTATTCTTTCAGTTCTTTTAGAGCTTTCTCACCCTGCGGATAAAGAATGATGATATTAAAGACCGTCATCAGTCCGATTCCGACATCACCCAGATCCCACACAAATGTATAAGCCGCAAGACCACCGATAAACAGCATCACAAGCGCAAGTATTTTGTACGCAGTCTGTGAAGCCAAGTTATCTCCGAAAAGATATGCAACATTGCTTCTCGCATAAAAAAGGATGCCCAG